>Ga0307421_1000285_pt1 | contig 33280 bp, 31 predicted proteins | sample SalMarWE160270MG_FD_202163 | JGI IMG/M metagenome (GOLD analysis project Ga0307421, IMG submission 202163) | Salt marsh sediment microbial communities from the Plum Island Ecosystem LTER, Massachusetts, United States - WE1602-70 | ecosystem: Environmental > Aquatic > Marine > Intertidal zone >... | reverse complement strand
GTTTTCCTTCCAGCATACCGGATTCCCCTGGTCTGGTGGGTGTCTTTTCAACCATCACTTTACCTTCAGGGGTGGGTGCTTTTTATCCTAGCATTTACAAATAGGCATTTTTTACCTCCTCATTAGGTTTTCCTTCTGAACTTAATGTTAAGTATAGCCATATTAAATGGAAAAATCATCCAGGATGCAAAGACGAAGCCCCTTGTACCCACATCACTTTTCATCTTAATGTGACAGTATAAGCTGCTGTAGCGCCGGAATTAGTTGTTTCTTCTCAAATAGAAGTTCGGGAACTGTCCCCCAAGGCCCACCATGAAGCTAGAAGGTCTATGGTAAACCTCCTGGTTGTAGAGCAAAAAAGGTGTGGTTAAATACAAAGTAGACCACATTATTGTAGAAAAGGGCGGGGTGCCACTTGCCCGATTACAGCTGAGGCTACCCACACGGGAGGGGGAGAAGCAAGATTTAAACCAGTGGGCAAGAAGCTTTAGAACCCCCTGGTACCTCAGTTTCCCCTGGCAGAGCCCGCCTTTGCCCATTTATTCTCTAGGTAATTTTAGCCCACTTATAGCAATTACCTTTTTCAGAATCTCCGAAGTTCCGGCTGTAATAGCCACTCCTATGGACGATAGATATAATTGTCCGAACCACCCATAAAGACAATGGGAGCTTCTGGGGGGGGCTTTTGTAAAAGCCCCCCCCAGAATAGCAGTTATTCGTGCTTATAGATGTTGTGAAGTGGCCAAGTTCCCAGTGTCACTGCCTGACCCCCCTGTACTTGCTGAACAAGTACCTCATCCATACCTATAACATCACCCGGGCCAAAGGTCAGCGGCGTACTGGTTATGCCACCGGTTTCAAGGCCTTTAATCATGTAGAAGCCATACTCAAGCACATCAACCGGCGTTAGTTCATCAATAGGCACCCTTTGCATGGAAAGCCTTAAGGCCTCAACCTGGATCATAGCCTCAACAACTCCATGCGGATACATTATATGGGTAACCCTATCGGAGCGATAACTATCCTGCAGGTCGCTACAGAACTGAATCCCGGGGACGGTGACTTCAGATAGGGGAGGATAGCTGCCAGCGCAGAGATAACCGTCACCCACCTCGCCTAGAGCCTCAGCAAACACCACGGCGTGGCCTGGGGAAGCAGTACCAAAAGCTATCTTGTAGCTCTTATCGGGCCCCATGTCCAGCCTGACCATTTCCTTATACGTTGGCTGGGCGCCGGGGTTAATCATAACGCCAAGGGCAAGATCAACCTTATTTTCCTTCAGCCACAGAAGCTGGGTAGTTGGTGGAGAGGTAGGTACCAGGGGCACAAACTGGGTGCCAACCATCTCAAAGCCAATACTCTCCAAATACACATCCATCTCAGGTATCACGACTGACTTACCCATAGCATTATCGGCGGTAAGGTAGGCAACCCTTGGTGCCCTGGTTTCTTCCCAATTATCCAAGAACCAGTCGGCGATGGCTGCGGTGGCATCAGTATAAACAGGGTACTGAATAAAGATGGTTTTTGGCGGCGACAGGAGATAAGGCCCCACGGCCGAACTAGTGGCACCGATGCGGTCCTCATTTAGCAGGTTCATTAGTGCCAGCGCCTGTGGCGACCCTGATATCCTCTCGAACAGGAGTCCTTTGTCCTTAAGCTCCTCATAGATAGACAGCACCTTCTCTACATTGAGCTCATCATCTCGCCACAGCACCTCCAGGGTTATATCCTCGGGGAACGTCTCAGTTCGCCACGGAGCTAGCTTGTGGGTCTCATTTACATACGCGGCATAGTCCTCAAATCCAGCCAGAACCGCCGCCATATCCTCAGCGTAGGCACCGGTCAACGCAAAGCAACCACCAATACTTAGTGTTTTCTGAACTGGCGGAGGGGCCGTTGTTTGCGGCGGGGCCGTCGTTGCTGGCGTCGTCGTCTCCTCAGGAGGACAGGCAGCAAGCAGAGGCATTGCCAGCAGCAGAACAATTATGGAAGCTATAAATAGCCATTTGATCTTAGTCATTTCTCCTCCTTTCTGGTTTAAGAGTTAGTCTACTCCCTAAATTTAGCATTCTATTGAATTAATCACCTCCCTTCACTGTATTATTCTAATACTTTAATGTGAAAAAGGCCATAGCCGGTAATATGATTTTACCATCTGCCACCGATGGGCTATTCCCCTAGGCTCAAAGATAAGGAAGAGGAGAATTACCAGGCCGCGCATGATAAGGCCGAGCGAAGACGCCGCCTGGGGAGACACGGTGGCCGCTAAGATTGGGCCAACAATAGTAACCAGCTCATCCAACAGCTTGAGGGACACGGCGCCAAAGATAGCCCCGGCGGTGCTGCCCATACCACCAACAATCAGCATGCCAAGATACCACACCGAATTCATAAAGGGGAACTGGTCGGTAGTAGCGAAAGCAACGTAGTGAACCAGCAGTGAGCCAGCGACACCGGCAAAAACACAGCCGATAAAGAATGCCTGTAGCTTATAGGTCCATAGATTGACCCCCATGACCTCAGCCGCCAACTCATTGTCCCTGATAGCGATAAAGGCTCTGCCTGCCCTGGTCCTGACTATGTTTTTAGCTAAGAACGTACCCAGACAGGCGAGTATCATCACCAGGTAGAAGTAGCTACTTTTGGACTTAAAGACAAAGCCGCCTATCTCAGGTCTGGGCACCGCCATACCGTCACTACCGCCGGTAACACCGTACAGCTGGAGTATAACCCAGATAATAATAAAGTGGGCGGCTACGGTGGCCATAATAAGGTAGAAGCCCTTAATCCTTAGCGATGGCAAGCCGAAGATTATACCTACTATTCCCGCAGCCAGGGCGGCACAGGGTAGGGCTGCCCAGAATGAAAAGCCAAGCTTGGCAGTGAGTAAAGCCGATGCATAGGCACCCACCGCCATGAAACCGGCATGACCCATGGATATTTGATTACAGTATCCGGTTAGAATATTGAGGCCGTGAACGCTAATAACGCTGATGCCGATTATGGTCAATATGGTCAGTATTCTATCACCGAAAAATAGCGGGCAGGCAAAAAGAAGTATTAGAAAGGCAAACAGCATTACCCACTGCGTTCTGGTGCGGAAGATGGCCATATCCTGCGCGTAGCCTTGGTTAAAAGTTCCGCTGGGCAAACCCATGCATTAAATCCTTTCTATCTCGACCAGACCAAACAGGCCGTAGGGCTTAAAGATTAGCACAATTATCATAACTACAAACGGGAAGACATTGGCCAGCCCGCCACCGGGTAATATCGGGTCAAGGTAGCCGGCGGCTACATTCTCCAGCACACCCAACATTATTCCGGCGACAATAGCCCCGCCAATTGAGTTCACTCCTCCCAGGAGCACTACAGCGAATGCCTTCATGCCAACCATAGACAGCGGTATCATAACACCAGATACGCCACCTAAAATAATGCCGCCGATTACACCAACAACACAGGCAATCACCCAGGAGAGGGCATAAACGGTAGTTACCTTAATACCAGCACTCTGTACCACCTGCTCATCCTCGGCGGTGGCCATCATTGCCAGCCCACTTCTGGTGTAACGGAAGAAAAGCATGAGTATAATTACTACAATAATAGACACTATTACTCCGATTAATGTCTCCGGGGGTATGGATAGCTCACCAACCTTTAGGGTTATAGTCGGCAGCACTCCGTGGTAGGTCTTATATTCACCACCCCAGATCAGGGTTGCCAACCCTTCCAATACAACGGACAGGGCTATGGTCATCATAATTATCGCCAGCACCGGTTGACCCACCATTGGGCGCAGCATAAGACGTTCTACTAACAAGCCCAGTATAATGGCCGCCCCTACCGCCGCCAGCAGGCTGGCCCATACCGGCAGGTGGAAGGTCACCAGAAAGGTGAAGCCCAGATAACCACCAATCATGACAAAGTGTCCCTGGGCAATGTTGAATGCCTTGGAGCATTTAAGGATAATAACAAAGCCTATGGCGATAAGGGCATAGACCATACCAAGGGCAAAACCGCTTACCATTAGCTGTAGAAAGAAAGTCATTGGGTAGCCCCCTCAATAGACTGGATGCTAAGAGTGGTCTTTACCGTGCCCGTTCGCCCATCCCGAAAGCTGACCTGAGCTTCTATGGGCACCTCCGTCTTATCACTATAGATGGCCTTGATAAGCCCCCGGTAGCGCTCTTCCATGAATGTTCTTCTCAACTTCATAGTTCTGGTTAACTCACCTTCATCGGGGTCAAACTCCTTGTGCAGATTGATGAATTTCCCCACCCTGGTACCCGGCGGCAAAGTGCTATTTATTTTGTTTATATCCTGCTTCACCAGCTCGTAAACCTCTGGCCTCTGGGACAGCTCGGTGAAGTTGGCATAAGCCACCCTTTTCTCCCCGGCCCAGCTGCCTACGCTAGCATAGTTGATTACTATGATTGCCGAGACGTAGGCTCTATCCGGGCCGGCTAGAACCCAGGCATCCTGGATATAAGGACTGGACCTCAGTTGACTCTCAATAAATTGGGGGGCCAGTTTATCGCCGCTGGCCAGCTCAACCAGGTCCTTTACCCTGTCCACAATGACAACGTGCCCATCCTCGGTAATGAAGCCGCTATCTCCACTATAAAACCACCCGTCCTTAAGCACCTCGGCAGTCTTATCCGGGTCATTATAGTAACCAAGAAAAGTACCAGGCTGTCGATAAATAATTTCACCATTACCGGCTATTTTTACCTCGGTTCCCTTGTGAACCGGGCCTACGGTATCTATACGGATGTCATCATTCCTGGCACCGGTTAAAGCTCCGCCATCGGTTGAGCCGTATACGCTTTTGAGGGGGAGGTTCAGGGCGTGGTAGAACCTGAAGGCGTCGGGGCTGAGTATAGCCCCGGTGGTATAGCAGATTCTGGCGTTGGGCAGACCAAGGCTATCCCGGATAGGCCTAAACAGGGCTACATGAGCCAGGGCATAGAGCGCTTTCCAGAACGGGTTTGGCTTTTGTTTTTTATACCTTAAATCGACTATCTTGTAGCCAACGGGCATCATCAGCCGGAAAACGAATCTTTTGAGGGCATCGGCGTCTCGAATGCGGGCCCGAACCGTTCCTGCCTGAGCCTCCCATAGCCGGGCTCCATAGAGCACTATGCTTGGTCCTATTTCCCTGGTATCCTCTTGCTGGGTTTCCGGGTCTTCAGCAAAGTTGAGGATGCTGGCCGATAAGAGATGGCAGCCAATCCCGAACCACTGCTCAGGCATCCAGACCGGTGGCAGGTAGGGGACAATATTATCATTCTTATACCATGGGTCCAGGTGCAAATAGAAGTCAGCGCCAGCCCTCGTTGTCTTATAGGTATGGACGGCTCCCCTGGGTTCAGCTCCGGTGGTTCCCGAGGTGTAAACAATAGCGCAGACATCATCGGCTTTACCCGTTTTGATATTCTCCTCAAAGAGGCGGGGGTGTTCCTTTTCATATCTTTCCCCCAGCTCCAGCACCTCCCTGTACCCCGATAAGATAGGGTCATCGTAATGGGCTAACCCCTTATAGTTCCAGTAGATAACCTTTTTGAGTCGTGGAAGCTTGTCCTTAATCTCGAGTAACTTGTCAATTTGCTCCTGGTCTTCAACCACGGCATATCTGGCTTCGGAATTTTCGGCAATGTATTTTATTTCTGAGGGAAGCAGATCTGAATATACCCCCACTGAGGCCCCATGGTTGGCCTGGGCAGCCAGCTCGGCATAATACCACTGGGGGGCATTGTTCCCAATAATGAGTAGCTTGTCTCCGGGTTCAAAGCCGAGGGATAGCAGGCCGAGTGCCAGCTTTTTGACATTGAGATAGTAGTCCTTCCAGGTATAAGGCTGCCATATGCCCCGATGCTTGTAGCGCATGGCGATGTGACTATCGCCATACTGTTCGTAGTTATATTTGAGCACCTGGGGCCAGGTGTCCCCTTTTTCTATATAGACTTGCTCCGTCTCGGTTGTCATCGCCCCCTGCCTGTTTTTTTTCAGGTTAGCCACTTCTTCTTTCGGCGGTAGTGCTTGAATTCACGATAGCTCTTTTTGGAGCCTGCCGCCGATAGCCCCATGTAGAATTCCTGAACGTCTTCATTATCCCTCAGCATATCAGCCGCCCCGCTGAGGACTACCCGGCCATTCTCCATGACATAGCCGTAATCGGCAATGCCCAGGGCGGCCCGGGCATTTTGCTCTACCAGTAATATCGCCATTTTTCGTTCCTCATTGATTCGGCGGATAATTTCATAGATTTCCTGCACCATTAGCGGGGCCAGACCGAGTGAAGGCTCGTCTAAGAGCATGAGCTTGGGACGTGCCATAAGCCCTCGCCCTATCACCAGCATCTGCTGTTCACCACCGGATAGATAGCCGCTCGTCTGGCGGCGGAGGGTTTTGACCTTGGGGAAGTACTCAAAGACCTTCTCTATATCAGCTTTGACCTCTTTCCGGTCTTTGCGATTATGGGCGAATACCATCAGGTTCTCCTCAACACTAAGATGTCCAAGAACCCGCCGCCCTTCCATAACCTGGGTTATGCCCGCAGCGGCAATGTCACCCGGGCCATACCTGTCTATCCGCTTGCCATCAAAAACAATGCTGCCGTCGGTTACCTCGCCTTCCTCTGTCTTTAATAGCCCCGAGATTGCCTTCAGGGTAGTGGTCTTGCCGGCGCCGTTAGCCCCGAGTAGAGCTATGATTTTGCCGTCACCTACCTCCAGTGATACCCCCCGCAGTACCTGGATGATATTCATGTAGGTGACTTCAATGTTGTTTACCTGCAGCATTTTTCCCCCTTAACCAGTCCCGGCTTATGTTTCCTGACCCAGATAAGCCTTGATAACCTCGGGGTTGGCCTTGATTTCGGCCGGGGTGCCTTCGGCAATCTTGCGTCCGAAATCGAGGACGATAATCCGGTCGGCAATGCCCATCACCACCCCCATGTCATGTTCGACCAGGACGATAGTCTTGATGCCGTCCCTGAGTACGGGGGTATCGGGGTAGGTATCCCCCTGGCCTTCAAAGACATCAATTATAAAGCGGGCGATGTCTTCCTTTTCCTCAAGGTTCATCCCGGCCATCGGTTCGTCAAGTAGCAGGACTTCCGGCTCCAGAGCCAAGGCTCTGCCCAGCTCCACCCTTTTCCGCAGACCGTAGGGCAGAACACCCACCACCTTTTGCCTGATGGACTCTATCTCCAGGAAGTTTATAATCTCCTCCACCGTCCGGCGGTGCTCAATTTCTTCGCGGTGCGCCCAACCAAAGTACAGGGCGCCGGTGATAAAGTTTTGCTTCATCAAAACATGCCGGGCGGCCATGAGGTTATCCTGGGTGGTGAGTCCGGTATACAGCTCAATATTCTGGAAGGTACGGGCGATGCCGAGTTTGGCCACCTTATCTGGGCGCATACGGGTGATTCTCCGCCCGTTATAAGTTATCTCACCCTGCTGGGGCTTGTAGAAGCCGTTTATGCAGTTGAGTATGCAGGTCTTACCGGCGCCATTGGGCCCGATAATAGCCAGTATCTCTCCGGCCCGTATATCCAAGCTCACGTCAATAAGGGCTCTGACTCCACCAAAGCTAAGAGAGAGGTTATCAATATGTAATCTAACCTGCTGGTCAGTTGCCACCTATAACTAGCCTACCTCCTGAATTGAGAATATAGCGTATTTAAAAAGCTCACTATAACCCTAGTCTAATACTAATATACAATTTTATCAACGCAATACCCTAAATAGGGTATTTTTGACAATAAGAATCAAAGGTGATATAAATTATGGTAAATGGCTAGGCTTACCGGCAAAGATTACCGTGATATTTTAAAGCTAATCTACCTCGCTAACCGCTGCGAAGACATAGAAAGCCTGATTCATACACTGTTCCCCCACTTGATGCAAATATTCCATGCCGAATGTGCCACTTTGCAGCTTATTAAAGGCTATCCATCGCACCCACAGATAGTCGAGTCACGGTCTTTCAAATCAGATAGTCATAATCTTTGTGAAGATAAATACTACCCCACCTTATACAAAGACTCTTTCTATCAGCATTCCCCCTTGTTAACAGAGGCGCTCTCTTCATCAAAAATCGCTCTGAAACTCGGGGACTCTATATCCCTTCAAGACTGGGAGAGGTCAGTTTTATTTAACGGTTTAATCCGCCCACAGCATCTATACTGGGAGCTATTCCTGACCTTGCGCTGGAAAAACAATTTATTGGGCATGATTACGCTGTGGCGCACCAGGCAACAGCCGGATTATGAAGACAGTGATGTTTTAAAGGCAGAGATGCTGACATCTCATCTAGGGGTTGCCGTGCACAATATTTCTTTGATTTCACAGATTAGTAAACTGGGAAATCATTCCTTATCGGCTGATGAGGCTAGTAGCGAAGGGCTTCTTTGGTTAGACCATAGATTTACACCTTCCTCCTTCAACGCTAAGGCGAGAGACATCTGTCTGCAGTTATCCAGCAGAATGCCACATAATACATCTAGTTTTGAAAAAGGTGAGTTCCCTATACCATCCTATGTTATTAGAGATTGCTCCGACCTTCTTGATTTAATTAAGGCAGAAGAGCAGCCTATTCTATTGCCGAAAAGGAGGACAGTCTTTACAGAAAGTGGCCAGAAATTCCGAATCGAATGCTCACTGATATGGAAGTGGGGCCAAATAAGTTCTACGCCTAACTTTATGGTTACTTTGTCTGACCTCACTGACGAAAGGAAACTGGAGAACACCTTACAATCTAAATTTCATCTAAGTAGAAGAGAACTGGATGTTATTCACTATCTAATTAGAGGGCTATCAGATGATGAAATTGCGGAAAAGCTTTATATTAGCAGGCAGACGGTACATACCCATACTAAGAATATCTACAAAAAACTAGGCGCTAAGAGCCGAATTGAGTTATACAGGATTATCACCCAAGAGAGCTATCCAGGAATATTCAATCACCAACTTGCCTAATGTGATTTCCCCCAAATATTGTCCCTTAGAAGGGCGTAAGTGTAGACCGTCAGGGAAAATGGGACACATAGAAGACATAAGGTAATGGCGTTTAGGTTCCTCGAATGTCGAGTTCAGAATAGGATTTTCAATCACTACCCGCGGCATTTTATCTTTCCTGAGTATTTTCCGAACTTATGCCCCTCCTTATTACGGGAGTTCCTTCCTTAAGTAGGAGAGTCCCCCCCTTCCGTCCGTCCTCGGACTAAAAATCTAGGGAAATTCTCGAACTCCGAGGACAGACCCTATAAAGCCCTCAAAATGCTGGCCAGCAGCGAGGTGCGGGTAATCATCGGTAAGGAGAACCGGGGGAAACCATGAAACACCTCCGTGTTCCTTCCACTGATCTCTAAAAACTTGTCAAGCCCTAGCATAATCATTAAAATCAACTATATTAAAAATAAGCTTAAAAGTTCTACCTATTGTACAGTACCGCCCACCATTAAGCTCCGGCTCCCATCCTGACACCTGCAACTGCCCCCGCCCTTACCCCGGGTCTAATTATCTCCTTTGAATCTCTCCCATGCCATCAGTGCTGCCCCAAGCGCAGCAGTCAACTGTGGGTCTTCCGGAACAATTACTTCTTTCTTCAGTAAGTCCGTAACCGCTTTGACTATCCCCACATTTCTGGCAACGCCACCACTCAGAATGATTTCTTTATCAAACCTGATGCTAGCCGTCTTCCCTATCTGTATAACCCTTCTGGCGAGAGAATAATGCATGCCGGCGGCTATATTTTCTATCGGCTCGCTACGGCTTAAATAACTGATTATCTCAGACTCAGCGAACACAGTACACTGGGTGGAAAGGGAAGCAGGGCTCTGGCTTTTAAGGGATAATTCCCCAAGCTGTTCTACCTCAATCTGCAAAATGTCTTTGGCCAGCTTGTCCAGGTACCTGCCGGTCCCCGCCGCACACTTGTCATTCATCTGGAATTTTCTGACGCCCTTCTCATCGAGCTCTATAACCTTGCTATCCTGCCCCCCAATGTCTATTATCGTCCGGCACGCAGGAATCAACTCCAACGTTCCCTTGGCATGGCAGATAACCTCAGGCTCAACTTCATTGGAAAAGTCAATTGCGCGTCTTCCGTAACCGGTAGCAACAATATAAGCAACATCGCCCTCAGAAAATCCTTTCTGTTGCAATGCCATCTCAAATGTTTTACGGCCACTTTCACCCAGGTTGTAAGTGTTTCTCAATATACAGGAGGCTTCAACCTTTCCATCACCGTCCAAAATTACCGTTTTTGATGTGGTTGAACCAACATCAACACCCGCAAGGTAAATCATTTTCAACCTCTTAAGCAACTATCTTTAGCTGCAATCAGGATACGCCCTTCTTCACTCGCGCCTTTACAATCTCACATATTGTCTCAACTCTGGTTCTCATTGCCTCCTGGCTATAGTCCCTGTCCTCCCAGATATCGCCTTCAACATAGAAGCAAGGCTTACCCGTTTTCTTTTCCACATATGCCAGGCAAAGCTTCTGGTCGCTTCCCAGCCAGCGGTCAAAATCCTCAAATCCCCACGTCATGAAATCAACATCATAGGTCCCCATTTTCTCAACGGTTAAATCGGCTTTGGTGCCCCAGTTGGTTATCATGGCTTCCTTCAGGAAGGCTTCGGCGTTGGCTTCAAACGGGTCTTCAAACTTTGGTGGTTCCAGGTCCGCCTTTGAAGGCAACAGTCCTTCACAAAACGCAATCGCCACTCCGTTCTCCTCAAACATCCTCATTATAAATGGGTTACAGAACGGCATGAACCACATCATTCCCGATGGCGACCCCTTGGGCACAATCCCCTCGCCCTTGGCTACCCTTCTTTCGGCATCCTTGAGTACGGCATTCAGCGCCTCACTGTAGTATTCATAGCCGGTGTTAAAAACTGCCCATAAGCCATGGGCCAGGATCAGGGGAATCTCCCCGCTGAACGGAGGCGGGTCTGCTGCCATGAACTGTGAGAGCTTCTCATATTTTGCCAGATATGCCCTTCTTTCCTCCAGAGCTCTAATAATAGCCCCCTCGTCAACCTCTATGCCAAGCAGCTTGCAGACCCGTTCATACCCATCCCTCATAACACCCCCCAGATACTCCACCATATCCTTGTTCTGGTATTCCTTCTCGTGTGCCGCGCCATGGTGAGACCATCTTGAGTGGATAACAGGGTAGTCTTTATTCCAGTATTCCTGGATAAACTCGTCACTTTTTGGCGCCTGGTCACAGATGAAGCCCCAGATCCAGCTAACGTCGGGGAGTGGCACTATCCCCTGTCTGAGCAAAGTGTATCTGGTTTTATTTAAAGCGCAGTGACGGCAGCCGTACCTCACACCATGCTCTTCGGCAAAATCTAAAAAGGGACCAATCTTGTGGAACAGGGGTTGTACAAAACTGATAAAGTTGGCATCCACAAAATAGGTGTTTACTTTCGGGTCGGTAAACTTCAGCGCCCGGTAGAAAGGCGTATGTGCTGGAAGAACCCCGTAGACCAGCTTTTCGCCTCTCGCCTTGCGCTCTGACGCCATCATCAAATCAACCGCCTCTGCGGTCAGGACACCTATTACCTTTCTTGTTCCCTCCAGCTCTATATCAAAGTTACTTGGAACCCAATCCGTTACTATATATTCCAGGTCTTCATCGGTCAATTTAAGCTTGTTGGCAACTTTCCTCCACTTTTCCAGCATGTCATCGAGTTCTTTATCCCAAGGAGGGTCGCCGAAGCCGGCGCACTTTACCAGATATTCCTTATGCCAGTCTTTTTTCGCCATCTCAGAGTTACCTCCCGCATATTTTTATAAAGCTTTCCACTCTGGTTCTCAGCGTCTCTGTAGCTTCCCTGGAGAAGTTATACGACGATTCTATCATCTCAAAGGGAATCCCTTTCTCATCGGCCCTCTTAGAAAAAATGGGGTATTCATAATCGTATATCACATCAAAGCTAGGCATATAATAGAGCATGCCGCTCACCTTATATTCCTCTATCAAGCTTTCAATCTTTCCCCACCTTTCCCCCCAGGAGGGGGTAAAGAAGCATGAAGGAACCATATCCCTATAATAAAGTTGAGCTATGTTTCCTATGGGGTCTCCCCCCACCTTTGCTTTCCCCGGCTGGACTATCCCCTCGTCGAGCAACTCGGTAACCAGCACACCGCCGCACTCTTCAACTATCCTGAGGGGAGTATAATCGCCGAAGGCGAAACCTCGTCCAGATACCAAGATTCTTGGTGCTCCCTCCTGGAACTCTGATTCCTCTTTCTGTAAAGCCTCGTAAATTCTTTCCAGGTGTATAATGGAGGCATCAGCGTCGTTCCTCAAGGCAAAGTGATTCAGCCTGATGAAATCTTCACCTCCGATAACCGGCGGGCTCTGCTTTCTCAGTGCCCCTATTAAGCTAAGCAGCTCTCTAATCCGGTTATACTTCTTGATAGACTCGTCCAACCTGTCGTTGGTAACCTCCTCCCCCATAAGCCTCCCCAATTCATCCTTTAGATTTTCCAACTGCTGTTTGTAATATTTAAACGCGTATTCTCTATCCCAGTCCTGGGGAACACCGAGCTTCCACACCGGCAACTGGAGAAACTCAAAGACATCCCCTACTCTTACCGAATCAGCCTCTTTGCAATCTACAATAATGCGGTCGGCAATAGGAGTGACAAGGTTCAATCCTGCTACATGCTGGCCGACCTGATAGAGAGCCTGTGCGTTTATGAAAGGGAGCAAGTACTGCAACGCCGCCTCACCGGGACCGGTGTCCCCTCCATCAAAAAGCAGGTACTGCAATGCTCCTGAAGCGTGAATAATTTCCACTGGCACGCGGCTGCCATAGTAACAAACGATCTTCTTTCCTTCACCTTGCTGTTTCATGATCTCACTAGGATACCTTCGCGAAAGCCCGGCAAACTCTTCGAACTCATCCCTGAATCTTGCCATTCTATGGCCTCCTTTATCTACCGTTTCAAGAGGACTTCCCACATCAGCCAACCTGCCAATCTTAGCAACCTACTTCAATAGCTGTCAAGGAAACTGACTGAATGCTAATTCACTGCCTATTGGCAGAGCGCCCCGGCCCGGATTATAATTACGACCAGGTGCAATAGCGATGAGTTGCGTCGTTACGTTCAAGGAAAAGGGATTTAAGCTGACTCCGCAGCGTAAACTAATCATGGACATTCTCCATGATGATGAGGCCCACCTCACTCCCGAGAAAATCATCAGCTATGTCCAGGAGAGAATGCCGGGGGTCCATAAGTCAACCATATACCGCACTCTGGAACTCCTGGAAAAGGCCGGCTGCGTTTACAAAAGCGTGATGGGCGGCAAGTTGATCTATCACCACCCCGAAGAAGGGCACCACCATCACCTGGTGTGCCGTAAATGCGGCCAGTCCATAGACTGCGATGAAGACATTTTCACCCCGGTGGAGAGGTCAATCGGGACCAAATACGGCTTTCACATTGATTTCAAGCACGTGGTTATGAGCGGGCTCTGCCAGGAGTGCCAGAGAAGACGTGGCCTTCGGGCTGCAGAACATGGGGCTCCCCAGGGAAGAGGTGGAAACCAGGGTAGAAGCGGCGCTATTAACCGTAGGAGTCAGCCGGCTTGCCGACAAACCGGTGCATCACCTCTCGGAAGGAGAGAAGTGCATAGTGTCAATCACCAGCGTGCTGGCGATGCACCCGGAACTGGTGATGTATGACGAACCCAGCGCCAATCTGGACATCCGCTCCCGGCGCCGCCTCATTCGCCTCCTGCAGCCATCCACCGAGACCATCCTGGTCGCCTCTCACGACCTTGAGCTTATCCTGGAGGTATGCGAGCGCGTCATTTTAATAGACGAGGGCAGAATCGTCGCCGACGGCGACCCGCGGGAAATCATGGGTAACGAACAGCTTATGGAAGCCCACGGACAGGAGAAACCCCACTCACTTGTCCCCCACCAGATACCCCACCACTAGGCATTTTCCCAACACCTGGAAGCGCCTGCCCCCAGGATTACCCTGATCACAGCTCCCAGAAGCTGCGCAGTTCCCGAAAGTCAATCAAACCGTTCTCGGCAACATTATCAATCTCGATACCGGCTTCAACGGCGGCCGCCACCGGATTAAGACCGCCCAGCTGAACAATGCCAATCCGGTTTAAGGGCACCGGAATCTGGCAGAGCGGCTCACTGGTATCACCCACGGCATAGACGCCGCCAATGCCCACCTCTTTAAGCAGGGCTATCTTCTCCCCAACAACCTCCCTGGCCGGTGCCGGCATCGTCCGGAAAACACCCAGTATCTTGCCGCTCCCCGTCTGGGCGGCTTCGCCAACGCTGGTCATCCGGGCACGGATAAACTGCTCGGAGGGGTCAACCGAAGTACCGGCGTAGTCGATTATAGCCACAAAGCGCCTGGGCTGAGAATTTCTAACCTCGAGCACGCCGCCGAACCGAAACTCCACAGGGACTCCGGCCTTAAGCAGTACCCCATTTATAGCCACACTACAAACGGTGGCAAAGCCGATTTTGCCGCTGGGCACAACCGCCGCCCCCAGCTTCTCGCCCTCCGGGGCGGTGGCCACCAGCTCGCTGACGCAGAGCCCGGCCTTGAAAGCGTCCTTCATCGCCGCAAGCGCCTTTTTGAACTTCTCCTTATCAATAAGCGAGGTATTTATCGGCAACAGGCCTCTGCCTTTTTCGGGGTCGAAGGTGGTCTGGTAGGCCAGCATCTCCAGCTTCTCCCGCACGAAACCCAGGTGCTGGGGGGCCAGGGCATCCTTAACCTCCCGCCGCCCCTCCTCGGTAATCATCCGCCCGTCCCGGCCTCCAGGCTGGGTATAGCCGCGCTCGTCGGCTATCCTCAGGTGATACCTCACCGCCCTCTCGCTCAGGAAAACCCCCTCATCCTCAAGCCGCCGGGCGATAGTGATTGACCCCAGTGATTCTGATGATTCGCTTAAGATTTTCAGGATGGATATTAGCTTGCCTTCGGCGTCGGAGCCAACAACCTTTTCCGCCATCAGCTTTTCCACTCCCTACGATGATTTTCCCGCATTATAACACCCCTTACCCGGAAAACGAATATCCAACTGGCATTTTTACCGCCTTACGAGCCTTTGAAGCGGTTGGTAATAGGCAGCCTGCGGTCCCGGCCAAAGGCTCTGGGGGTTATCTTAACCCCCGGCGGCGCCTGCCGGCGCTTGTACTCGCTGGCGTCCACCAGCCGGGCCGCCCGCTTTACCACTTTCTCATCGTTGCCCAGGGCGATTATCTGCTCCACGCTCTTATCTTCCTCAACATAAGCCGTCAGCACCGGGTCGAGCAATTCATACGAGGGCAGGGTGTCGGTATCCTTTTGCTCCGGCTTCAGCTCCGCCGAAGGGGGCTTATCGATAATAGCCGCCGGTATTATCTCAGAACCGGAAAGCCGGTTACGGTATCCAGCCAGCTTATAGACCAGGGTCTTGGGCACATCCTTTATCACGGCAAAACCGCCGGCCATATCCCCGTACAGAGTGGTGTAGCCGGTAGCCATCTCACTCTTGTTACCGGTGGGCAGCACCAGCCAGCCGAACTTATTGGACAGCGCCATCAGTATATTGCCCCTGATACGCGCCTGGATATTCTCCTCGGTCACATTGGGTTCCATCCCCTTAAAAGCCCCGGCCAGTGTATCCAGATAGGCTTTAAACATCCGCTCTATTGGGATGGTCAGCAGCTTTATGCCCAGGTTCTCAGCCAGCAGTTCGGCGTCGGACAGGCTGCCGGGGGAAGAGTACCGGGAAGGCATAGCCACCCCCACCACATTGGATTTACCCAGGGCGTCAACGGCAATAGCCGCCACCAGGCTTGAATCCAGCCCCCCGGAAAGCCCTATTAAAACCTTCTCAAAGCCGTTCTTGCGGACATAGTCACCGGTGCCCAGCACCAGCGCATCATAGACCTCGCCGGGTGCCCCCCGCAGCTCGACTTCTCTGGGGGGTAAGGGCGGCTTCTTCTTAGCCAACGGCACACCGGGTACCGCTACTTTCGGCGTGGGCCACCCCGGCTCTCCGGCGGGCGGTGACCCCTTTCGCCACCGGGGGTCGTGAAGGCGCGCCCGGAAGACGGGTTCAACATCCAGGTCGGCCACTATCAGGTCTTCCTCAAACTGCTTACCCCGGGCCAGCAGCCGTCCCTTCTCATCCACGGCTATACTGTTGCCGTCGAAGACCAGTTCGTCTTGCCCCCCCACCAGGTTGGTGTGAGTGAAAATAGCCACGTTATCAATAGCACGGGAGACTATCATTCTCTCCCTCAAGTTCACCTTACCGAAGTGATAGGGCGAAGCGCTGATGGTGACGATAACCTCGGCTCCGGCGCCGGCCTGGGCGGTAGCCGGCCCATCCTCATACCAGATGTCCTCGCAGATGTTAATGCCCAGCCCGATGCCGCCGATAGTATAGACCGGGCACTGGTCGCCGGCGCGGAAGTAGCGGTTCTCATCAAAAACGCCGTAGTTGGGCAGAAATATCTTATGATAGACGCCGATAAGCTTACCGTCATAAATTACGGCGGCCGCGTTATAGATGTCCTCTTTGGCATCAACGAAGCCGACAACGACAGCCAGCCCCGTTGCCGCCTCGATAACTTTATCCAGCGACCGCAGGTTCTCGGCGATAAACTTGGGCTTAAAAAGCAGGTCTTCGGGGGGATAGCCGCAGGTAGCCAGTTCCGGAAAGGTGAGCACATCCACCCCCAGAGACATGGCTTCTTTAATGGCACCCAGGATTTTTCGCCGGTTACCGGCAAAATCGCCCACGGTGGCGTTGAGCTGAGCCATCCCAATGCGCAGCCGACGTCCGTCACCTAACTGCGGCATAGCGACCCCCCTCTCAATTTTATAATATGGGCAGGTATTTCTTCAGCTCGTACTCGGTTACCTGAGCACGGTACTGGTTCCACTCTATCTTCTTGTTCTGGATGAAAGCCTCAAAGACATGCTCGCCAAGAGACTTGCGTACCAACTCGCTCTTCTCGGTTAACAATATAGCTTCCAGCAGGCTGGCGGGCAGGACGCCTATCCCCCGCTTCTCCCTTTCTTGCTCGGTCATCTCATAGACGTTTTCCTCTACGGGCTTGGGCGGCTCCAGCCCCTTCTCAATGCCCTCCAGCCCGGCGGCCAGCATTACACTGAAGGCAAGGTAGGGGTTGCAGGCGGGGTCAGGAGACCGGTATTCAATTCTGGTCGCCTTTTCCCGGCCCGGCCGGTATTCCGGAACCCTGACCAGGTCAGAGCGGTTGCGCCGCGCCCAAGATAGATATACCGGCGCCTCGTAGCCGGGAACCAGCCGCTTATAAGAGTTGACCCACTGGTTGGTCACTGCGGTAATCTCGGGAGCGTGAGCCAGCAGTCCGGCTATATAACCCCTGGCTATCTTGGACAGATGATAGTCATCATCTTTATCAAAGAAGGCGTTCCGTTCGCCCTTGAAAAGCGACTGGTGGACATGCATGCCACTGCCATTGATACCGAAAACGGGCTTGGGCATAAAGGTGGCATAGACGCCATGCCTGAGGGCTACCTCTTTGACAACAAGGCGATAGGTCATCACGTTATCGGCCATGGTCAGGGCGTCGGTGTATCTCATGTCTATTTCATGCTGGCTGGGCGCCACCTCATGGTGGGAATACTCAATACCGATACCCATAGCCTCCAGGTTCAGAACGGTATCCTTCCTCATCTCTATGGCGGCGTCCCGGGGAGTCATATCAAAGTAGCCCCCCTGGTCCAGCAGCACGGTGCTCTCGGAATCCTGGAAATAGAAAAACTCCAGCTCCGGCCCCACGTAAAAGGTATAGCCCAGGTCAGCCGCCCGCTTCAGATTCCTTTTGAGGATATACCTTGGGTCGCCCTCAAAAGGCGTACCCTCCGGCCTCAAGATGTCACAGAACATGCGGGCCACGGCATTGTGTTCACGCGGCCTCCAGGGCAGCAGCTGGAAGGTATCGGGGTCGGGCAGGGCTACCATGTCACTCTCGTCAATCCGGGCAAACCCATGAATTGACGACCCATCAAAGCCCATCCCTTCCGTCAGGGCCATTTCCAGCTCTTCCACAGTGATGGCAAAGCTCTTGAGTATACCCTGTATATCGGTAAACCACATCCGGACAAACTTAACGTCACGCTCCTTGGCCATCTTTAAGATATAATCATTAGCCTCTTCCCTACTCCTCTTTGCCATGGCTACCACCTCCTCTGTTAATAGTTGTTCATAGAATTCTGCTATTTTACATCAATGTACTTATTATCATAAATTTACTACATACACCTTGAACTGGCAACTGCCCGGATGGTATTCGTGGCTATCGCCGGTGCGGATCAATAGGCGTAGAGCCGGCCGTAGGGCCGCAGCCAGCGGGGAAACAGCTTGATAAATTTATGCTTTAGTATCTCGCCGGCATCGTAGCCGAAGTGGGCGGCGAACTCGCCGACCAGCTGCTTTAGAACCTCAAGGTCGGCCTCCTCCAGAGGGGCAACTCCCACTTCTTTGCCCAATTGATACTCCTCGACACTCCCCCTCAGGTAGATAACGCCGCCGTGCATGCCGGTGCCGATGAAATTGGCTTTATGGTTCTCGCCCTCTTTTAGATTCAGGCCTAATAAAATAAGCACGCCGCCGGCCATGTACTCGCCGACGAAGTCCTGGGCGGTGCCCCCGATAACCAGCACCGGCCCCCACCCCTGGTACTCTTTCATATGGATGCCGGCACGGTAGCCCACGTCCTCGCGGACGAATACTTTACCGCCCCGCGCCGATAACCCGATAATATCTCCGGCGTGCCCGTGGATTACTATCTCACCCTCGTTCATGGTATTGCCGCAGCCATCCTGGGCGTTGCCCCGCACGATAATCCTGGGCCCGTTCATAAAGGCCCCCAGGTCGTTGCCGGGGGTGCCGAATATCTCAATCTCCACCGGCTTATTCAGGTCGGTGCCGATATACCTCTGCCCGTGGACGTTGCGGAGTTCAATGCGGCGCACGCTGTCGGTCATGGCTTTTCTTAAATTAGCGTTAAGCTGGCGGTAGTAAACACCGCCGGCATCCATCTTAACCACCGAGTTTTTTCTAGTTGCCATAATTAACTTCCGGCCATCCCTACTCCCAGAATTTCCAGCTCGGTATCGGTCAGCCCCACCCCCCTCAGGTGCAGGCGGTTGCCGCGCAGGCTCTCGATGGCGTTGACCCCCAGCCCCCCCAGTATATCTTTCAGCTCTATGCTCCAGCCGCGGAGCAGATTGGACAGCCGCCGGGCGCCGATGTCGGGGTTGACCCGCTTGGTCAGGCGGAGGTCGGTGGTACAGATGCCCCAGGCGCACTTGCCGGTGTGGCACTGCTGGCAGACGTGGCAGCCCAGAGCAATGAGCGCCGCCGTGCCGATATAGACGGCATCGGCCCCCAGGGCGATGGCCTTGGCCACATCGCCGCTGTTTCTGATGCCGCCGGAAACCACGATAGAGGCCTGGTTGCGTATGCCTTCTTGACGCAAACGGCTGTCAACTGATGCCAGCGCCAGCTCAATGGGTATGCCTACATTATCCCTTATAATCTTTGGCGCCGCCCCGGTAGAGCCCCTCAGCCCGTCAAGGACGATAATATCGGCGCCGCCCCGCACCATACCGCTGGCGATAGCCGCCGAGTTATGGACGGCGGCAATCTTGACCGATATCGGCTTGGTGTAGTTGGTGGCCTCTTTCAGGGCGTGGATAAGCTGCGCCAGGTCCTCGATAGAGTAAATATCATGCTGGGGCGCCGGAGACAGGGCGTCCGTCCCCTGGGGAATCATTCGCGTCAAAGATACCTCGGCGCTTACCTTCTCTCCGGGCAAATGCCCGCCGATTCCCGGCTTGGCCCCCTGGCCGATTTTAATCTCGACCGCCCTTCCCGCGTTCAGGTAGTCAGACTGCACGCCGAAGCGCCCGGAAGCCACCTGAACGATAGTGTTATCGCCGTATTTATAGAGGCTGGGGTGAAGACCCCCTTCCCCCGTGTTCCAGAGGGTGCCCATCTCGGTAGCCGCCCGGGCTAAAGAGGTATGCACGTTAAGGCTCACCGCCCCGTAGGACATGGCGGCAAACATGACCGGAACCTCCAGCCTCACCTGGGGCGCCAGCGTCGTTTTCAGTTTTTGAGAGCTATCGTCAAGCTCCAGCCGGTCGGGTTTCCGCCCCAGCCAGGTGGTAAGCTCCATCGGCTCACGGAGGGGGTCTATAGAGGGGTTGGTCACCTGGCTGGCGTTGAGCACCAGGTGGTCCCAGTAGACTCTCTGCCCCTTATCGTCGCCCATGCCGGTGAGCAGTACCCCGCCCGTCTCGGCCTGCTTGTTGATGTCCTCAATAACCTCGGGGCGCCAGTTATAGTTCTCGCGGTACTCCTGCGGGTTGCGGCTGATGGTCAGCGCCTGGGTGGGGCAGAATACCTCGCAGCGGTGACAGCCGACGCAGTTCTCCTCGCGGCTCCTGACCTCGTTATCTTCGGCATCGTAGTAATTAGCCTCAAACGAGCACTGGTTGACACAGACCTGGCACTGGATACAGCGCTCCGGGTCCCGCTTTACTATAAATTTAGGTGCTATATAGGTCTTCATCTTCTTGAGCCTCCCTGCATCCGCACCGGTATTCCCCGCTCTGCCAGGTATTTCTTTATATCATTGATGGAATAAGTCCCGTAGTGAAAGATGCTGGCCGCCAGTACGGCGTCGGCCTTACCGGCAATCAGCGCCTGATAGAGGTCTTCCGGGCCGCCGCCGCCGCCGCTGGCAATCACCGGCACGCTGACTGCCTCGGAGATGGCGCTGGTAAGCTCGTTGTCATAGCCGGTCTGGTGCCCGTCGGCGTCCATGCTGGTCAGCAGTATCTCTCCCGCCCCCAATTCCACCACCCTTTTGGCCCACTCGATGGCGTCAAGCCCGGTCGGCTTCTGCCCGCTCTGGATATAGACCTCCCACTTCGGCTGCTTTCCCCCGCTTATCCTCTTGGCGTCTATAGCCACCACGATGCACTGGCTGCCGAACTTTTCGGCGCCATCTTTAATCAAATTAGGTTTTAGCACCGCCTCGGTATTGATGGAGACCTTATCGGCGCCGGCCAATAACATGCGCCGCATATTGGTGATGGTGCGCAGCCCCCCACCCACTGTCAGCGGCATAAATATCTTCGCCGAAATACGCTCCACCACATCAACCATGGTGTCGCGCCCCTCCGGGGTGGCCGTGATATCCAGGAAGACCAGCTCGTCGGCGCCTTCCCTGTAGTAAAAATCGGCAAGCTCCACCGGGTCGCCGGCGTCTCTAAGCTGGACGAAGCTCTTCCCCTTGACCACCCGCCCGCCTTTGACGTCCAGGCAGGGTATAATCCGCTTGGTCAGCATATTATTTAGCCCCTCCGGCGGCTACTCTATTTTTAGCCCCCGCCTTGAGTCTGCCGACCACAGCCTGGCCGCCCGTCGGTATCCAGGCTTTATCCAGGTCGGGTGCTATCAGACGTATTGCCGATTCCTCGGAAGATAAATAGAGCATATCCCCCTTCTCCCCAACGGTCAGCGGCCGCAGGCGGATGCGGTCGGTCAGCCCTATCATCTCGCCGTGGTGGGCGATAATTACGGCAAACGGCCCGTTCAGGAGCAGGCTGCCGTACACCTGGCGCAGGGCCAGCATCAGTTTCTGCTCATCTTTGGGCAGGCGCTCGATAGCGTCCCAGAAAGGCGGCGCCAGTATTTTAGCCACTACCTCCAGCGGCAGGTGGTGCTGGCGCATGAGCAGGTCAACGGCGTAGGCCACCACCTCGGTATCGGTCTGCATGGTGCACTGGTAGCCGAACTGCTCTAAATATCGGCGGTTAATGCCGTAGGACGAAATCTCGCCGTTGTGGATGACCGTCCAGTCCAGTATGCAGAACGGGTGAGCCCCACCCCACCATCCGGGGGAATTGGTGGGGAACCGCCCGTGAGCCGTCCACAGGTAGCCCTGGTACTGCTCCAGGCAGAAGTAGTCGGCTATCTCCTCGGGGTAGCCCACCCCCTTGAAGACCCCCATGTTCTTACCGCTGGAAAAGACAAAACTATCGGACAATTTAGTATTTATCTCCATAACCCTGGCCATGACATAGTCATCACCGGACTGCTTTTTGGGTTTATTTTTATTTATGTCAAGAAAATAGCGCCGGACCAGCGGCGGGTCTTTAATCGGCGGCGCCGGCCTTGTAGGCACCTCCTGCTGCTCGATAATGTTGAAGTTATCCTTTAGAAACGCCTCCGTCTCCTGCCTGCCCTGCTGGCTTAAATACATGACGTGAAAGGCATACTGGTCAGCGTATTCCGGGTAGAGGCCATAGACGGCAAAGCCACCGCCCAGCCCGTTGCCGCGGTCGTGCATGTTAGCGATAGCCCTGATGACCCCCTCGCCGGAAAACCGCCTGCCGGTGGTATCCATCGCCCCGAATATGGAGCAGGCGTCGATTATCTTGTTATCCCGGTTGGGGTTATTTATCTGACTGATATCTCTCACGTCAGTTTCTCCTGAAATAAAGGCTACTCATCAACGACCTCTTCCTCCGGCGGCTCTGGCCGAGGCACTATAGAAGCCTCCTCAGAAACCGGTATCTCCAGCCGGGCCCGCCAGATTTTCTCCGGCAGAGAGGCCAGACCGAAGTCGTCGCTAACCAGCGTTTCTTTAAAAGCCTCCACCTTTACCCTGTCCTTCATTAAATTGTAGATTATGCCCGCTTTCTCGATGTCACCGGCCAAGACCATGCCCAGTATCTTACCGCCTTTAATTATCACTTTTTTATAGATGCCGTCGTCCCTTTTTATTAAAACCTCGTAGCTGTCATCGGGCGCGTTAACCATCCCCGCCGAAAGGATATTCACCCCAAAATACTTAAGGGCGTTCATGGCGGTGCCGCCCTCATACTCGGCTTTCTTACCGGCCATATTCAGTCCGGCAACCCTACCCCCAACGTAGGCGTTGGGCCAGACCGGGGTCACACGGTTCTCCCCGTAGACGAAATCATAGGCCTCGCTGACATCCCCGCAGGCATAGACACCGGCTATAGACGTAGCCATGCGGCGGTCAACGATGATGCCCCGGTTGGTCTTGACCCCGTTATCAGCGGCCAGGTCAAGGCGCGGTATAACACCGATGGCGACGACGACCATATCACAGGCCAGCGACCGCCCGTCATCAAGGCTGACGCCGTTTGCCTCACCCAGCCGGCTGCCGTTTATTTTAGCCACGGTGTGTCCGGTTATTATGTCAACACCAGCCTTAACCAGAGCTTCGGCTTCCAGCGCCGCCGCCTCCTCATCCAGGATGGTGTTCAAGACCCAGTCCTTCATCTCGACGATGCTTACCTCCACCCCCCTCTTTAACAGTGCTTCGGTAGCGCTCACCCCGATAAGCCCCCCACCGATGACCACCGCCTTTATCCTGCCCTGTCGCTGCTTCAGGAACTTATCTATTGACTTGGCATCATCAAGGGTGGTAAAGGTGAAAACCCCATTCAGGTCTTTACCCTCCATCTTAGGCACAATGGGCGAGCCGCCGGTGGCAATCAGCAGCTTTTGCCAGGCAATGGTCCGCCCGCTGGCAAGCTCAATATTACGCTCGCCGAAACTAATCCGCTTAACCTTATCGCCGAATAAGGTCTTGATTTTATTCTTCTCGTAGAAATCGGCCGGGCGGTAGAGCATCTTCTCCAGGGGGCGTCCCTCGGCAAGGTGCTCGGAGATAAGCGGCCGCGAGTAGGCCGGGTAGGGCTCGTCGGAGACGATGGCCACCGTCCCCGCCTTATCCACCTCCCGGATAGCCTCGGCGGCGCCGATGCCCCCCGCCGAGTTGCCAATAATCAAATACTTTATTTTCTCCGCTCCGGCCATTCCTTACCGCCTGCCCGCTTTTTCTCCCAGGGCACTCTTAATAAAATTATCATATACTTTAAGCCCCACCTCCCCGCTCTTCTCCGGGTGGAACTGGGTAGCCACCAGGTTATCTTTAGCCACCACGCTGCAGAACGGGATGCCGTACTCGGTTTCGCCGGCCACCAGCGACCCGTCCTCCGGTTTAACATAGTAGCTGTGGACGAAGTAGAAGTCAGCCTCATCGGGTATGCCCTCGAAGATGGGGTGAGCAATCTTTTGCTTCACCTGGTTCCAGCCCATGTGGGGAACCTTTAAGCCCGGGGCAAACTTTCGCACCGCGCCGGGAATGACGCCCAGGCACTCCTGCCAGCCGCCCTCCTCGGTGCCGCCGAATAGCACCTGCATCCCGATGCAGACCCCCAAAAAGGGGCGCCCCTCGGCAATAAAGCGCTTAACCGCGCTGTCCAGCCCCGTTTTCCGCAAACTGGTCATGGTATCGGCAGCCGCCCCCACCCCGGGCAGGATAACCACCCGAGCGCTAACAACCTCTTCGGGGCTGTTAACCACCCTGGCCTCATAGCCCAGACGGCCGACGGCGTTAACCACGCTGCGCAGATTACCGGCGCCATAATCAATTATGGCAATCATCTATTACACCTCAACATAGACCAGCGCCTCATTGGGGCAGTTAGCCACGCAGACCGGAATTTCCTCCTCCTGGCAGAGGTCGCACTTCAGCGCCCTCTTCTGCTCGGTATCCGGCTTTATCGCCGCCAGCGGGCAGACCAGCAGGCAGGTCCAGCAGCCGATGCACTTATCCTCATCCACCTTAATAAGCCGGCTCTCCGGGTCACGGCTCAGGGCACCGGTAAGGCAGGCCCCAACACAGGGGGCATCCTCACACTGCTGGCAGCGCACCGATAGCGATACCACCCCCCGCTCATCCACCCGGAGCCGGGGCAGAGGCGGCGGTGATTCCCGCTTGAACGCCTTGACCAGGTCTTTAGTGTGGGCGTGCTTCAGCTGGCAGTACACCTCGCAGAGGCGGCAGCCGATGCAGACTTCTTCCTTAATGTATACCTTCCTCATTTAGACTCCCGATATGCGGTAAACGGTTGCCGTATTCCATATCCTATCAAATATAATATTATCTGTCAATGCCTTTTTTCCCCGATTTCACCTGGCAGAACTGCTTTTTTAGAAGAGGCTTTACACTAGCCTCTATTGTAACATTAAACCAAGCGGCACGCCAAGATTAAGGGCGCAGGTATAGGCGCAAAAGGTGAAAATGTATATAATATAGAGGTAGCGATGGCAGATATTATCGAGCAGTTCCCCATATGGCGCGTTACCGGTACCGGCCGGAGTATTGATACCGATGTAGTAGTCAGGGAGTTTCCCCTTACCATCATCCTCAATAAGAAAGAGGTGGCCACCCTGCCCTGCTCCCCCCAGAACCTTAAATACCTGGCGGCCGGCTTCCTCGCCTCGGAAGGCCTGATCAACAGCCACGACGATGTCACCAGGATAACCATCGACCGGAAGAAGGGCACGGTGCGGGTGAAAACAAAGAATACCCCCGCCCCCCGCACCCAGCCCGAAAAAGTCGACTCGGATATTGAAATATCAGCTTCACAGGTCTTCGCCCTGATGGAAGATTTTGTCCGGCACTCGGAAATATTCAAAGCCACCGGCGGGGCACACAGCGCCGCACTGGCTGATGCCGAAAAAATACTGGTCTTCAGCGAGGACATCGGCCGGCATAACGCCATAGACAAGGTCTTCGGGGAATGCCTGCTCAAAGATATAGCCACCGCCGGGCGCCTGCTCATTACCAGCGGGCGGGTCTCATCGGAGATAATGCTCAAGGTGGTCAGGAGAAACGTCCCCCTGCTCATCTCCAGAGCCGCCCCTACCAGCCTGGGGGTGAGGCTGGCTCAAAATCTGGGGGTAACCCTGGTCAGCTTTGCCCGCGATAAAAAGATGAAGCTCTACGCCAACGAAGGGAGATTAAAGAGCTAAAATAAACCGCCCGGCACCTTGCCTTAACCGGGAGAGTTAGTTACTATTATCATTGTTCTGGACACGATAACCGGCGGCGGCTAACCTGTTATAAGGGGGTGGCAAAATGCTTAGCAAAGACGAACAGGAAAAATACGCCCGCCAGATAATGCTCAAGGGCTTTGGCCAGCAAGGCCAGGAGAAGCTCAAAAAGGCCAGGGTCTTCATTGCCGGCGCCGGCGGGCTCGGCTCCTCCTCAGCCACCTATCTGGCCGCCGCCGGAATAGGAACACTGCGCATCGTTGACCATGACCGGGTTGAGCTGAGCAACCTCAACCGGCAGGTACTGCACTGGCCGGCCGATATCGGCCAGACCAAGGTCGGCTCGGCCCAAAGCAAGCTAAAGCAACTGAACCCACAGGTAAAAATAGAAGCCATCGAGGAAAAGATAACCCAGGCCAATGTATCCAGGCTGGTGGAAGGCTGTGACCTCATCGTCGATGCCATGGACAACCTGCCCACCCGCTATTTACTTAATAAGGTAGCCATAGAGAGGAATATCCCCTTCTTTCACGGTGCGGTCTACGGCTTTGAGGGCAGGGCCATGACGGTGGTACCGGGAAAGAGCGCCTGCCTGAGATGCGTCTACCGGGGGGCTATACCTGAAGAGACATTCCCGGTAATCGGGGTAACCCCGGCCGTCATCGGCTGCATCCAGGCTACCGAGGTGATAAAGTACCTGGTGGGCATGGGGCAGCTGCTGGCCGATAGACTTTTAGTCTACGACGGGCTCAATATGAAATTTACCGAATTTAAAATTAAAAAAGACCCCGATTGCCCGCACTGCGGAGAGCCGGTAAAGGGCAAGAAATGAGAGTAAACCCGCTGCCGGGGGGTAAATCACAGGGAGGAGCCAGAAATAATGGAAGCCAGGATAGTCTATTTTGCCGAGCCCGGTAAGGAGAACACCGATGAAGTGCTGCGCCTGGCCAGGCGCAGAGCGGAAGAGCTGGGCATTAAGAGCATTTTAGTAGCCTCCACCACCGGGGATACCGCCTTAAAGGCGATGGAGGTATTTAAGGGAGCCAGGGTGGTAGTGGTCAGCCACTTCACCGGCATGACGGGGCCCAACGTCCAGGAGTTCACCGAGGAAAACCGCCAGAAGCTCTTAAGCGCTGGCGTCCCCCTGCTTACCACCACCCACACCTTTTCCGGCCTGGGCAGAGCGATGCGCAAGAAGTTCAAGATGTACCTCTTTGAGGAGGTGGTGGCCAATACACTGCGCATGTTCGGGCAGGGCATGAAGGTAGTCTGCGAAATCACCCTTATGGCGGCTGACGCCGGCCTGGTGCGCACCGACGAGGATATCATTGTTATCGGCGGCGCCGGCCAGGGGGCGGATACGGCGGTGGTACTGAAGCCAGTCAACTCCGAGGACTTTTTCGACCTTAAAGTACGGGAAATCCTCTGCAAACCCCTGCTCTAGCACTAACTAGACCGCCTGACCTTTATTAACTCCGCCAGGATGCTGACGGCTATCTCCTCCGGCGTCTGCGCCTCTATTTCCAGGCCGATGGGAGCATGGGTCCTGTCAAGCTGCTTCTGGGGTATCCCCCTGGCCCGCAGGTGGGTGAATATAGCCTCGTTTTTGGTCTTGCTGCCTATCATGCCGATATACCTGGCCGGTGTGCCCACCGCCCACTCCAGCACCACCTCGTCATGCCGGTGACCATGGGTAACAATCACGATGTAGCTTGATTTATCTATCTTTATCTTCGGGAATGATTTGGTAAAGTCCTCGGCCAGGATAACATCGGCTTCGGGGAACCTCTCGGCGTGAGCGAATTCAGCCCGGTCGTCGATGACGGTAATATTAAAGCCAACCAGCTTGCCCATCTTGGCCAGCGCCAGCGCGATATGGCCGCCGCCGAATATATATAATGCAGGCGGGGTCAGGATAGGCTCGATAAAAACCTCCAGGTCTCCACCGCATATCATCCCCTCCTCGGATTCTTTAGCGGTCAGGCTCCGGTGTATATGCTTGGGCTTACCCTGCCTGATTACCTTAACCGCCTCCCTGATTATCTGGGCTTCCAGGCTGCCGCCGCCTATCGTCCCGATGATACTGCCCTCGGGTCTTACCAGCATCTTGGCTCCCTCTTCGCGGGGGGTGGAACCGCTGGCTCTGACCACCGTGACCAGCGCCGCCTCTTCGCCCTCGGTCTTAACCCTTACTATCTCCCGGTAAATATCTTCCATCTCTATCAACCCCTAAATGTTGTAGCGCGTCATTATCGCCTCTAAAACCCCGCCGGCAATGGCTCTTACCCGGGGGCGGATAGTATAGCAGTCCTCCTTATCCCCGGAAGGGTCTATCTCACCCAGTTTCGTCCCCTTCTCGACCGTTGTCCCATCCCGCAGCATGGCCCGGACTATGCCGTCTATCTCCGCCCTGACCGGCTTTCCGGCCACCGTAGCCACCACCTCGCCGGCGCTGGCCGGGTCGCCTATATCCCGGTCGGTCAGGAAAAGGCCGTCAAGGTCAGCGTGCAGCGCCCGCTCGTGGGTCAGCCCCCCGATGGCAACGGGGATTCCGGTATTCTCTTCAGCCTCTCCCTCAAGGATTACCCTCCCCAGCCTCTCGCTGTTATTGGTCTCCACCACCAGGTGGACGTCTTTACCCGCCTTAAATCCGAGCCCCAGCCCGATGACCAGCGGGGCATGGCCGATCCCTGTCCCCAGGTTTTTCTTAGCCATTATGGCGTCAACCAGCACACCGGGTTTAAGTACTTTCCTGACCGATGTTTTGGGGTCAACGACGATGGCTATCCGCCCATCCCGCCATAACTTGAGAATCTCAGATGACGACTCAGCCCGCCGGGCAACTATACCCTCCACCTCTTTTTCCCCGTCATAGACCGCCTCGCAGAAGGCAACCCCCCGGCTGACGGCCAGGGGCTGGGCAGTCTCGGTCATACAGACGCGGAAGTGGGAGCGGGCCAGCTTATGGGCTACCCCGCTGGCCACCTCCCCACCCCCCTTTATAAGAACGACCAACCTGCTTAGTTCGGCACTCATTTTCTATTTATCGGGCAATACCACCGGGTAAGACTTGCCCAGGAATTATACCACAATGATATAATGTAGCTAAAATGGTTTAGCTTATGGATAGAGAAAGTTTTGAACGGCTGGTGGCTCAAGCGGTGGACGACCTGCCCGAGGAGTTTCTCCTCAGGCTGGAGAACGTCGATGTCATCGTGGAGGACTACCCCGCCCCCCACCAGCTGCGCCAGCTGGGGCTGGAGCGGGGTGAAACACTGCTCGGCCTTTACGAGGGCGTGCCTCAGACCGAGCGGGGCGGGCACTACGGGCTGGTGCCGCCGGACAAGATAACCGTGTTCCAGCGGTCAATAGAGGCTAAATGCCGCTATGGGGGCAACGTCAGCGCCGAGGTCCAGCGGGTAGTCAAGCACGAAATTGCCCACCACTTCGGCATTAGCGATGCCCGGCTGCACCAGCTTGAAAAGGAGGAGGACTGACCTGGAGCTAGCAACCGTAATCACTCCAGGCCGGCAATAATCCTCTCTATACGGGTAATATCCAGAACATTAATCATGCCGTCCTGATTGGCGTCAGAGCCGGGGGTTTCCGGGTCAAGGTCGACTATCGCCCTCTCCACCCTGGTGATATCAAGGACATTAACGGTACCGTCACCGTTGGCGTCTCCCGGAGGCGCCGTCTGCACGGTAAAGCTGTCACTAGCGTAGTCAACCTCGGCGGTAGTATTAGCCGCAGCGTCGGTAGCCCTTACGTATACCGTGTGCTCCGCCTCGGAAAGGGCAGCCGTGGTAAAGGTGTAGTCCTCGCTGGGGCTGTCAAAGGCGCCGTCGCTGGCGGTGGCCGCCGTCCAGCTGCCGTCGTCAACCTTGTACTCCACCGAGCTTATATTGGACTCATCGGTGGCGGTGCCGGTCAGGGTCGGGGTGGTATTCTCAGTCGGGTCGGGTGATAACGGCGTTATGGTTACCGTAGGCGGGTTGGTATCGGCAATAGCCACCGAACCACCGGCCCAGGTGGCTGTTATCTCCTCGGCCAGGTTGTTGGAAAGTACACCGTCGGAGAGAGTTATAGCGCTGCTGTCACCGTCAGCGCCAAGGACATGGAAGTGCAGCACCGTCAGATAGCCGGAGCCGGTCACTCCCTCGGTGCCAGGGACATTCTGGACAACCCGCCACGTTCCCGGCTCAACCTCGTTATAAAGGTCAACCGGTACCGCCGTTGCCCCTATCAGCCCGGCGGTTACGTCATCCAGCCTCAGCACCAGGGTATCGAAGGAGGCGTCATAGCTAACGGCGTCAAAATCGGTCACATCACCGATATTGACATTAACGGTAAAATCGCTATTGGGAGCAGCCTCAGCCGGTGCATCAATACTGACCTCAACCGGCGTCACCGCTACCTCTACCGAGCCGCCGACCCAGGTGGCTGTTATCTCCTCGGCCATGTTACTGGCAATCATGCCGTTGGAGAGAGTTATGGCGCTGCTGTCACCGTCAGCGCCAAGGACGTGGAAATGCAGCACCGCCAGGTAGCCGGAGCCGGTTACACCGGAGATACCGGGGACATTCTGAATAACCCGGTAGGTGCCGGCGCTAATCTCGTTATAGACGTCAACCGGTATCGCCGTCTCTCCTACCAGCCCGGGGGCGACACTATCCAGCCGCAGCACCGCGCTGTCATAGGTGACGTCATAGTTACAGGCGTCAAAGCCGGTCACCTCGGTGATGTTGAGATTAACGGTAAAGTCGCTGTCGGGGGATACTTCAGCCGGGGCGTCCACGCTCACCGTAACATCCGCCGCCGCCGCCGGTGCCGCTACCACCACCCCCAGTACCAGGGCCACAATGACCATCATACCCAGAATCTTTCTTTTCATGCTTGCCTCCTGTAATGCTTATCTTAAGCACATTCGTGCCTACTGATAAAATAACACCCCGTTAATCAAAAAAGACTAGGAACGGCATCAGCAAAACATCAAATTTGCATCAAAAAACCATCAATTCACCCTCGCATTGGTACGCCGCAGGCGGTATAATGCGGTGGAGAAGAGGCTAAGATGAAAGCGCAGGTTTTAAAGCAAATCGCCCCCATCGATAAGATGCCCCTAGAACTAGTTGATATTCCCACCCCACAGCCCAAAGCGGGGGAAATACTGGTAAAAGTCGCCGCCTGCGGGGTCTGCCACACCGAGCTGGACGAGATTGAAGGCAGGCTCCAGCCCAAGCTGCCGGTAATTTTAGGCCACGAAATCGTGGGACGGGTAGAAAAGCCGGGGGCGGGTGCGGCCAGGTTCAACATTGGAGACCGGGTGGGCATCGCCTGGATTCACTCCGCCTGTGGTAAGTGCCAATTCTGCCAGAGCGGCCGGGAAAACCTGTGCCCCGATTTTCAGGGCACCGGCTGCCAGGCTGACGGCGGCTATGCTCAGTACACGGTGGTGCCGGAAGACTTTGCCTATCCCATTCCCGCTCGCTTCACCGATTCTCAGGCCGCCCCCCTCCTCTGTGCCGGGGCCATCGGCTACCGGGCGTTAAGGCTGAGCACTCTTGAGGACGGACAGGTGCTGGGGCTGTTCGGTTTCGGGGCTTCGGCTCACATCGTTATCCAGATAGCCAAATATAAATATCCCAGGGGCAAAGTCTTCGTCTTTACCCGGCCGGGGCAGAAAGAGCACCAGGAACTGGCCAAAAAACTGGGCGCCGACTGGACCGGGGCCACCGGGGAGACACCACCCGAAAAACTCAACTGCGCCATTGATTTCACCCCGGCCTGGCGGCCGATAGTAGCCGCCTTAAAGGCTCTGGAAAACGGGGGCAGGCTGGTCATAAACGCCATCCGCAAGGAAGAAACCGATAAAGATGCCCTTCTGGAACTGGATTACTCGGACCACCTCTGGTGCGAAAAGGAAATAAAGAGCGTGGCCAACATCGCCAGGCAGGACGCCCAGGAATTTTTGCCCCTGGCCGCCGAGATTCCCATCATCCCCGAGGTGCAGGAGTTTAAACTGGAAGAGGCCAATGAGGCGCTGGTTTTGCTAAAAAAGGGCAAAATCCGGGGTGCAGCCGTTTTGAGGATAAATTAATCAAGCACCAGCTAGGGAGGGGGGCTTGACTTTTGTCACCAACCGAAGCACAATCTAAAACAATGAATACAGCTGCCGAAACCAACCTGAGCACCATAATCAAGCGGCAGAGGGTTATGGTGCCGTTGACCTTGCGGGAGCTTGCCGCCAAGGCCGGCGTATCGGCGTCACATCTGGGCAGAATCGAACGGGGCGAGCGTTTCCCCTCGGCCAACATTCTGCGCAAGATAGCCAAGCCCCTCGGCTTTGACGAGGATGAGCTATTTATGCTGGCCGGCTATCTCTCCCCCGGTACCCCCATCGGGGCCGAAAGCCACGAGGGGCTGGACCCCTATGTGGCCAAGATGCTGTCACGAGAGCCAATAGAAACACAACGCGCCATTATCGGTATCTTGAGCATCCTTAAGAGCCTTGCCCAGAGCGGCGGAGAACAAGAGCAGCCCTGATTAGAATGCAGCCAATGCTATCAGCCATCCTTCTGGCCGCCGGCGAATCAAAGCGGATGGGTAAACCCAAGCAGCTGATGCCTCTGGGCAAACATACCCTGCTGGAGCAGGCCATTGATAACCTGCTCGACTCTTCAGTTGACGAGACCATCGTGGTGGTCGGGCATAAAGCTGAGGAAATCACCAAGACGATAGCCACCAGGCCGGTCAAAATAGTGATTAACCCCGATTACAGGGAGGGGATGAGCACCTCCATAATTGCCGGGCTCATTCTGGCCGACCCCCGTTCGCAGGCGGTCATGCTGGCTTTGGGCGACCAGCCTCTGGTGGCCAGCCGGACTATCAACCAGCTGATAGACGCCTTTAATAGCCATAATAAAGGCATTGCCGTCCCCGCCTACCAGGGCCGGAGAGGCCACCCCATTATCTTTGATTTCAAGTATAAAGCGGAGCTGCTTAAATTAAAGGGCGATATCGGCGGTAGAGAGATAATCCGGAACCACCCCAACGATGTCCTTAAGGTGGCCGTCGATTCGGAGAGCGTCGTCTCTGATATTGATACCCAGGACGACTACCAATCAAAGCTAGGTTAACTCCCCTCCATTTAAATCTGTGTTTTATTTCCCACCCTCCCACCCTCATTGGCTGCGCCTCTGAACCTTGCTTCCCCACCCCCCGATGAGAAATAAATAACCCACCCCATTTGTCAGAGAACCCGTCCCCTTTTCCCCACCCCCTTTTAAAGTTTTGTTCTTCTTGCCCCCCCCCCCCCCCCAAGGGGGGGGGGGCCGCG
>Ga0307421_1000280_pt1 | contig 33670 bp, 30 predicted proteins | sample SalMarWE160270MG_FD_202163 | JGI IMG/M metagenome (GOLD analysis project Ga0307421, IMG submission 202163) | Salt marsh sediment microbial communities from the Plum Island Ecosystem LTER, Massachusetts, United States - WE1602-70 | ecosystem: Environmental > Aquatic > Marine > Intertidal zone >... | reverse complement strand
AAACCACCAGTGGCCGAAGAGCTCGGTATCGTAGTTCGACGCTATCAGCCCAAACTGGCCCGTCTCAGCCCGGTACCCATCCAACAGCTCAGCGACGAGCGAGACGAAGTGCTGGCTGTGCTCCTCAACCCTCTTGGCGGCCCAATCCGGGTGGTACCAGTCCTTCTGCCCCAGGTCGGCGCCGGCACCGGTCACGCGCCAGTACTGCAGGCCGGAGACGTGGTCTTTCTTGTGGAACTCCCGGTAGTCGAAGTTGCCCGGGTAGCCGAACTCGGCTGACCAGACCTGCATGCTCGTGCGGTCATTCCGGCCAATAGCGGCCACACCGGAGTGCAGACCCGAGCGACCGTTGCTGGTGTCGGCAACGTAGTAGGGCCTGTAGGTGGTCCTGCCGCTGGGCGCCTCTTCCGCCTCGCCAATAGGCAGGACGTAGTTGCGCTTGATCGCCTGGTAGGGGCCGATGGCGTCGCCAGCAGCCTTCCCCACGGGAAGGCCGCCTTCGATCGTGTGCGTCTCCGTGAAGAAGAGCCCGAGGCCCTCAGCCGCCAGGTCGCTCTCGATCCCCGGGCGGGTGGTCCCATCCTCGGTCACGTAGGCGGGCCTGTACGCACACTCGGGCAGCCAGATGGCTCGCGGCGCGCGCCCGAAGTAGCGACTGTACGAAGCGACGCCGGCCTTGAGCTGGCCCCGGATCGCGCTGTCGGTCGTCAGCAGCGGCAGGTAGCCGTGCGTCGCCGCGCTGGTGATGACCTCGACGACTCCCGCATCTTGAAGGACACGAAAGGCTTGGATGACGTTCCGCCCGTACCGCTCGCGGAAGGCATGCGCCGTCCCCGCGTACCAATCACGGTAGAACTTGGCCAGGTACTCTGCGTGGGCGTCGCCCTGCTGCTCGAAGCGCGGGACGTCTCTCTCGGCCGCCTCCAGCTTCTCCGCCAGGTACGTTTCGAAGTTGTCGCGCACGAGCGGATCGGCCAGCTGCTCACACAGAATGGGGGTGAGGCTGAGAGTCAGGCGAACCCGAAGCCCGGCTTCGTGCAGGTCGTATAGGGCATTCAGCAGAGGGATGTAGGTCTCGGCGGCGGCCTCGTGGAGCCACTCCTCCCCGTGGGGCCAGCGCCCGGCCCGCCGGCAGTAGGGCAGGTGCGAATGGAGGACGAAGGTGAATGCGCCGGCCTTGGCCATTCGACGAACGCTCCCAGGCTTACTCGCCTCGCTCCGGCAGCAGCGATCGCGCTTGCGATAGAGCTGGAACCGAAGTCGGGGCAGGCGTTGGCTCGCCGTCGCCGCCCCTGAAGAAGCCGGCCACCAATGCCAGCACCATACTGATAACCATCAGCAGGCTGAACACGACCATGACCAGCTGGCTTCCGCTTCGTCTTCTTGTACGACGCACGATTGCTCCCCTCCCTACGATGGAGTGACTAGTGATTATAACACACGGAGGAGCGGAGACAAGGAACCAGCATGCAAAAAACCCTAACGCTCTGGGAGACCTCTAGGGTCTACTGCCCTACATCAGGCCGTGGTCGCGGTACCAGGCGTAGGCCCGCTCCACAGCGATGCGCGCCGGAGTGATGGGCAGGCCCAGCTCGTCGCGGGCCTTGCTGCAGTCGTAGTAGAGCTGAGCAGCGCTGAGGCGGGCCTGCTCGCCGCTGAACAGGGGGGTGCCGCGGTAGACGGCGTTGAAACCGTCGGCCAGCAGGGCGACGATGCCCATCAGGGGGCGCGGCAGGGTCAGCAGCGGGCGCCGGCCGTCCACGACCTCGGCCACGATCTCCATCGTAGCCCGGTGAGTGATGTTCTCCCCGGCGAGGATGTAGCGCTCGCCGGTTCGGCCCCGCTCCGCGGCCAGGACGTGGCCCAGGCCAGCCGTCTCCGCGTCCACCCAGTTGAGCCCGCCAGGCGGGGCGAAGAGGGACAAGCCCCGCCGCACAGCGGGGAGCAGGCTGCCGCCGATGTAGTTGACGTCGCGCGCGCCCAGCACGGCCGTGGGGTTGACGATAACCGCATCGAGCCCTCGCCCCACCGCCTCCTGGACCACCTGCTCGGCCAGATGCTTGGAGTGTCCATAGGGGAACCGCTTCGGCTGGATATTGAACTCGGCCGATTCGTCGAGCAGCCTCCCCAGTTCGGGCACGCCGAGCGCGCCGGACGAGCTCGTGTACACCAGCCGCTCGACGCCGCCGTCGGCGGCGGCAGCGACGACGTTGCGCGTGCCTTCTACGTTCACCTGGTAGACCCGCTCGGCGGGCGTGCGCCAGTAGTCGGAAACGGCCGCCACATGGAAGACGAGGGTGCAGCCGGCCATGGCGCGGCGGAGCGACTCTACGTCGAGCACATCGCCGACGACGAGTTGGGGATCAAGCCCATCGAGCGCTTGAAGCGAGGACGTGGCGCGCCGCATGGCGCGCACTTCGTAGCCCCTCTCGAGGAGAGCTGCGACGACGTTGGCGCCCACACAGCCGGTCGCCCCGGTCACCAGGGCCAGAGGGGCCATCGGCTGTCAGGACCTCGCCCGTTCGAGGTTGCTGGGAACGCCAGGGGCGAAGCGAATGTAGCGCTCGGTGGCTGCGTCCAGGTCCGAGTAGTAACCGCGGTAGGCGGGAGGCAGGAGAGCGGCTACCTGGTACATGATCTCATCGACTATCTGCTGGCGGACCTCTCCGGACACCCTCTGGCCGTCCGTAACGATGCGGAACTGGTTCCCGACGACGATGTGGAAATCGGTGCGCCGCAGGCGAGAGACGTTGCGCCAGAAGCGCTCGCCGCCGTAGTGGGCGACGGGCAGAAGCGGCACCTCGCTGCGCAGGGCCAGAACGACCGCTCCCGCGCGAGCTTTCTGCAGCCGGCCGTGACCGCTGCGCGTACCCTCCGGCGTGATGGCCATCATCTTGCCCGCTTCCAGCGCTTCCAGCGATGCCCGAATGGCACTCACGTCCCCCTCGCCGCGCCGCACCGGGATTGCCCCGACGAGCTTCATCAGCGGCGCGAAGAAGGGATTGCTCCAATTCTCGATCTTCGCCAGCCCCGTCAGGGGCCTGGGAATCAGGTGGGTATAGAAGACGGGAGCCTCCAGGAAGTTGATGTGGTTGGTGACGATGAGCAGGGGACCCTCTTGCGGAACGCGCTCCAACTCCTCGTCGTGGATGCGGCACAGGATGCGCACCAGGCGCCGGATTGCCGGTACCACGATTCGGTAGGCCAGACTCACTATGCGGCCTCCGGCGCTCTACAGAGGATCTCCGTCTGCCGGGGAAGCAATTCCAACTCCAGCCGATCGCCCTCGGTGCACAGCGTCTCACCATCAGCGTGGGCCGGAAGCGATCCTATGACGGCTGTCACGACGACCCGGCGGGCTCGCGCGGTAGAGATCGGCTCCTGAGTGGCCTGGGTCCCACGGAGGAAGTGGGGAATCAGGGTGAAGATGCGCGCCCGGCTCACCTGTCGGGCGATACAGAGATCGAAGAGCCCATCGTCCGTCGCTGCCTCCGGCGTCACCAGAAATCCTCCGCCCAGCCGCTGCCCGTTCATGATCGATACCATCAGCGCGGGCTGGGTGACCGACTGGTGGTCGTACTCGATCTTCACGGTGGGAGCTTTGTAGTACAGGAAGATGGTCCGCAGCACAGCCACGAGGTAGCGCAGGAATCCGCGCAGTTTCTTCAGCTTCGCCGCCTCGAAGCCGGCAGCGGCATCGAAGCCGACGCCAACACCATTTCCGAAGTAGCGGCCCTCAGGATAGAGGCCGCCGGCGACGCGGCCGATGTCGATCGTACGCCTATACCCATCCGCAAGGACGCGGCAGCCCTGTTCCACGTCGATGGGCACGTCCACACCGAAGGCGAAGTCGTTGCCCGTGCCAACGGTCAACACGCCAAGCGCGGCCGAGCCGGCACCCGCCTGGCGGGCTCTGATCAGGCCGTTCAGCACCTCATTGGCTGTGCCATCCCCGCCGAGGGCAACGACGACGTCGTAGCCCGCCTCGACGGCGCTGCCGGCCAGATCAGCAGCGTGCCACGGCTCGGCGGTACGATCAACGTCGAAGTCCAGGCCGTGCGCGGCGAGCATCCGCTCAACGTCCGGCAGGGCCAGTGCAGCAGCTCCCGCACCAGCCGTCGGATTGGCGATGATCTTGTACTTGGGCATGTTCCCCTGGCCCTCCGCTGCGCCCAGGCGACGGTGCCAGAGCCCGGGGCCCCGGGGCACGTCTGCGTGGGTCGGGTGCTGTGACCCGGCGGCGCCTGCGCACCGCCTGGCCTAATCCAGCCAAGATTCGTCGGTTAGAACACGCTCAAGGCGGCCAGGATACGCACCAATCGTGCGTTCAGTTCGTCGCCCTGCACACGGCATGCAACAGAGGAGAGCGCTGCCAGGCAAGCTACAACTCGCTCTTCTCATCGCCGCCGGCGTCGATACGGGCGACGTTGACGGCATGCGGGCCCTTCTCGCTCTCCTCGATGGTGTAGGTCACGGGCGTCCCGTCTTCGAACAGCGCCGTCTCCCCCTCGGCTATCCCAGTGCGGTGGAAGAAGATATCCTTGCCAGGTGAGTGGACTACGAATCCGTACCCCTTCTCGGGGTCATACCACTTGACGACGCCTCGGTGAGGCCCAGGGCTGAGCTCGATCTCACTGCGGCAGGCGCGGCACTCGGCGGGCGCCGCTAATTCCAGCCCCGCCTCGTCTAGCCTCCTCTGCTCCTCAACGGTGAATACGAATTCCTTGCCACACTTCTGGCACGTGGCCCATGTGTCACGATAGGGCATTGCTCGGCCTCCTACAGCTGCAGCTCGTTCATTGTGCACAGCACCGCAGATACGCGGTCACCCCCCCGAAGAGCGATGATGGAGTTCCCCCTGGCGCTGCGCCCCATGCTAGGCGCCGCGCCCGCGCGGATCGTCTTCGCCGCCCCTTTCTCGGTCACCAGTACGACCACGTCGTCGTCACCCACCACGCAGCCTCCGACCAGGGAGACCCCGGGCCCGGCAAAGCGGGCAGACAGGACACCCTGGCCATAGCGCCCCTGCGTCGGATACTCAGCCAGCGGCGTCCGCTTAGCCCTCCCGTCATCAGCAACCACCAGCAGATCGGCCTCCGGCCGGGCTGCCGCCATTCCCACAACCCGGTCGTCCTTCCCTGCCAGCCTCACGCCCTTGACGCCGGACGCAGGAAGACCCATCGCCCGCACCTCGTCTTCGCCAAAGCGGATCGTCCGCCCACCGGCCGTCGTCAGCAGCAGCTCCTGTGCACCGGTTGTGGACACGGCCCACCCCAGGCTGTCCTTCTGATCCACTCCAATGACCACAAAGGGCTCGCTGGTGACGCCGGGCAGAGTCGATAGCTCGACCCGCTTGACCACGCCCAGACGGGTGGCCAGAACCAGGAAACCCTCTTCCGCGCCAGCCGGCAGAGCCACAGCCGCCACGACCTCACTACCACGCGCCAGAGGCATCAGGTCCGCGTAGTGCGCGCCCTCACCCTCCCAGGCCGCGCCCTCCGGAAGCTGGTGTACCGGGAAGGCGACCGACCGCCCGTCCGCCGTTAGTAGATACAGCGCAGCGGAGAGCGAGGCAGGGAGAAGCGCCAGAGGCGCGTCCTGCGGCCGCGAGGGCACTCGCGGCGCCCCACCCTGATCGCCGATGCGTCCCACCAGCCCAGAGCGGCTCACGGCAACCCAGCAGGGCGCCTCGATGCCCAGCCCGGTGGCGGCGACCTCCTCCTTGCCCGCGTCGACGACCTGCGTACGGCGGGGGTCGGCATACCGCTCCCTGACTGCCGCCAGCTCCTGGCGAACCACATCCCTGATCCTCGTCGGGCTGCGCAGCAGGCTCTCCAGCTTCTTGATCAGGGCCTGCTTCTCCTTGTACTCGTCCTGGATGCGACGCCGTTCCAGAGCAGCCAGCCTCTTGAGAGGCATATCGAGGATCGCCTGGGCCTGGACCTTGCTCAATCTGAACCTGGTGCACAGGTTCTTGTGGGCCGTATCCGCCGTCCGCGAGCGGCGGATCAGATCGATCACCTGGTCCAGATTGTCCAGCGCCGTGAGCAGCCCCTCCAGGACATGAGCACGCTCCTTGGCCCGGGCCAGATCGTACCGGGACCTGCGGGCGACCACTTCCTGGCGGTGCTCGAGATAGGTCAAGAGCGCCTTCTTCAGCGTGAGCATCCTGGGCTCGCCATCGACGAGAGCCAGGAGTATCAGGCTGAAGGTACCCTCCAGCGGCGTGTGCCGGAAGAGCCGGCTGAGCACCTCTTCCGGTTGAGCCGTCCGCGTAAGCTCGATCACCAGCCGCATGCCCCGCCGGTCCGATTCATCCCGCAGGTCGGTGATGCCCTCGATGCGGCCATCTCTCACCAGCTGGGCAATCCGTTCCATCAGGCTGCTCTTGTTCACCTGGTAGGGCAGCTCGGTGACGACGATGCGGTGGCGGGAGCGGCTCATCTCCTCGACGTGGACGCGGGCCCGGACGGTGATCTTGCCCCGGCCGTTGCCGTAGGCCTGGGCGATCACGTCCTCGCTTTCCCCCTCGAGACGACGGTAGACGACGCCGCCGGTAGGGAAGTCCGGCCCGAGAATGAACTCCATCAGGTCCTCGACGCTGATGCTATCCAGCCCTCGCCAGTGATCGAGGACGTAGATGAGGGCATCGCACACCTCGCCCAGGTTGTGGGGCGGGACGGAGGTGGCCATGCCGACGGCGATCCCGGAAGCACCGTTGACGAGCAGGTTGGGGATGGCAGCCGGCAGAACGACCGGTTCCTGCAGCGTATCGTCGAAGTTGGCCGAGAAGTTTACTGTCTCCTTCTCGAGATCGAGGAGCATCTCGGAGGCAATGCTGGCCAGGCGGGCCTCCGTGTAGCGCATCGCCGCGGGGCTATCCCCGTCGATCGAGCCGAAGTTGCCCTGGCCGTCGACGGCCGGATAGCGGAGGGAGAAATCCTGCGCCATGCGGGCCATGGCTTCGTAGACGGCGGCGTCGCCGTGCGGATGGTACTTGCCCAGCACCTCACCCACGATGCGGGCCGACTTCTTGTAGGGCGTGTCCGGCCGCAGTCCCATATCGTGCATGGCATAGAGGATTCGCCGCTGGACCGGCTTCAGGCCGTCACGGGCATCGGGCAGGGCGCGGGCCACGATCACGCTCATGGCGTAGTCGAGATAGGCCACGCGCATCTCGTCGTCGATATCAACCTGACGGACGGTCCCGATCTCCATCACTCCACTCCGGTTGCTTGCGCTACCATGCCCTAGCCGCCGGCCCCGGCTACCACCTCAACCGTGAAGAAGTTCTCGCCGAGCAGCTCGCCATCGGCGCTGTGGACGGCGCCGAGAATCGTGTAGGTGCCCAACGGCGCCTTGGCCGTGAGGTGAAAGCCCGGTGTCTCCGGCGCCCCGAACGAAACCCATGATACGCCATCGGCCTCGATATCCACGAGAGCCTCGTGCTCTTCGGCCAGCCGCTTGCCCTTGGGATCCTGCACCCAGGTGTGTACCACCGCCTTCTTGAAGGAGCGAGGCAGGTCGTTCACTATATGGACATCGTACGTGACGGTATGCCGGCCGGACCGCTCCCAAACGTCGCGCCAGGAGCCCAGGATGGGCAGCACGGGCTGGTAGGCTCGCCGCAGAGCGTCATATCCGAGCTTCGGGCGGCGATAGTAGTCGACCACTGCCCAGGCGATGCTGGGCCAGCACTCGCCGAACATGAACTGGAAGAGGCCCGTGATCCGCTTGTACTTCGCCGCCCTGTACCGCTCGATGGCAAACTTGAGCAGATCCGCCTGGTACCGCTGAGAGTTGACGACGAACTCCTCGATGCTGCTCCCCATCTCGACGCCGGCGACATCGAACGTCTCCACGTACTGGAAGTCACGCCAGGCCCACTCCTCCCAATCGGGCGGCCACAGCTGCTCGGCGGTGAACATCTTCCGCATGGATTCGACGTTGGGCAAGGCCTGCGCCCCGAACTCGCTGACGAACGGGGCAGCGGGCAGCCCCCTGAACTCCTGGCGGGCGCCATAGTACCAACCTGGATAGGTATGATAGGCGTAGTCCGAGGCGATGTCTACGTAGCGCGTGCTGTCCGCCTGGCGGGCGACCTGCTTGAGCAGCGGGTCCAGCGTGTGCCGATTGCCACTGGGCTCGTTGTGACAGCACCAGACGACGATGCTCGGATGGTTGTACAGCCAGTCGATCATCTCTCGCAGCTGGCCCGCAGCCTGCTGGTAGAACCGGTCCGACTCCTCGTAGCTCCACTGGAGCGCGAAGTCCTGCCAGACCAGGATGCCGGCCTCGTCGCACGCGGCGTACAGCTCATCCCTATTGACGTGAGCGTGCACGCGAACGAAGTTCACGTTCGCCCCCCGCAGCAGGCGAACGTCAGTGGCGATCATCTCCTCGTCGTACTCGCTCAGCCACTGAGTGGGAATGATGTTGGTGCCCCGGGGGAAGAAGCGGCGGCCGTTGATGCGGAAGACCCAGCCCTCGTCGATCTCGATCTGGCGTATGCCGAAGCGCTCCGTCACCGAATCGCGCGGCTGCCCGTCGACGATGAGCGTCACCTCGGCCTGGTAGAGGGGCTGGTCGCCCTGGTCCCACGGCCACCACAGGCTCGGCTTGTCGACCCGCAGCACCATCTCGACGGCCTGTGTCCCAGCGGTCAGGCTGACCCGCCGTGAGGCTTTCAGCGCCTTCCCCTTGAAGTTGGCCGGCCTGACGTCCAGTTGCAGCTCCCCTTCGACGTTGTCGCACGACGAGAGCCGGCACATCACCCGCAGACGAGCGCTGCCATCGGGCAACAGCACAGGGGCGACACGGACCCGCTCGACGTGGGCAGGGCTATGGCGTACGAGCAGGACGCTGTTCCAGACGCCACCGGTGTTCCCATCCTGGCCGCGCTCCGGATTCCAGGAACCAGGCCGGCAGTCGTGATGTCCCAGTATGCCCTTGATCATCGTCTTGGCGTTGGGCCAGACGTCTGGAGAGTCCTTTGGCGAATCGACTTCGACCACCACTTCGTTGCTGCCCACCTTGAGCGAGCCCGAGGCGTCGAAGGCAAAGGGCTGGAAGTACCCCTCGTGGCTTCCCAGGAGGTCGCCGTTCAGCCAGACGCGGGCCCTGTAATCGACGCCCAGCAAGCGGAGCGTGGTCCGGTTGCCCCTCCAGGACTCGTCCAGCTCAAACGTCCTCCGGAAGGTGGCGATCCCGGCATAGTCCGGCAGCCCGGCCAGGTGCCAGTTCGAAGGGACCTTCATCTTGCCCTTGCGACCGTCGGCCGTCTCGTAGCTCCAAGTACCGTCAAGAAGAAGCGTCTTTCTCATCACCCTGCCTCCATTTCTCGCGCCAGCCGCTAGCGGCCCGCGGCGATTCACTATCCTTCACGCCGCCACTCCCGCCAGCGCCGCCTTCCGCTCTCGGCGCGTCCAGAGCCAGCCCGCAAGGCTGATCAGGACCCCGCCGAGAGCAATCAGGCCGGCGACGGCAGCGGCGACGTCCTGCCAGAAACGGGCGGGGAAGAGCCGGATCAGCGTGTCCGACCAATAGAAGGTCCAGGTCCCTTCGTCGAAGAAGGCCCTGTGGAAGCTGTCGAAGAAGACATTCCAGCCGAGGAGCATGAACAGGGCGAAGGCGATGAGCAGGCCGACCGTCAGCAGCCCGCCCTGGAGCAAGGCCCGCGCCCCTCGGGGGCGCGACGAGGGCCCGGCAGCCAGCGCTGCTGCGCCGAGCACGACCGCCAGCACGGCCGCGCAGCAGACGGCCGTCAGCCCGCCGTAGACGTTCTGGACGTCGACCATGTGATCGAGCTCGCCCGTCTGGAAGGCCGCTTCGCCGCCGGACAGCCGCAGGTCCGCCAGCAGCGAGATGTCTGCTCCGGTCAGCAGGTAGTCGATGCAGACCCCGGCCAGGCGGATGCGCTCCTCCGTCGGCAGGCCGTAGGGATCGGGCGGGAAGCCCGGCCTGGAGTACTCCCATTCTAGCAGCGTACGGCTGGTGACAAGGCGCACTCCGGCTGTGGTCAGCAGCACGGGGATGGCGAGGACGACGAGCACCTGCAGGAGACGGGGCCACAACCCGCGTCTCATCTCAGCCACCCCAGGATATAGTCGATGATCAGCAGGTTCGTCATCAGCTCGATGGGCGCCCGGTCGTCGGTGAAGACGACGCCGCCCGGCTGCAGCGGCCGCAGGTTCTCCACCGCCCGCACCGCCGCATCATAGAGCAGATCGCTGCCGCTCAGGCCGGGCAGGTTGGCGGCCAGATTGGAGGCCTCGGTGGGCTGCACGGTGGCCACGACCACGGCGTTGTAGCTATCGGGCACGTCCATCACGTAGACCGAGGGAAAGACCGCCAGCAGCGTTGCTCCGATGGAATCGACTAACCTGTAGTCCTCCAGCGCCCTGCCGACGTTGAGTACGACGACGCCGTCTTCGGCAAGCCGATCGCGGACGATGCGGAAGAACTCGACGGTCGTCAAATGGGGAGGGATGTAGGGCAGGCGGAAGGCGTCGATTCCGACCACAGAGTAGGTGCGCTCGGAGCGGGCCAGATAGTAGCGCCCATCGGACACGACGACGTTGAGACCGGGGTAGTCCATGGCGAAGTAATCCCGCCCCACCTCGACGATGCGCGGGTCGATCTCGATCCCGTCGACCGGTATCGGCCCGTAGACAGCATCGTACTGGCGGGCCATCGTGCCCCCGGCCAGGCCCACCAGGGCCATGCTCTCCACCTCGTCCGGCGTGTGGGGCGGATCGTTGAAGAAGGGCGCGATCAAGAAGAAGTCCCAAGGGCCGGGGGTGGTCAGATCGTCCGGGCAGTAGATGGAGTGAATAGCCTGGCCCTCGTTCAGCAGCAGGTGCCGGCAGCCTCCTCCGACCTCGACGACCTGGATGTAGTTGTAGGCGGACTCGGTCTCGTAGACCGCTCCGGTCATGGCCTTGACCGGCTGGGCGCGCAGCAAGACAGCCAACACGATTACCAGGGCGGGCATGGCCAGGTAGGGGAGCAACCTGCGAAACCGTGCGCGGGCCAGGCCGACGAGCGCGATCAAGGACAGCAAAAGGGAGAGGGTCACAAACGTGTTCCTGGTGCCGATGATCGGAACCAGGACCAGGTCGGGCAGGAACGCGCCGAGGAAGCTGCCGACGGTGGAGACGGCGTAGACCCGGCCGGCCGTGGCTCCTGCGCTGGCCACGTCCTCAACGGCCAACCGGATGACGAAAGGGGAGATGCAGCCCAGCAGCGTTACCGGAATGCTGAAGAGGATGAGCACGCTGACGAATGAGCCGCCGATCAGCCCGGCGTTGAACTCGTTGAAGCCGCGTAGAGCCAGCTGGAGAACAGGGTGAGCAACGAAAGGGATCAAGCCGATCAAGAAGGCCGCCCAGGCCATGATCTGGTGAAGCACTGCCGGCCGGGGAGACCGGTCCGCCCAGCGGCCGCCGATGAAGTAGCCGGCCGTTAGATAGAGAAGCACCAGGCCGATGATCGTAGCCCAGACCAGGTTGGCTGTGCCGAAGTGAGGACGGAGCAGGCTGGCGGCGGACAGCTCGACGGCCAGGGAGACCAATCCGCCAGCGAAAGCGGCAATGTACAAATAGCGGTCGCGACCGGCCATACAGCGGGATTATACTCTCTTTGGAGGCGCGGGCAACCTGGCAGACCAGGCCCAAGAGGTCTCGGAGACCCTAAGGGTCTAGTAGGCGCTGACCGTCTTTGTGCTAGGGGTCCGACCAGCCCTTGAGGACCAGCACGAGCACCGTCCGCCAGGGGACGAGCGTCTCCAGCGGAGCACCCATGATCGGGGTGACGTGCTCGCTGGCGTAGAAGCCGTAGCTATCGTTGACCAGGATGGTGCCGCGGGGCACATGGGCAAGGCCTACAGCCAGAGTGGCGGAGATCCCGGATCCGAAGGTCAGTGTGGGCACAGTCCAGGTGACGACGCCGCCGGCGAACGTATACGGGGTGCTGGCCCAGGCGAAGGTGGTGCTGAGCGGGACCGCGTCCGTGATCACCACCTGGGTGAAGGTCGAGCAGCCCGTCGCGCTGACGCCGATCGTGTAGATCAGCTCGTCCGGCTGAAGCCCGGCAGAGAAGCGGGCCTCCTTGCCTATCTGGAGGCCACTCCTTGCAAGCTCGACCGCCGCCAGGGCGTCGACGATGCCCCAGCCGTAGACGTTGTTCGGCCGGCCGGAGGCATCACCACCGCAGGCGGTGCTGGTCACAGGGCGGGCCGACTGCTCGATGATCCACTCCGTTACCGCCATGTCGCCGATCAGGCAAGGCTGGGCAGACCAGAGCAGGGCCGCCGTTCCCACAACGTGCGGCCCGGCCATCGACGTGCCGCTCTTGGAGGAGTAGGACGTGCCCGGCACGCACGAACGGACGGCGACGCCAGGCGCGCTGACGTCCGGCTTGAGCCGCTGGGAATAGTCGATGACGACCGGCCCGCGGCTGCTGAAGCCGGCGATGTTGTCGCCCGAGTCGGTCGCTCCGACGGTGAACGAGGCCCCGTAGATCGCGGGGGGATCGGATATCGTGGAGCAGGCCGATCCGCCGTTGCCGGCGGAGGCGACGACGAGGATGCCCGCTGCGCGGACGTTCTCCACGATCGCCCGGAGCGTGCTCCAGCTGCAGCCCTCGGACGGCGGGCAGGTCCAGGAGTTGTTGATCACGTGCGGAGCCTTGGACGGATCGCCATCGCTGAAGGGGTCACCTCCCACCGGGTACGGGGCCAGGAAGAACTGGAAGCACTCAGCGTACGTGGTCGGTGTGCCGACGCCCCGGTCCATGTTGCGGCAGCCTATCCACTTGGCGCCCGGGGCCACGCCGATCTGGTTGTCGTCGTCGGCGCCGACGATCGTGCCCATGGTGTGCGTGCCGTGGTCGCCATCGTCGCACGGCACGGGCGAATCGGCACCGCATACGCCGCCGCCACTGTGGATGGCATCGTGCCAGTTGTAGTCGTGCGTCGCGGTGATGCCGTTGTAGCCCCGGTACTGGTTGATCAGCGCCGGATGGTCCCAATCGTAGCCGGTGTCCTGCCCGCCGACGACAACGCCCTGCCCGGTGTACCCCTGCGCCCACAGATCGTCCGCGTTGACCCGGCCCACGCCCCACTCCACAGTCAGGGGCCCCCGCTGCCGCCCGGTGCTCTCGCTGGGAGGCAGTATCTGCCGAACGCGGGGGTTGGCAACAACCTTCTGCACGTCACTCCGGTCAGCCAGGCGGGAGACAAGGGCCCGGTCGCCTTCGACTGCGAGCATGTTGACTATGTAGAAGGACTGATAGGAGACTCTGGCCCGGTCCAATTCGGCACGCAGATCGCCCTGGCTCCGCTCGGCGACCGCTTTCAGCTCCTCGTAGACGAAGCTGATGCGCTCCTCGCGGCCGCCCAGGCGGGCCGCACCAGCCAGGTCCGCCTGCTCGGCCAGGACGAGAAGGAACTCGGTCTCTTCACCGCCCGCGGTCGCCTCCCATACCTCAGAGGCAACGTTGCGGGGCCTGCCGGCAGGCTTGGCCGCGGCAGCTCCCAGCAGCGCCAGGAAGGCGCAGCCGGCCAGGCCGAGAGCGAGCAGGACGCGAGCCTCGTGACGCTTACCCATCAGCGCCACGATTATATCCCAGGAGCGCCCTTGACAAAAGAGGCCAACCAACGTATATTCCCTGCAGCTTCCTAGGAGGAAAGAATGGGCCAGGCAATCGAAGTGACCGACGCTACGTTCGAGCAGGAAGTGTTGCAGGCGAGCGGACCCACGCTCGTCGACTTCTGGTCTGCGGGCTGCAGGCCTTGCTTGATGATCGCGCCGGTGATCGAAGAAGTGGCAACCGAGTACTCCGGCAAGCTCCGCGTGGCCAAGGTCAACGTGGACCGGAACCAGGGCGCCCCCGGCAAGTTCGGCATATTCAGCATTCCCACGCTGATCCTGTTCAAGGAAGGCAAGGAAGTCGAGCGCATCGTGGGTTTCCGGCCCAAGGAAGCCCTGATGGAGACGATCCTGCCGCACCTGGCCTAGCGCCGCAGGGCATCTCAGCCAGGGGGTCACCGGGGGGTTCGCCCGGAAGCGGATTGACCCCGCGCCAGAGGCGTGGTATACTGTACCTACAACCGCATACGTAGAGACTAGGATCGGGAGTAGTAGGCACCGCAGCGAGGTCTAGAGAGTCGGGCCACCGGGTGGAAGCCCGACACCGGCGCCGGTGCAGAATGGACCCGGGAGTCGCCGGCCGAAACCTCGCCTGCCAGGCGGGGGAGTAGTCCGAGCCGGAACCGTCACCGTTATCAGGACAGAGGGTATCGTCGCCGCGACCGTACCTGCGACCGTGAGGCTGGCTATTCACACAAGACGCGCCGTCACCGGCGCGTTTTCTGTTTCCTGGGCCTCGAGCGTCGACGGGAATGCGGCGAGCGATTGGCGGAAGCAGGATGGAAAGGAAACGCTTGCTGACAGGGGATCGACCGACTGGGCCGCTGCACCTGGGACACTACGTGGGCAGCCTGGCCAATCGAGTGTTGCTCCAGGACGAGTGCGAGTGCTACTTCGTCATCGCCGACCTGCATACTCTGACTACGCGGCCGGAAAAGAAGCACACCCTCGAGATCCCGCGCCACGTGCGCGAGATCGTGCTGGACTATCTGTCCGTGGGCATCGATCCGGACAGAAGCGTCATCTTTCTGCAGTCCGCCCTCCCCGGTACGTACCAGCTGCACCTCATCCTGGAGATGCTGATCGCCGTCCCCCGGTTGGAGCGAATTCCCAGCCTGAAGGAGATGGCACGCGACGCCCGGCTGCGGGCTATGCCGCTCGGGCTGCTGGCCTACCCTGTGCTGCAGGCGGCTGACATCCTCTTGCCTCGCGCCCATCTCGTACCGGTGGCCAAGGATAACGAGGCTCACGTGGAGGTGGCACGGGAGATCGCCCGGCGCTTCAACAGGATGTACGCCAGCATCTTCCCCGAGCCGGAGGCCCTCCTCGGCATGCTGCTGGTGGGGACTGATGGGCAGCAGAAGGCAAGCAAATCACTTGGGAACGTGATCTTCCTCTCCGACGACGCACAGACCGTTGCCAGGAAGGTGAGCGGCATGTACACAGACCCGCAGCGGCTGCACGCCGATTCGCCGGGTCGCATCGAGGGGAATCCGGTCTTCATCTACCACGACGCCTTCAACCCCGATCATGACCAGGTCGATGAACTGAAGAGGCGCTACCGGCGAGGGCAGGTGGGAGACGTCGAAGTAAAGGAGAAACTGGCCAGAGCGATCAACCGCTTCCTGGAGCCCATACGGGAGCGGCGGGCTCAGTTCGGCGCGCAGCGGGGGCTCGTGGAAGAGATGCTGTCCGCCGGGACCAAGCGTATGCGGTGCCTGTCCGAAGAGACTATGCAGCTGGTGCGTCAGGCCACGGGAATGGCCCTGGCAGCATAAGCACATTGTGAGCGAGGTCGAGCGATGCATCTGGTCAAGATAGAGATCGATTGCGACCGTTATCCCAGCGAGGACATCTACCCGTTCAACGTGGCCATCCTGCGCAACACGGCTGAACTGACACTGAAGAAGCCGGTCGTCTTCTTCGAGGGAGGGAACGGGACGGGCAAGTCGACCCTCCTGGAGGCGATCACCCGCAAGTGCGGCATCCACATCTGGGACAAGCCGAAGCGCCACCTGGCGCACGCCAATCCGTACGAGACCCGCCTGGTAGACTACGTCAACGTCACCTGGAGGAACGGCCACGTGCCCGGCTCGCTATTCAGGGCGGAGACCTTCAGCAGCTTCGCCGACTTCCTGGACGACGTGGCGCTCTGCGACCCGGGACGGCTCCGCTACCACGGCGGCCAGCTGCTGAATGTGCTCTCACATGGCGAGGGCATCCTGAGCTACTTCAGCACCCGCTACCACATCGCCGGTCTCTACCTGCTGGACGAGCCCGAGTCCGCCCTTTCGCCGACGAGCCAGCTGACGTTTCTCAAGCTGCTCGGAGAGCTGGAGGATGCCGGCCGCGCTCAGTTCATCATGGCGACGCACTCGCCGATACTGCTGTCGTATCCCAGGGCCCAGATCTTCACCTTCGACGGCGATAGGATCAGGGAAACCACCTACGAGGAGACCAAGAGCTACAGGCTGTACGAGCAGTTCTTTCGGGATGGCGGGAGCTAGATAGGTCACTGAGCGCACATCACTAAGCGACGAAGGGAGGAATCGTATCGCCACGAGCAAGAAGCGAGACCGTCTCGACCCCGATCACACAAACACGCATTGCTAGGAGGACCGTAGATGCCACAGTACAAGTACTTACTCAACGAGAAGGACCTGCCCACCAAGTGGTACAACGTGATCGCCGACATGAAGAACCCGCCGCCACCATACCGGCATCCGGCCACGCTGGAGCTGCTGGGCCCGGACGATCTGGCGCCTGTTTTTCCCGCAGCTCTGATCGCCCAGGAGGTGAGCACGGAGCGGTACATCGAGATCCCGGACGAGGTGCAGGACGTCCTGAAGATGTGGCGGCCGTCTCCGCTCTACCGGGCGGCGCGCTGGGAGAAGGCGCTGGACACGCCGGCCAGGATCTACTACAAGTGGGAAGGCGTCAGCCCTCCGGGCAGCCACAAACCCAACACAGCCGTCGCTCAGTGCTACTACGGCAAGGAAGAAGGGCTGGAGGGGTTCGCCACGGAGACTGGCGCCGGGCAGTGGGGGAGCGCGCTCTGCTTCGCCACCCAGATCTTCGGGATGAAGTGCAAGGTCTTCATGGTGACGATCAGCTACCACCAGAAGCCCTACCGGCGGGTCATCATGGAGACCTGGGGCGGCAACGTCGTCCCCAGCCCCAGCTCGGAGACGAAGGCCGGCCGAGACATCCTGGAGAAGGACCCGGAGACGACGGGCAGCCTGGGCATCGCCATCAGCGAGGCGATCGAGTACGCCGTTACCCACGAGGGATGGAAGTACTCGCTGGGCAGCGTGGTCAACTTCGTCCTGCTACACCAGACGGTGATCGGCCTCGAAGCCGAGAAGCAGATGGAGATGGCGGGAGATTTCCCGGACATCGTCATCGGCTGCGCCGGCGGGGGTAGCAACGCTGCAGGCACGATCTACCCCTTCCTCAGGCACAAGCTGACCGGCGACAAGAAGGACCTGCGCGCGATCTTCGTCGAGTCTACCGCCTCGCCGAGCATGACCCGGGGCCTGTACGCCTACGACTGGGGTGACACGGCGAAGACCGGCCCGGTGGCGAAGATGCACACGGTGGGCCACAGCTTCATCCCTGCCCCCGTGCACGCCGGAGGCCTGCGCTACCATGGCATGGCACCTTCGATCTGCCGCCTGCTGGAGGACGGGATCGTCGAGGCGCGCGCCTACCACCAGAACGAGGCGTTGAGCGCAGCGCTGGGCTTCGCTCAGGCCGAGGGCTTCGTCATCGCCCCGGAGACGGCCCACGCCGTGAAGGCGGTCTACGACGAAGCGATGGCCTGCAAGGAGTCAGGCGAGTCGAAGGTCATTCTCTTCAACAACAGCGGCCACGGCCACTTCGACCTGGCGGCCTACGACGCCTTCCACAAGAAGGAACTCACCGACTACGAGGTCGAGCAGGTCCAGATAGACCTGGCCCTGGAGGAACTGCCGCAGGTCAAGGAGTAGTCGACAGCGGCGGTGCGAAAGGAGTCTGTGGGTTGGGAGACCCTAAAGGTCCGGGCGACCTTTAGGGTCTCCCCTTGCAGGGTCTCCGCTTGCCTACCGCCGGCTTCCGTGTACAATCGACTAGGCAGGCTCGTGGTGAGCGGCGATGAGGATATCCTACCGCGACGAGGAGTGGAAGCTCGAAGGCAGGCGCCGGGTGCGCGAGGTGATCGAGAAGGTCGGCCTCAATCCGCACACAGTGCTGGCTGTCCGCGGAGGCAAGCTGCTCACGGAAGACATCGTGCTTGAGGAAGACGACGATCTCCAGCTCGTGGCCGTCATCTCAGGCGGCTAGCTGGGAGGAGCGACGTGACTACGCAGGCGTGGGCCGTTCTCCTGGCGGCGTATCTCCTGGGCTCGATCCCGTCCGCCTACCTGGTAGGCCGGCTGGTGATCAAACGGGACATCCGGGAGGTCGGTGATGGCAACATGGGGGCCAAGAACACCTACCACTGCCTGGGCTTCCTGCCAGGGTTGGTCGTTGCGGTGGCGGACATCGGCAAGGGCTTCGTCGCCGTGACGATCGCCCGCCAGTTCGATCTGCCAGACCACGTACCCTATTGGGCGGGAGCCTGTGTGGTGCTGGGGCACGACTACCCGATCTTCCTGCGCTTGCGGGGCGGGCAGGGAATGGCGGCGATGATCGGGGTGTTCGCCGTCCTGTTCCCAATCCAGCTGGCGATCTCCCTCCTGATCCTGGGCGGCGCGCTGTCGGTTAGCCGCAACTGGGACTTGAGCTGCACCCTGGGCTTCGCATCACTGCCAGTTCAGCTCCTGCTCTCGGGCGCACCCATGGTGCAGGCGCTGTATCCGGTGCTGATGCTGCCCACGATCGGGCTGCGGAAGCTGGCAGCGGTGCGCCGCGCCAGGCGCGCGATCGCCTGACGGGATCGAAGGATGAAGTGCCGCCGCTGCAGCAGTCGGGCCGCATTCAACATGCGCCAGCACAAGCTGGCGCTCTGCGAGACACACTACCCGGAGTGGTTTCAGGAGCGGACGCAGGGCACGATCAAGAAGTACGGGATGTTCGGGCCGAAGGAGCGAGTGCTGGTCGCCGTCTCCGGAGGGAAGGACAGCCTGGCCCTGTGGGACGTGCTGCTGCAGCTGGGCTACCCGGCCGCAGGGCTGTACATCGACCTGGGCATCGAGGGCTACTCTGCCCGGTCGCGCGAGAAGGCAGAGCAGTTCGCCGCGTCGCGCCAGGGCGCCGAACTGCTGGTCGTCGATATCGAAGCAGAGTACAGCAAGACGCTGCCCGAGGCTGCGCGGCTGGGGCGGCGCGGGCGCGGAAAGCCCTGCTCGGTGTGCGGGCTGGTCAAGCGGCACGTGATGAACCGCGTCGCTCGCGACGGTGGGTACGACGTGTTGGCCACAGGGCACAACCTGGACGACGAGGCCGCCGTGCTGTTCGGCAACGTGCTCCACTGGCAGACCGGGTATATAGCGCGCCAGGCGCCGGTTCTGCCCGAGCACGGCGACGGCCTGGCCCGGAAGGTCAAGCCGCTCTGCCGCTTCTACGAGCGGGAGACGGCCGCCTACGCGCTCATGAAGGGGATCGACTACATCTACGAGGAATGCCCGTACGCCGTCGGAGCGACCAGTCTGCGCCATAAGGAGATCCTGAATACGATGGAGGAGCAGGCGCCCGGCACCAAGCAGCAGTTCTACCTGGGCTTGCTGCGCGCGCGGAAGGAGGGGTTCTTCGCCCAACGGGCGGAGGACGTGGAACTCCATCCCTGCGAGAGCTGTGGGCAGCCGACGACGGCGCCGGGGCTGTGCGCTTTCTGCCGCCTGTGGCAGAGGACGGAGAACGCAAAGGACCGCCAGCAGGATGACTAGCTCTAGACTGCGCCGCCTGCCCAGCGTCGACCGGCTGCTGGGCCACGAGGCGGTTGAGGAACTGATAGCTTCGTACGGGCGCCAGCAGACGGTGGAGGCGATCCGGCATACGCTCGATGCGGTGCGCGGCGAGGTGCAAGCGGGGGCGGACCTGCCGCCAATGGAGGTCCTCGTCGCCCGCTGCCGGCAGGAGCTGCAGTCAAGGCTGGCCAGCACGCTCCGGCCGGTGATCAACGCCACAGGCGTGATCATCCACACCAACCTGGGGCGCGCCCCCCTCTCCGCGGCAGCCCGGGCAGCCGCCCAGGAGGTGAGCCGGGGCTACTCGACGTTGGAGTACGACGTCGCTGCAGGGCACCGTGGCCGGCGGCAGACCCACATCGAGGGCCCGCTGCAGGCCGTGACCGGGGCCGAAGCGGGGTTGGTGGTCAACAACAACGCCGGCGCAGTGCTCCTGGCGCTGACCGGACTGGCGCAGGGGCGAGGCGTGATCATCTCCCGCGGGCAGCTGGTCGAGATCGGCGGGGGTTTTCGCGTGCCCGAAGTGATGGCCCAGAGCGGGGCTCGGCTGATCGAGGTGGGCACTACGAATCGGACCCACCTGCGCGACTACGAGGCGGCGCTGGATGCCAACGACGACGCGGCGCTGATCCTCCTGGCGCACCACTCCAACTTCCGCATCGTCGGCTTCACCACCGAGCCGGCACTGCCCGAGCTGGTGCGCCTGGGCGCAGAGCGGCAAATGCCGGTCGTCTACGACATAGGGAGCGGCGCGCTGCTCGATACCGCCCGCTACGGCCTGGCCCACGAGCCGACGGTGCAGGAGGCGGTGTCGGACGGAGCGGCGGTCATCTGCTTCAGCGGCGACAAGCTGCTCGGCGGCCCGCAGGCCGGGATCATCGTGGGCCAGGCCGCCCTGGTTGACTCCCTCAAGCGCCATCCCCTGGTCCGCGCGCTGCGGCCGGACAAGCTCTGCCTGGCGGCGCTCCAGGCCACGCTGCTCCACTACCTGAAGGGCGAAGCAGAGCAGGAGATACCGGTCTGGCGCATGATCTCCCAGCCCCTGGACGAGGTCACCAGGCGCGCCCGGAGCTGGATTCGCAGCCTGCGGCGGGCCGGGCTGGAAGCGGAGGTCATCGACGGCGCATCGACGGTGGGCGGGGGAAGCCTGCCCGGCGAGACGCTGCCCACCAAGCTGGTCGCCCTTGGCAGCGAGGGGCCGGACGCTCTGGCTGCGGCGCTGCGCGCTGCCAGCCCGCCGGTCATCGCCCGCATCGAAGACGGGCGCCTGGTGCTCGACCCGCGGACGGTGCTGGCCGAGCAGGAGGATCAGCTCCTGGCCACCATCCGGGAGACGGCAGGCGGAGCGACATGAAGCGAGCCGTGCTTTTCGACCTGGGGGGCACGCTGGTCCACTACTTCAGCAGCGCTGAGGCGAGCGTGGTCTACGACGAGGCGCTGCACGAGGTGGAGGAGCTGCTCCGATCGCGCGGTCTGCTGGCTATGGAGCCGGGCGAGGTGCGGGCCAGGGCCGGGTCCGCCCAAGGGAGCACAGGCGACCATCGGGTCCATCCCCTGGAAGAGAGGCTGGCCCACATCTTCCAGCTGGACGGCCTGAGCGAATCACCAGAGTTGGAGAGGGAGCTCTGCCAGGCCTTCATGCGCCCTGTCTACGCGCGAGGGCGGCGCTACGAGGACACGCTGCCCGCGCTTGCGGAACTGAGGTCGCGCGGCCTCAGGCTGGCGATCGTCTCCAACACGCCCTGGGGCAGCCCCGGCCAGCTGTGGCGCAAGGAACTGCGCAGGCAGGGGCTCTACGATCAGGTCGACGCCGTCGTCTTCTGTACTGACGTGGGCTGGCGCAAGCCAGCCAGGCAGATCTTCGAGTTCGCCCTGGCCAAGACGAAGACGGAGGCGCAGCACTCGCTCTTCGTGGGCGATAACCCGGAGTGGGACGTCGCCGGACCCCGAGCCGTGGGCATGCAGGCGGTGCTCATCGATCGGAGCGAGAACGGCGCCAGTCCGGAGGAGACACCGGTACGCAATCTGTACGAGCTGCTGGATCTATTGTGAGCGAGGACGGCATCAAGGGTAGACGGTGAAACGTGAAGGATGACCTGGACCTACTGATGAAGGAGCGCGGGCTGGATGCGGCGCTCGCCGCGGGACCGGTGCAGGGGAACCCTGCCCTGTACTACCTGACGAACGGCGCCGGCCTGACCAGGGCCATGGTGCTGAAGAAGCGAGGCGAGGAGCCGGTCCTCTTCTGCTGGCCCATGGAGCGGGAGGAGGCGACGGCCAGCGGCCTGCGCGTGGAGAACCTGGGCCAGTACGACTACGCCAAGCTGGAGCGGGAGGCGGGCAGCGCGCTGGGGGCGACCGTCGAGCTCCACCGGCGCATCTTCGCCGATTTCGGAGTGAGTGGCCGGGTCGGCTTCTACGGCGCGGCGGATCGAGGAGCGTCCTATACGCTGCTGAGCGCGCTCAACGACGAGATCGAAGCGATCGAGGTCGTCGGCGAGTTCGACGTGCCGCTGATCACCGCCGCACGGGCCACGAAGGACGATAGCGAGGGCGAGCGCATCCGCGAGGTGGGACGGCGCACCGGCGAGGTCGTGGCCCGGACGCTCGACTACATCCACTCCCACCAGGTGGCAGACGAGATCGTCGTGATGGCAGACTCGAGCCCTCTCACGCTAGGTCACGTCCGGCAGGAGGTCAACCGGCTCATCGCCGAGCAGGAGATGGAGGACCCGGAGGGTTTCATCCTCTCCATCGGGAGAGACGCCGGCGTGCCCCACAACAAGGGGCGATCTGCGGACGTACTCATGCTGGGCAAGACGATCGTCTTCGACATCTTCCCGCGCGAGCGCGGAGGCGGCTACTTCTTCGACATGACGCGCACCTTCTGCCTGGGCTACGCCCCGCGCGAGGTCGAAGAGGCCTACAATGACGTGAGCGAGTGCCAGACAATGCTTCTGGAGGCATATCAGGTTGGCGCCGACGCGCGGCGGTACCAGCAGATGACCTGCGACTTCTTCGCCGGCCGGGGACACCCGACGGTAGCCGAGGACCCGCAGACGGAGCGCGGCTACGTCCATACGGTCGGTCACGGCCTGGGGCTCGACGTCCACGAGGAGCCGAGCTTCCGGGACCAGGAGCACAACAGAGACGCGCTCAAGCCGGGCCACGTCTTCACCTGCGAGCCCGGGCTCTACTACCCGGACAAGGGTTTCGGCATCCGGATCGAGGACGTGGTATGGATAGACTCGGGCGGTACGGTGCATAACCTCACGCCATTCCCCAAGGACCTGGTGATCGAGGTAGGCTGAGTGAATTCGGGCGCGCGGATCCTGGCTCTCGAAACCTCGTGCGACGAGACCGCCGCTGCGGTCATCGAAGGCGGGCGTCGCATCGCCAGCAACGTGGTCGCCTCTCAGGTGGAGCTGCACGCCCGCTACGGGGGCGTCTATCCGGAGATCGCCTCGCGGGCCCACATCGAGGCCATCGTCCCCGTGATCGAGCAGGCGATGCAGGAGGCCCACGTCGACTTCGGGGACCTGGACGCGGTGGCGGCGACGAACGGCCCCGGGTTGAGCGGGTCGCTGCTGGTGGGCGTCAACGCCGCCAAGGGCCTGGCCATGGGCAGTGGATTGCCTCTGCTGGGCGTCAACCACCTGGAGGCGCACATCTATGCCCACTGGCTGGAGACAGATAGCGAGGGCTCCGCGTGGCCGGCCGAGCTGGAATTCCCGCTGCTGGCCTTGATCGTCTCCGGCGGCCACAGCGAGCTGATCCTGATGTCCGATCACGGCCGGTACGAGTACCTGGGCGGCACGCTCGACGACGCCGCTGGCGAAGCTTTCGACAAGGTAGGCCGCCTGTTGGGACTGCCCTACCCCGGCGGTCCGGCGATCGAGAAGGCGGCGCGGGAGGGCGACCCGGAGAGCACCGCCTTCCCCCGGTCCTGGCTCAGCGACAGCTACGATTTCAGCTTCAGCGGCCTGAAGACCGCCGTCCTGATGAAGGTGCAGGAATACGAAGAGCCCCCTCAGGGCCAGCCGCTGGCCGACCTTGCCGCTAGCTTCCAGGCCGCGATAATCGACGTTTTGAGCGCCAAGGCGGCACGCGCTGCGGAGGAATACGGAGCCAGCGCCGTTCTGCTCTGCGGCGGCGTTTCGGCCAACCAGGCCCTGCGCCATACAGCGGCAGAGCGGGCCAGCGTGCCCGTCTACTACCCGCCGCTCGTCTTCTGTACGGACAACGCGGCAATGGTCGGCGCCTGCGCCTATCAGCACTACCGGGCCGGCGAGCGAGCGGGCTGGGATCTGGACGTACTGCCCGGGCTGCGGCTCGTCTGATCCGCGCAGTTGACAAGGAATCCGATGAAGCCACTCGATCTGATCAGAAACGGCGTGACCGCGATCCGCAACCTGCTCCGCTCGACGCGGCGCAGCGGGCTCGAGTGGGTTGTTCTGCCCATTACTGGCAGCTACCCCGAGTTCAGCCTGCAGCGCGAGCAGTTCCCGTTTCCATTCAACCAGCTGCCGATCTTCCCCGCGGAGGCCAGCCTGGCCGACCTGCGCCGCGCAGCGGAGAGAATCGGCGACGACGAGCGCGTGCGCGGGGTCTTGTTCCGCTTCGATACCCTGTCCGCGCGCCCGGCTGCGATCTTCAGCACTCGGGCCACATTGGACCTCCTTCGCCGGAAAGGGAAGCGCCTGGTAGCCTGGCTGGCGGGAGCGGATACCTGGGACTACTACCTGGCCTCGGCCTGCGACCAGATCGTCCTCCCTCCGCTGGGGAGCCTGGAGGTGCTGGGCCTGCGGGCCGAGCCGTTCTTCATGAAGGACCTGCTGGACCGGGTAGGAATCGAGGCCGATCTGGAGGCCTGCGGTGAATACAAGACTTCTCCGGATTCGCTGCTGCGCTCTTCGATGACGGAGCCTCACCGGCAGATGCTCGATTCGATCCTCGGCTCGATCTACGACGAGATTGTGGCCGCCATCGGGTCCGGCCGCGGTATCGAAGAACAGCGCGTCCGCGATCTCATCGACCGCATGCCGCTTTCGGCGCAGGAGGCTGTCGACGAGGGGCTGGCAGACGCCGTGCTCTACGAGGACGAGCTGGCCGCGTACCTGAAGGAGGACAGCGCGGTCGCGGAAGCGGCGCGGAGCAGGTGGGCCCCAGGCAGAACCCGGCAGAGGGAATCACGTCCCAGCACCTGGCGCGAGGCCTCACCCTGGCTGCGGAGCCCTATCGAGTGGACCACCCGGCAGGCGATCGGCGTCGTCTCGCTGGAGGGAATGATCATGCCCGGGCGCAGCCGCCGCCTGCCGCTGCCGGTGCCCCTCCTCGCGGCCCAGGCGGGCGCGGACACCGTGATCCAATCGCTGCGCGTGGCGGAGGAGGACCCCCGGCTGGCGGCGGTGATCCTCAACCTGGAGACGCCGGGCGGCGCCGCGGTCGCTTCCGACCTGATCTGGCGCGAAGTCCGCCGCCTGCGGGAGACCAAGCCGGTGGTCATTCTTATGGGCAGCGAGGCCGCCTCCGGAGGCTACTACGTGGCCGCTGCGGCCAGCAAGATCGTCGCCCGCCCCAATACGCTCACCGGCTCGATCGGCATCTGGGGCGGGAAGATCGTGATGAAGGGTGCCTCCCAACAGCTCGGGGTGGCCTACGGCTCGGTGCAACGGGGCGAGCGGGCCGGCCTGCAGTCGACGCTGGCGCCATTCACTCCCGAAGAGCGAGCTGCCGTGCGGGCCGAGATGAGCCGGACCTACGAGCTCTTCTGCCGCCGTGTGGCCGAAGGGCGAGGGTTGAGCGAGGAGCAGGTAGACGAGGTAGCGCGGGGGCGGGTGTGGACCGGGGTGCAGGCCCGCGAGATCGGCCTGGTCGACGAGCTCGGTGACTTCGAGACCGCACTGGCCCTGGCCAAGGAGCTGGCAGGCCTGCAGGCTGGCAGAGACTACACTACCACGCACGTGGGGCCGGGCCGACGCGAGAGGCAGCCCCAACCCTTCGCTCCGGCCGCTCCGCAGCCGGCGACCGGCGCCCTGGCCCAGGTAGTGCTCGGCGGCGCAGGCGGCCTGGGAGCTGTGGCCATCGGCGGGCTGATAGATAGCCTGCGGGCCGCGCAGGCCCAGCGCGTTTGGGCGCTTGCCCCCTGGGCGATCCGGCTGCTGGCCTAGATCGAGCAATGGAGGGTCTGATCGAATGAGCGAGGCGGTACGCCGCTGGAACTCGATGACGAAGGCGATCGTGGCCATGATCTGTCTGGCCATTGGGGTTTACCTTCTCTATTCCTTCCGCGAAGTGATTGCCCCCTTGGGGATGGCTCTGCTGCTGGCATTCATCCTCAATCCTATCGTCAACTTCATGCATACCAGGCTGCACATGTCGCGCGGCCTGGCGGCGACGCTCATCTTCCTGCTCCTGGTTATCTTGCTCTTGGCCACGCTCGCCGCGCCTGTGGCGGTCGTGCCCAGCATCCAGCGGGCCATCACCTCCTTGCAGACCGAGATCGAAGATGCGATCAGGGCAATCGGCCGGTTCCTGGAGCAACCGCTGGAGATCTGGGATTACACGTTCGACCTCAGCAGCATCTACGAGGAGCTGAGCCGGAGCCTGACCGCATTCGTGAGCAACGTCGTCCAGGGAACGCTCGACATCGTCATCAACATAGCCTCATTCGCCCTGTGGCTGGTCTTCATCCTCATCGCCGCCTTCTACCTGGTCAAGGACGCCGATCGCTTCTCCAACCAGCTGGACCGGCTGGCCCCGCCGGGATACGGCGAGGACTTCAGGAGGCTGCGGAATCAGATCACCAAGGTGTGGGGAGCGTTCCTGCGAGCCCAGCTGCTGCTCGGCGTCGTCGTAGCCATCATCACCAGCGCGCTGGCCCTAGTCGTGGGGCTGCCGTACGCCGTCGCCCTGGGCGTGCTGGCCGGCTTCATGGAGTTCGTGCCCAGCGTGGGCCCGATCATCGCCGCAGTGCCGGCGGTGCTGCTGGCGGTATTGCAGGGTTCGGCGACATTCCCCGCCCTGGATCCACTGGTGTTCGCCGCGGTCGTCGCCGTCATGTACATCATCATCCAGCAGGTGGAGAACAACGTGCTGGTGCCCCGGATAATGGGCGGCAGCCTGAAGCTCCATCCGGCGCTCGTGCTCGTGGCCCTCGTCGTCGGCGGCCTGAGGGGAGGCATTCTGGGGTTGCTCATGGCCAGCCCGATCCTGGCGACAGGGCGCGTGCTGGCCCGCTACATCTACCATCGCCTCTACGATCGCGACCCCTTCGCCGAGCCCGAGAAGCCGCCGGAGGACGAGAAGCCCGGGGCGCTGAGGAGATTCTGGGACGCAGCTGCAGGCTGGCTGAGGCGCAGACTGGAGGCCCGTGACCGGGTCACGGATCAGCCCGGGGAGGGCGAATAGAAAGGCCGCGCGAGACAACAAGGGTGGCCAATTGAGACTGGATCGGGCGGCACTGACAGGAGGAACACTGATGAGCGAGGAAACACCGGACATCGGCGTGCTGGCTGAGACCGAGAACTTCACCGTCTGGCGGGCGGACGATCCCGACGGTGAGCCGACCTACCACGTGGAGCTGGGCACGAACACGCTCCACCTGTTCCAGGAGGAGTGGGAGGAGTTCGCCGGGCTGATCGCCGAAGCGGACAAGAATGCTCGATGACGGCAGGCCGGCTGCCCAACTGAAGGAGTGGGTAGACCGGCTGGCGCCGGTGGCCGCGGCGGCCCGGGAGGCGCTGGCTGGAGCCAGTGCGGACAGGCTGGCGCTTCGCAGCGGCTGCGAGTTGGATGGCCAGGGGAACCTGCGGCTGGCACTGTTCGGGCAGGCACTGGTCGTCTCGCCGGATGGGTTCTCCATCCACAGGGCCGATTCTGCTGATCCCGCCTCCTCGTTCACGGAGAGCCTGGTGCTCACCTACCTGGCTTCCGCGGACGGCACAGTCCCGTCCGGCCGCTGGATCGGCTTCCGCGAGCTGCCGGACGGGTTGTTCTACGCCGACGCCTTCCAGGGTTACAGCGGCGCCCGGCTGGTGCGCGAGCTATGCGCAGGGCTGGCCGCCTTCTGTCTGGGCTGCCAGTCGCTGGGCGGGGAGCGGATCGACCTCGGCGACGCCGCCTACGCCTTCGCCGTGCTGCCTCGCCTCAGACTGGCGCTCGCCTACTGGGAAGGGGACGAGGAGTTCGAGGCGCAGGCCCGCGTCCTCTTCGACTCCTCCGTCCGCCACTACATGCCCACCGACGGCCTGGCCATACTGGGCAGCCAGCTGGTGGGAAGGTTGCTAGAGACCCTAAGGGTCAAGGAAGACCCTTAGGGTCTCTGTCCTGCTTTCTACAGCTCCGCCGCCAGCAGGCGGCTGAGCGTCTCCCGGGTATCCTGCTCGCCCTCCAGGCGGGTCTCACCCCGAACGGACCCGTCCCGCAGCAGCAGCACGCGGTCGGCGTAGCTGGCGGCGCGGAAGTCGTGCGTGACCATGATCACGGTCTGACCGTCGTCGTCGCACAGGCCGCGCACCAGCTCGAGCACGCCGGCGCCGGTCTGCGTATCCAGGTTGCCGGTCGGCTCGTCCGCCAGGAGCAGCGAGGGCTTGTTGGCCAGGGCTCTGGCGATGGCCACGCGCTGCCGCTCGCCGCCCGAGAGCTCGCGCGGCAGGTGGTCCGCCCGGTCAGCCAGACCAACCCGGCTGAGCAGGTCCGCCGTACGCACCTTCCGCTCTCCGTGCCCCACCCCGGCCAGCCGCATGGCGACGTCGACGTTGCCGGCGGCGCTGAGCGTGGGCAGCAGGTTGAAGGTCTGGAAAACGAAACCCAGCCGGCGCAGCCGCAGGTCCGCCCGCTGCCCATCGCTCAAACCGGAGAGCGCCTGTCCCCCGAAGAAGACGTCGCCCTTGGTGGGGCGGTCCATCGCTCCCAGCAGGTGGAGCAGGCTGGACTTGCCGCTGCCGGACGGCCCGACGATGGCCACGAACTCGCCCGGCTCGACGCTCAGGTCGATGCCGCGCACGGCCTCGACGGACACGCCGTTCATCTGGTAGACTCTCCAAACGTCCTTTGCTGCAACTATGCTTTCCATTTCTCTCCTACCTCGAATGTAGTTTACTCGTACCTGAGTGCTTCCAGCGGATCCACTTGCACCGCCCTCCAGGCCGGAAGTAGAGAGGCTCCAACTCCGGCCAGCACGGCGAGCAGGCCAATCCTGATCCAGTTTGAGAGTACGACCTCTGCGGCGCTGACGATGCCCACCTCCACGAAGACCCTTATCAGCATCCAGAGCGGTGCGGCTAGAACCGCGCCCGCCAGGCTCAGGGCGAGCGACTCGACGGCGATCAGCACAAAGATCGTCCAGCGGCGGGCGCCTATCGCCCGCAGCACGCCGATGTCCTTCCTCCGCTCCATGACGGCTATGATCATCACTATCATCACGAACAGTATGACGACCACAACGGCTACCGTGTTGACCATGTCGGCAAGCGAGTACACCGTGGCGTATACCTCCAGCACATTCTCCTCGACATCTTCCTGTGTCGCCGCATTCAGCTCGGGATGGAGCGACTCGACCTGAGACTTGACGCGACCAACGTCCTCGATACTGGTCGCGCTGAGTATGACAGCGGAGACGCTGTTGGGCCGGCCGAAGAGCTCCTGGGCAACGGGGAGATCCATCATCACTATGCCGTTGTGCACTGCCGGTGCTCGCTGCAGCACTCCGACCACCCTGAAGGACCGGCCGAGCACCTGGATGCTCTGGCCGACCTGCACAGGTTCCCCGCTGTCGCCTCCGTAGTACTCGGCTGCCCCCTGCCCCAGGACTACGCTGTCCGCGTCCGGCAGCGTCCCCTGGCCTGCCTCCAGTTGTAGTGGCCCGAGGAAAGCGGACTCGTGCCCTGCCTCGATCCCCACAGCACAAGTTGGCGGGGGCGAACCCGGCGCCGGGGGCTTCGCCAAGGGAAGGTAGAGGATGGCAGAGCTGGCCGATTCGTCCAAGCCGTCGATGGCTAGTAGCTCGTCCGCCACCTCCAAGCTGATGCTGCTGCTGGGAGATGGGAACTCCTCCAACATCGACTCGTCAGTCATCGGCCTCTGGACGAATAGCTTGCCCGCCAGAGTGTCCAGCTGCCGCTCCAGGTCGGATTCAGCGCTGGCGATCATCGACGTCATCGACAGGTACAGCTGCACCGCGACAGCCACTCCCAGTATCGTCAGCAGCGAGCGCACACGGTGCTGCCAGACGTTGCGTAACGCTAGACGGTACATACAGTCTCTCCTATGAACTCCATTCCTGCCTAGTACTGCAGTGACTCCAGTGGATCGACCCGCACTGCCCGCCAGGCGGGCAGAATGGAAGCGACCACACCGACGAACAGGGCTAGAAGCGCCATCTCCGCCCAGGCGGAGAGCATTACCGGGCCATCGCTTGTCAGGCCGCCCACAAGCAGGGCGCTGAGCAGACCCCAGATCGGCCAGGCCAGCAGCGCGCCGGCCACGCTCAACGCTAGTGACTCCAGGGCGACCATGCCGAAGATCACCATCCGGCGTGCGCCGATCGCCCGCAGGATCCCGATTTCGCGCTGCTGTTCCATCACCGCTACTATCATCACGATCGTCACGAACAGGAAGATGACGGCGACGACTGTGCTCTTGATCATGCCGGTGTAGTCGTCGCTAATGCTGGTCATCTCCACGGCCGCGGCGACGATCTCCTCCTGAACGCCGGTCTCCAACCGTGCGTCAACCGCCGCCACGGCTGCACGGATGGAGGGAATGCCTTCGACACTGTCCGGAGTCAGGACCACAGCGGTCACACTGCCAGGACGCTCGAACAGCGCCTGGGCAGAGGCGAGATCCATCATCACCATCCCGTCGAACAAGCCCGGTGCGGACTCGAGGACGCCGGCAACCGTGAAGCTGGTGCCCAGCAGGTCGATCGTATCCCCCGGTGCCGCTGGAGGGCCGCCCTCCCCGCCACGCTGCTCCGCCGCGGCCTGGCCGAGGATCACACTTCGTGGGCCATCCAGTCCGGCCCGGCCGGCGACGATCTGCAGATCCCCCAGGAACGCGGCTTCGTGACCCGGTTCTATCCCGATGGCGCAGGAAGCGGGCGGCAGACCGGCCATCGGCGGGCTTGCCAGAGGCAGGTAGAGAATGGCGGAGCTTACAGAGCGGTTCACCCCTTCGAGGGCCAGCAATCTGTCCGCCGGTTCGGCGTCGATGCTGCTTGCGGCGGACGGGAACTCTTCCATGCCCGATCCATCGGCCATCGGCCGCTGAACGAAGACCCTGCCGGCCAAAGTAGCCAGCTGATCCTGCAGGTCAGCCTGGTAGCTGGACAGGATGCCGGAAACCGTCAGGTACACCTGCACAGCGACGGCGATCCCCAGGACTGTCAACAGCGAACGCAACCGGCGCTGCCAGATGTTACGTGCGACCAGATCCCACATTCTCCTCACTCCTCCAGCCTCCTACAACGAAACAGCCCGACTATTCGTACCTCAGTGCTTCCAGTGGGTCCACTCTCACCGCCCGCCAGGCGGGCACCAGGGAGGCGGCGACGCCGACGACGATAGCCAACAGGCCCATCTCCAGCCAGCCGGACAGGATCACCTCCGGGGAGCTGGCAAACTCCCCGATGAAGAGACCTCCGATCAGCGCCCAGATCGGCCAGGCCAGTATCACCCCGCCCAGGCTGAGCGCGAGCGATTCGCTGGCCACCATGCCGAAGACGGTCGCCCGGCGCGCGCCAATCGCCCGCAGGACGCCGATATCGCGCCGCCGCTCCATCACAGCCACGAACATGACGATGGTGACGAAGAGGAAGACGACGGCGACGACAGTAGTGTTGATCAGATCGAAGAAGACGTCCATCGTCGTCAGCATCTCACGGGCGTCTTCGGCGATATCGTCCTGCCCCGCAGCCTCCAGCTCGGGGTAGCGGGCCTCGACCGCCGCCTGGACCGCCGGCACGTCGTCGACGCGCGCTGCAGTCAGAATCACCGCCGACACGTTGCCCTGACGGTTGAAGAGATCCTGGGCGGTGGAGAGGTCCATCATTATCATCCCTCTGTACAGATTGGGTGAGCGGCCGAGCACGCCAGTGACGGTGAGCGGCCGGCCCAGGATCTCGATCGTGTCGCCGCACCCGGCCGGCGAGCCGTCTTCCGCCGCGTAGTGCTCCGCCGCCCCCCGCCCCAGGACGACGCCGTCTGTCCCCTGCAGCACCTTCTGGCCGGTCTCCACGTCGAGATCGCCCAGGAAGGCCTCCTCGTGGCCCGGCTCGATGCCGAGCGCCAGCGTCGACGGCGGAAGGCCGGGCGCCGGCGACCTGGTCAGAGGGACGTAGAGGATGGCCGAGCTGGCGGCTCCGTCCAATCCTTCGATAGCCAGCAGCTCGCGGGCCACTTCCAGCTCAATGCTGCTGCCGGGCGAGGGGAACTCCTCCAGCCCACCCTCGTCCGCCGTAGGCCGCTGGACGAAGACCCTGCCCGCCATGGCGCTGAGCTGTCCCTGCAGGTCGAGCTCGTAGCTGGCCATGATGCTGGATATGGTCAGGTAGAGCTGGACGGCGACGGCCACTCCCAGCATCGTCAGCAGCGAGCGCAGCCGCCGCTGCCAGAGATTACGCAGTGCAACGTTCCACATTCCGTGTCCACTCCTTGCTGTTTGGCTTACTTACTCGTAGCGCAGCGCTTCCAGCGGATCGACCCGCACCGCCTGCCAGGCCGGAAGAAGCGAGGCCAGAATGCCAATGGGAACGGCCAGGCCGACTATCGGCAGCCAGGCCAGAACGACGGTAGAATCAATGGCCATGCTCCACAGGAGCCGCGAGAAGGCGGCCGACATGGGCAGCGCGACCAGGGCTCCGAGCAGGCTGATCGACAGCGACTCCGTCAGCACGAGAGCGAAGATGGTGCGGCGCCTGGCCCCGATGGCGCGCAGGATGCCGATCTCCCGGCGGCGCTCCATCACGGCGACGACCATGACGATGGTGACGACGACGATGACGACGGCGACGACGGAGGTGTTGATCATGCCAAAGAAGGTGTTCTGGACGTCTACCCACTGGCGGGCCTTGGTCACCAGCTGCTCCTCGTTCGAGGCGGCGAGCTCGTCGTACTGCTCGTCGATTGTGGCCCGCAGCCCCTCCACGTCCTCCACGGAGACGGCGCTCAGGATGATGGCCGACACGGCACCGGGGCGGTTGAAGAGATCCTGGGCCACCGCCAGGTCCATCATGACGACGCCGTCGAAGAACTGGCTGCCCCGCTCCAGCACGCCGGCGACGGTGAAGGCTCGGCCCTGGACCTCGATCGTATCTCCGGGAACGGCGGATTCACCCTCTCCTTCGATGCTGTAGAGCGTATCCGCTCCCATCACGGCATCGACGCCCGTTCCCCGGCCGAAGTAGGCGGCGGCTCCGTAGCCCAGGATCACGCTGTCCTCATCGGCCAGGGTCGACTCGCCGGACTGCGCCTCCATCGCTCCCAGCAGGGCTGTCTCGCGGCCGCGCTGGATGCCGACGGCGAGGACGTAGGGCGGGTTGTTGGGGATGACGCTGGGAACGAGCGGCACGAACAGGGCCTCAGAGCTGGCCGCCCGGTCGACGCCTTCGAGGGCCAGCACTTCGGCGGCGGTGTCCGCCTCGATGCTGCTGGCTGGGGAAGGGAAGCCCTGCCAGCCTTCGCCTGTGGGCAGCGACTGCTCCACGTAGACCTTGCCGGCGAAGGCCTGGTACTGGCGCAGCATGTCCGCCTCGAAAGTAGCGATCAGGTTGTTCATGGTCAGGTAGAGCTGCAGCGCCGCGGCCACGCCCAGGATGGTCAGCAGGGTGCGAGTCTTGCGCTGGCGCAGGTTGTGCAGAGCGATATCCCACATTGTTCCCTCTTCCTCCTACTGCTTGCTTTCCAGCTGCTCGAGACGCTGGTCGCACAGATCGAGCCAGCGCAGGTCCGCCTGCAGGTGCAGGATGGCCCCTTCGACGAGCAGCTCGACGAACGGGTCGTCCGGGGCCTCGGCGGCGAGACCGGTGAGGTCGCGTACCCGCTGCAGGTAGGCCTGTCTCTGGCGGGCGATCATCTCCAGCGCGTCGCCGTAGCCGGACAGGTGGCGAACGACCAGTTTGACAAAGAACTCGTC
>Ga0307421_1000279_pt1 | contig 33690 bp, 28 predicted proteins | sample SalMarWE160270MG_FD_202163 | JGI IMG/M metagenome (GOLD analysis project Ga0307421, IMG submission 202163) | Salt marsh sediment microbial communities from the Plum Island Ecosystem LTER, Massachusetts, United States - WE1602-70 | ecosystem: Environmental > Aquatic > Marine > Intertidal zone >... | reverse complement strand
TGATGTCTATGAGAATAAAGTTGGCATCAGCGGGATATGGCTTGAAAGAATTTATCCGCATAAGTTCACGAGTCAAATATGCTCTTTCAGTTCTAACAAGTTCACGGCTTTTTTTCAGATGCTCTACGTCAGTTAACGCTGCCAACGCTGCAACCTGGGCTAAGCAGTTGACGTTCCAAGGTATCTTAGCATTTGACAGAATCCTAGCTGTCTCTTCGGAAGCGATTCCGTAGCCTATTCTAAGTCCTGTCAATCCAAAAACCTTTGTGAATGACCGCAAAACGAAGAGGTTAGGATACTCCTTTATTTCGCCTATCAATGAAACTTGTTTCTCCTCATCTACAAAATCCAAGAAATCTTCATCAAGAAAAAGAAGAACATCTTCTTCAAGAGCCTCTTCAATTATCTCAATCAGAGTATCATATGGCGTGAGAATGCTCGTGGGATTGTTAGGATTACATAGAAAAGCAATCTTTGCATCCTTCAGGTCGCGCGTGAAGACGTTCGGTTCAATACAGAAATCCCTAGGCAAATTTATGTGTCTTGGTTCGCCTCCTGTTTTTCTTACCGCATTCTCGTATTCGCCAAATGTGGGAGCAGGTATAAGCGCTACTTCACCCTTCTCTAAGAACGCCTCCACAAATAAGTAAATGAGATCCGTGGACCCATTACCCACCAACACATTGTTTAAGCTTATTCCCTCAAAACTGTCGGCAATAGCCTCCCGCAACGCCGCAGAAGTTGAATCTGGATAAACTGGAATCTGCCCAAGATTATTTCTTATCGCTTCGAGAGCTTTTTGGGAAGAACCCAGTGGGTTGACGTTTGAACTGAAGTCCACAATCTCTTCTCTAGTGAGGTTTGTCTTTTTTTCTGCTTCCCAAACCTTCCCTCCATGAACGCACGGCCTGAGACATCTAATGTTATCGCGTGCTAATCCCCAAGTTGACCTCACGTTTAGATCACTCTTCAATCTTCTCTGGACTATTCATCAATTTTGTTGTGTCTACTTTGTCTACCATTGCACTGGCTACAGTATAAGTGTTCGGATGGCTAATCCATCCCCAAATTTATGTGCCACCCCCCAAACAGTTCAATTCTCCTGTGCTGTGTCAAGACCACCGTAGGAGTTAGCGTGAATGCAACCAACTGAATTGGTCTAACCATCCGGATAAAGTGGTTTCAAACATTCACGCCGCTCCAATTTCTCTTGAATCTTGTCTAATCTTCAAGAATTATTTCTCGTTTTCAGATTTTAGGAGTTTGAGGGCTGCCATTATCGCTCCGATTTCCGCGTTTGTCCTGTTTTCTCCGCTTCCTACTATGATAGCATCGTTTTCTTTTAGATTCAATTTGGATACAACTATGTCCTGTATATCTGAAATGCCTTTTAAGATGTGCTTTTTCTTGGAAGGCATAGTTAATTTGTTACGAGAAAAAATCAGTGTTGTCGCTCCTGAAGCTCCAGCTCTAATCGCAGTGTTACGTTGTTCAACGCCCCTCCCAACCTTGTGAGCCAAATCTCTCACAAGAACCGCAATAACTAATGGGCCAACAGTCAAAGGACTATTTGGTACCTCTATTCCTTCACTAATTCTGGCTCTCAGATTACGAAACAGTTTTTTTCCACGCTCTGAAAACGCAAATCCATGTCTTGAACTAACAATTAATCCCTCTTTTTTTAGATGTTTCAGGATAGTTCTTGTCGTGCCTATTCCCAATTCAAGTTTATTCGACAGGTTTATTCTTCCCACAATTCCATAATCACCAATTATTTCCAGCACCTTAACTACGTGAGCCTCATTAAAGGGTGGAGCAGGCCCACGCGCAATTTTGCTCCCAACCCTTTCAAGCACTTCTAGCAATTCTGACTGTGCCCGTTCTCTTTGGTGCAAAAATTCATCATCATAATTGTCTGTTTGTATATCGTTACATGCGCGGGTTTGAACGGACCTTTGAGTTTCTATCATAGGCTTCTACCATCCTTAATTTCATAAATTATGTCAATGGTGCGCTTGACGTTTGTCATGTCTATTTCTTCTATCATTCGATTCACCATTCTGCCAACAACGAGAACGAAAACGTTTAATCCTCTCAAAGCGGCTAGAGCAGCTGCCCTACTTATACCAAATTCAATGTCGGCTTTCAGCCCTAGCTTATTCAGAACAGATCTTCCTACAGATCCCATAACGCCTATTCTGTCTGGTTTGAACTCTTCATAGAGCTTTTGAACTTTGGCGAGGTCAACAGCTCTTGAGCCCCCTTCCTTTATGCTAGGCAGCTTAACGATCAAGATTCTTCCGCGTTCTATTTTCACATTGCCTCTTAAGTACTCAAAACCTAAATCTTCTCCTGGGCTAGCATCAGTTGTTACAATTCCGAATGCTTTAGCGTCTGGATGGTTAGGAGCTACAGCATACAAAATGCCTTCTTTCATTACAAGTCCAACTTCGTCTCCTGCTTTTGTGGACTGTACTGCTATGGCTGGCCAAATACGTTCTATTTTCAGGCCATTTTCGATTTTAATGACGTATCTCTCTAGATTCTTGGCACCTTCCTGTAATTTTTCTATTGCTTTCGGGGTTAGTCTGTAATTTGCTTTCTCTGTTCCAGCTTCTATGAGTCCTTCGCTCATCAGTTTCTTGAAGTGTTTTGAGACGGCTTGTACAGTGATTCCGAGTGCGTTGCTTATTTCTTCCTGTTTTACGTGGGGCTGTCTTCTAATTATTTCAAAAAGGATTTGGAACTTGGTTAATTCACCTTTATCTCTTAAGAGATTCATTTGAGGTATCCCGTCTGATTTATTCAACCTGAATTTAACTTTAGTTAAACGAAGTTTTATAAGTCTTTGGATGGATTAACCATCCATATGAGGGTTGGCTTTGGAGACGAAACGAACACAAAATCAACTGAAAGAGTGTAAGGAAATCACAACACCACTACACTGTTGCCTAATCCGTGCACGCGCGCATTCTACAGGCGCCTTCCTCAATTATATCTACATGCACACACGCGCAAACAAGAGGGAAGATGTTTAATGCGCTGGCGAACTAAAACAGTCTATCCTTTTTGCGGCATTGTTGGTCAAGAAACCATGAAGATGGCGTTGATTCTTAATGTCATCAATCCCAAAATTGGCGGAGTTCTTCTTCGAGGCGAAAAAGGAACGGGCAAATCTTTGGCAGTGCGGGCATTAGCTCATCTTCTACCTGAAGTAGATGTCGTGGCTGATTGTCCCTTCCATTGTGATCCTGTAAACCAAAAGGAAATGTGTGATGCCTGCAGTACCAAAGTAGCAAATGGCAAAAAGCTGCCTGCTGCCAAGAGATCAGTGTCTGTAGTAGATTTACCGATAGGAGCCACAGAAGATAGGCTTGTAGGCACCATTGATATAGAGAAGGCAATCAAAACCGGCGAGAAACATTTTGAGCCAGGGCTTCTTGCAGAAGCAAATCGAAACATCCTGTATATCGACGAAGTAAACCTGCTGGATGATCATCTAGTCGATGTTCTTCTCGATGCTGCAGCAATGGGTGTAAATTTTGTAGAACGGGAAGGAGTTTCTTTTAGTCATCCTGCACAATTCGTTTTAGTGGGCACCATGAACCCCGAGGAGGGTGAAATCCGTCCACAACTTTTAGATCGTTTCGGACTCACAGTTGAAGTTAAGGGCATTCCATACAGAGAGGCTAGAGCAGAAATTGTGAGAAGGCGCATAGCCTTTGAAACCGATCCATCATCATTTGTTGCTAACCATCATGAGGATCAAGAACAGATTCGCAATAACATAGTTGATGCCAGCAAGCTTTTGCCTAAGGTTAAGTTAAGTGACGAAATGCTGGATTTGATCACTCAGATTTGCGTCGATTTTGCTGTTGATGGTCACCGCGCGGACATTACAATTTACAAGACTGCTTGCACGATTGCCGCTTTCAGTGGAAGAACAGAAGTTACCGAAGAGGATGTTCGAGAGGCAGCTGAATTGGCGCTTCCTCATCGTCTCCATCGCCAACCCTTCGAAGAGCCAAAGCAAGAACAGCAGCAGATTCAAGAAAGTATTCAAAGATGGCGCCAAAACCAAGAGAAGCAATCGCCTCCTGAGAACGATTCTCCCCCTGATGATTCATCCGATTCCCCCTTGGAAAGAGAGGAACCTGAAAGAGAACAAGTTTTCGAAGCAGATCCGCCTCGTAAAGTGAAACCACTTGAAACGCCTGTTCTAGACCAGATGCAACGCAGTGGATCGGGGCGAAGATCAAAGAGCCGAAGCAACTCCAAGACGGGACGTTACGTAGATAATGCGATTCCCAAAGGAAAGATCGAGGACCTGGCTTTTGATGCTACCCTGAGAGCTGCTGCACCGTTTCAGAATCGACGTAGGAAAGAATCTGGCGGTCAGAAAGCATTACTTATCGAAAAATGTGATCTACGCGAGAAGGTTCGAGAACGGAAAATGGGTAACTTGATTGTGTTTGTGGTTGACGCTAGCGGTTCTATGGCTGCTGAAGAAAGGATGACAGCCACTAAAGGGGCGATTCTATCCCTTCTGCTTGATGCCTATCAGCGGCGAGACCGTGTGGGAATGGTTGTCTTTCGGAAAAACAGGGCTGAGTTAGTGCTTCCTCCCACCAACAGCGTGGAATTAGCTCAAAAATGCTTAGCTAAACTTCCTACAGGTGGACGCACCCCAATGGCTCATGGATTAAAACTTGGAATAGACACCATCCGAGATTATCTGAGAAGAGACAAGGAGGCTATTCCTCTTCTGGCTCTGGTTTCTGACGGACGTGCAAACGTCAACCTTTATGGTGGAGACCCTGTGGAGGAAGCAAAGATGCTGGCTCGGGATATAAGATCAGCAGGAATCAGGTCGATTGCCATCGATACTGAACGAGATTTCATCACATTCGGACTGGTGAACCAGATCTGTGCTGAGATGGGCGGAAAATATTTGCGCTTAGAGGAGTTGAGCGCTGCGCCTATTGCTTCAGCTGTTCGTGATAACTTGCCTCAAAGTCATGGAATGATGACTATGAATTTTGGAGGTGAAAATACATGAGTAAATTGTTCAATAGTACGAATAAGAAAATTGTCTTAGGTGCCATTCTTATCGTGGTAATTATTGGCGCTTCTTATGGCGCTTACACTCTCTACTTTACACCTGATCCTGAAAATACTCAACCCCAAAACACGACCGTCACAATCGTGGATGGAACAGGAGTTCAGGTGGAAGTGGCTCTTCCTGTAGAACGTATTGTCTGCCTTAATCCTGGTTTGACGGAGATAATCTGTGCCTTAGGATGTGAAGACCGAATCGTTGGGCGTGACGCAAGTTCGCTCTTTCCCGATTGCGTTTTAGACAAACCTATAGTAGGAGAAAACTCATACTCACCGAATATAGAGCTGGTGCTGGAAAAGGAGCCCGACTTAGTAGTTGCTGATTCAATGCTATCATATAACACTGAGGCTCTGGAAACGCTCGAAAATGCTGGAGTGCCCGTAATCATCGAAGAGCCAAGTAATGTTACGCGAGTGAAGTCGCTTACAAATAACTTTGGTCTCATCTTAGACAAAGAAGCGAAAGCTACTGAAATTGTTGATCTTATAGACTCTTACGAGAACCTTGTCAAGGATCGCGTTGCAGGTCTAACGGAAAGCGAGAAAACTTCAGTCTATATAGAGTGGCATACTGCTTGGCAAACCTTCTCTGAGGGAAGTGCAGGTCACGAAATTCTGGACATTGCTGGTGGAAGCAACATTGCTTTTGGGGAGTCAGGTGCTGCTCCCACATTGAGTCCTGAGTATGTAGCGGAAGAGAATCCTGCTGTAATTATTCGAATGATTGGTCAATCAGGCTCTAATATAACAGAATTCAACGCTACACGAAATGAGATAATGGGTCGGTCAGCATTAAGTGAAGCAGATGCAGTAAAAGATGGAAAAGTGTACGTTTATGATCCTATAATCTTGGAGGGACTACGATACCCTGTTGGGCTGCTCTATGTTGCAAAGTGGCTTCATCCTACTCTTTTCACGGATATAGACCCGGTTGCAGTACATGAAGAGATGATTCAAGACTTCTTCGGAATAACGCTTGAAGGCGTTTATGCTTATCCATTTGAGCCTGTGTCACCAAAGGAGACAATTACTGTTGTTGATAAAACAGGAGCGGCAGTAAATATAACTACGCCCGTAGAGCGCATCGTGGCAATCATCGGCACGGAGTTCATTTGCGCCTTAGGATCTGAAGATAAAATTGTAGGACGTGCTGAGTTGACAACTGATGAGGAAGCCATCGTTCCATCTTCTGTTTTGGATTTACCTGTTGTAGCAGAAACATCGTTTAGCGTCAACTTGGAGTTGGTGCTAGAACAGGAACCTGATTTGGTACTTGCTAGTGAAGGGTTAGACGATGATATCAGGGAGCAACTTGAAGATGCTGGTGTGCCCGTGCTTGAGGAAAGTACAACATATCCAAGACGTGAGACATTCATTCAAAATCTGGGTTTGATCTTGGATGCAGAGGAGGAGGCCAATGATTTCCTTGAATTTGAAACATATTACGAGAATATTGTCAAAGATCGTGTCGCAAATCTAACGGAGAGCGAGAAGCCCACTGTCTTCTTTGAAAGGTATATGTCTTGGCATAGTAGTGGTGGAAATGGGTCATACAATGAGATGATTAGTACCGCAGGTGGAATAAACATCGCCGCTGAAGAACCATACGGTGATGCTTTGGAATTAAGTCCTGAATATGTTGCTGAAGAGAATCCTGATATGATTCTTCGAATGTTAACTTTCTATGATGGCGAGGATTTAGTAGCGTATCAAACTCTGAGAGATGACCTACTAAGCCGACCAGCGTTAACTGACAATAATGCAGTCAAATCGGAACAGGTCTACGTCATTAAGAACACAGTTTTAGTAGCACGACGGCCTATTGGTTTGCTGTACTTAGCAAAATGGTTCCATCCAGACCTCTTTGAGGATATAGACCCTGCTGCAATACATGAGGAATATGTCCAAAAATTCTTTGGAACAGAAGTATCTGGAGTCTTTATTTATCCCGATGAACCCACAGAACCTGAGCCACAACCAGAGAGTATTACTGTTGTGGATGGAACCGGCGAGGAAGTGACTATTGATTTGCCTGTGGAACGAATTGTAAGCGTCAATTCTGGTTTAACAGAGATTCTTTGTTCTTTAGGGTGCGAAGACCGAATAGTAGGTCGCGATCAAAGTTCTACTTCGTCCTCGTCTGTTTTGGACATACCTGTTATTGCCGAAAACTCGTACATGCCTAATGTGGAGTTGATACTGGAACTAGAACCTGACCTGTTAGTTGCTGATTCAATGTTGCCCTACAACACAGAGCTTTATGATCAACTCGTAGCTGCTGGGATAATAATCTTCATCGCCGATACAACCGATCCAGAGCCATCTGCGCATTCTAACGTGACCGTAATAGACTTCTCATGTGACTTGGTGAGCACAATCGCATCAATAGTCGGCGAATATGAGGCATCTAATGAATATACAAATTATGTGCAATATTACAATGGACTCGTTAAAGAGCGCCTCGAAAACCTAACAGAAGCTGATATGCCTAAAGTGCTTCTTGAATGGTATCAGCCATATCAGACTTTTGTTACCCCCAGGTTAGATCAAGCTGGTGGAATAAACATTGCTGAAAATCAGACAGAATATGCACCCATACTGAGTGCCGAGTTTGTGGTGGAACAGAATCCCGATATAATCATTTGCGCGATCAGCAGCAATGGACACACTGAAGCAGACTTTGTAGCTATGAGAGATGAGATAATGAGTCGACCAGAATTAAGTGAAGTTAATGCTGTCAAAAATGGAAGCGTTTATGTCTATGATTTTGATTCACGCGGTGGAATACGATGCGTAGTTGGTTATCTATACTGGGCAAAATGGTGTCAGCCTAGCCTCTTTGAAGACATCGACCCCGCCGCCGTAAATGCAGAACTAAGTCAAAAATTCTTAGGAACCGACACATCAGGAGTCTATGCATACCCATGAGCACAGCCGCTGAACTCAAAAAACTTTACTCCAAAGGCAAGAGCCGAAAGGTTCTTGTTATATTCTCCATTTTTATAGCTTTATTCATAACTGTTCTTATTTCAGTCAGCCTTGGTGCTGGGTCGCCTCGATTTAATGAGGCAATCAATGTTATTCTCAACAAAATTTTTCCCTCTCTTGATTTTAATCCCGGGTCCAAAATAACCCAGATAATAATTCTCGAGTTGAGGCTTCCTCGTATTGCTCTAGCGATAATTGCTGGAGCGGGACTTGCTGCTTCTGGCGCTGTAATGCAAGGAGTTCTACGAAACCCTCTGGTTTCTTCCTACATTTTAGGTATTTCTTCAGCAGCAGGTTTTGGCGCAGCGTTGGCAATTGTGTTTGAAGTTGGTATTCTAGCACAATATAGTGATTACATAACCATTGTTAATGCTTTTTTCTTTAGCTTCCTTGCTATGCTGCTAGTGCTGGGCATTGCTCGTATACGCGGAATAACCTCTGAAACAGTGATTTTGGCAGGTATAGCTGTCAGCTTCCTCTTTTCCGCCATGCTGTCACTAATCCAATTTTTAGCTCCTGAACACGAAGCGCTTCGGGCAGTCGTTTTTTGGCTCTTAGGCTCATTCCAGAAAGCATCATGGGACAACGTTTTAATTACAATTCCAATTGTTTCGTTTACTATTCTCTTAATGATGAAACAGTCTTGGGACCTTAACGTCATGAGTTTAGGCGAGGATGTAGCAACTAGCCTCGGCGTCAACTCTAAACGAGTACTCCTAACATCCATGGTATTAGGGACACTAGCAACCGCCACTATCATCTCATTTACAGGAGTAATCGGTTTCATCTGCCTGATTTCTCCACATCTAGCTAGAATGATAATCGGCAGTGACCACAGATTCCTTTTGCCCTGCTGCACAGTTATCGGTGCCTGTTTGCTTCTGGCTTCTGACACTGTGGCACGGACAGTGATGCCGCCAGTAGAATTTCCCGTTGGAATTATAACTTCGCTGCTTGGTGTTCCATTTTTTATTTATATATTGTTAAGTAGAAGGAGGCAAAGTTGGGGTTGAAGCTTGAAATCAACAATCTTTCGTTCAGTTACAATGGATATCCTGCCTTAGAAGGCGTGACATTAGAATTGGGTCCCGGCGAGGTGTTAGGCATCGTCGGTCCGAATGGCTCAGGCAAGAGCACTCTTCTAAAGTGTATGAACAGGATCTTGAAGACCAAACAGAATACCATCTTGATTGATGGTGAAGACGTTAGAAATATAGGACTCAAAAAGTTAGCCAAGCTGATGGGTTACGTTCCCCAAAACTCTAGAAACATCTTTCCATTCACCGTCTTTGATATTGTGCTGATGGGTAGGAAACCTTACATCCAGTGGAGTCTAAGCGAAAAAGACAAAGAAATAGTTGCTCAAATACTAGAACATCTTGGAATTGGCAACTTAGCTATGCGCTATTTTAATGAACTCAGCGGTGGCGAACAACAAAAAGTCATTATCGCCCGAGCCCTAGCTCAACAGCCCCAAATATTGCTTCTGGATGAACCGACAAGTTCCCTAGACATTAGGCATCAGTTGGAAATCTTGTGCATACTTAGGAGTTTAGCTCAGAGCAAACATTGTTCAGTTATTCTTTCAATGCATGACTTAAACTTGGCAAGCAGATTCTCAGACACGATGGTTATGATCAAAAAAGGATGCATTTTTGCTGTTGGCAATCCAGAGTCAGTAATAACCGAAGAAAACATAGAGACGGTCTACGGCATTAAATCACGGGTGACAAAATCTGTTCTTGGTATCCCTCAAGTTACGCCTTTAGAATCCGAAAATAATACTATTGTGAACTTACTTCCGCCAAAAATTGCGACAAAATACTGACACCTGAGCTGAAATTGATGGAAACCAAGATAGCATTTATTACAACTATTCCGCCAGATGCTGAGCCTTTTATTGCAGCTGTCAAATCCGTAAACGAAAGAAAAGGCGAAATAGTGAAAACTTTCATTCGAACTGGCGGAGACTTTAGGGACTTTGGTGATCTGGACGAGTTTATACAATTTGCCAAGAAATCCCACCTAGTCATTGTACATTTGATGGGTGAACTTCCCGAATTTGATCTCCTGTTATCTTCGCTGAAAAGTTCTGGAGTACCTATCGCAATATCATCTTCTGTAGTCGAACAGAACAAAACATTCCACACTCTTTCTACTGTTGAACCTGAAGACTACCAAAAAATCGTAAAATATCTCAACTATGGTGGAAAAAAGAATTTTGAAAACCTCTTGCTTTATTTGGCGAATCGCTTCACGGGAGCCAGTTACACATTTAATGCCCCAGAACGGCAACCATGGGAAGGAATATACCACCCTGAATTTGAGCATCTTCCTACTATCGAAGAGTATACATCAAAGAAAATTGTGCCTGGTAGACCCACAGTCGGTATCTGGTTCCATCCGACTCAGTGGCAGGCGCAGGATATAAGTTACGTAAACAGCCTAATCGAAGAAATAGAGCATCAAGGAGCCAATGTCCTTCCTGTGTTTTTCAGTGGTACTGCAAATGAAGCTTTGGGCATAAAAGGGCTGGAATGGGTAATTGACAACTACTTCATGAAAGAAGGAAAGCCCTTAGTTGATGTAGTTATAAGCGCTTTATCATTTTCTCTCTCCACATCATTATCAGGTGCTAGTCCAATTTCAGTTTTGAAGAAGCTAAACGTTCCCATAATAAAGGCGATATTGACCTGCAATACTTACAAAGAATGGCACAATACAACGCAAGGTCTCAGTATTATGGATATACCTGCGAGTGTAGTGATGCCCGAGTTTGATGGTCTCTTGATCACTGTGCCTATTGCGGCAATGGACTTCTCTTTTAGTCCATCCTCGATGGGAAGCAAAATAATCCATTACGAGCCTATCCCTGAAAGAATCCGCAAAGTAGTTAGTTTAAGCATAAACTGGGCAAAGTTACGTCACATACCAAATAGCGAAAAGAAGGTTGCGATAATATTCCATAATTATCCTCCTCGAAATGATACTATAGGTCGTGCTTTAGGGCTCGATGCTCCAGTTTCAGTTCACAATATACTGCGAGACCTAAATGAATCGGGATATAAACTGGGTTCTCTGCCGGAAAATGGAGAGAAATTAATCGAAATCATAGTAAATGGGTTGACTAATGACCGTAGGTGGGCAAGCTCAGGCGAACTTGCACAGAGAGCAATAGCTAAAATTTCTCGAGAACAATACGCTGAATGGTTCAACGAGTTGCCTGCAGATGTCCAAACAAAGATGAAAAGAGATTGGGGAAAACTTCCGGGCAAAATTTTCAACTACAAAGACGAGTTGCTGGTTTCTGGGCTTATCACAGGTAATGTCTATGTAGGCCTTCAGCCTCCTCGGGGCTTCCTAGAAGAACAGTCAAGTATCTATCACAGCCCAGACATTTCAATGCCACACCACTACTACGCTTACTACCGTTGGATTCGGGATGTGTTTAAGGCTAACGTCATTATGCACATTGGTACTCATGGCTCGTTGGAGTGGCTGCCCGGCAAATCTGTTGGGCTTTCAGCATCTTGTTTTTCTGACGTGACGATCTCCGATTTGCCTCATGTTTATATTTACAATATTACCGATCCCGGCGAAGGCATTCAGGCTAAAAGAAGAAGCTACTGCTGCATTATAGAACATCTAGTCCCCGTCATGCACAATGCCGACACTTATGAAGAGCTGGCGAAACTAAACGTCCAATTGCAGGAATACTATCACACCAAGGCTACTGATCAAGGTAAATTGCAGGTTGCTCAAAAGCTGATCTGGGAAACCGTAGTTGAAGCTAAGCTGGATCACGACCTTGACTTCATCGAAGAATCTGCTTTCTCTAACTTCGATGCTTTCTTAGAGAAGCTGCACGATTATTTGCATGAATTGTCGGATGCCCAGATTCGAGATGGATTGCATATTTTGGGTGAACCGCCAAAAGATGCACCTCTGGACGAGTTTATAGTTACGTTGACTAGGTTGAGTAACGGTTCCGTTCCTTCTCTGAGGCAGTCAATTGCCGAGATGAAAGGCTACAATTATGAGGAATTGATAGCGAATAGAGGCAAGCTGAATGCTGACGGCAGAACTAACGGCGAAATAATTTCAGAGATACATAACTTAGCCCTTGAATTAATTAAAAAATTCCATGATGCCGGTTTTAAGGCACAGGCGATTGATTCTATAATGCAGGATGTACTAGTTGGAAATGATTCTAATGTTCGTCGGTGTCTGAAGTATGTTGAAAGTTTTCTTGCCCCTGCTTTAGCTGCAACTACTGACGAATTAACTAACACTCTCTCTGCTTGTGAAGGTCATTATGTTCCTTCTGGTCCTTCTGGCTCCATGACAAGGGGCATGGCTGACATCTTACCTACTGGCAGAAATTTCTACTCTGTGGACCCTCGGGCTGTGCCTTCGCATGCTTCGTGGCAAGTGGGCGTTGCCTTGGGTGATTCATTACTGGAGAGGTACCTGAAGGAAGAAGGAAAGTATCCTGAGAGCTTAGGAATTATTATCTGGGCAACTGATACAATGAAAACAAAGGGTGACGACATAGCTGAAATCTTTTATCTGATGGGCGTTAGACCTGTGTGGGAAGAAACAAGTGGACGAGTAACAGGTATTGAAATCATTCCTCTTGAGGAGCTAAAGCGTCCCCGTGTTGATGTTACCATTCGTATGAGTGGAATGTTTAGAGATGCTTTTCCGAACATCGTTAACCTCATCGACGATGCAGTGGCATTAGTATCCAGCCTCAAAGAACCTCTAGAACAAAATTATGTTGCTAAGCATGTTGAAACTGAAGTCAAAGAGCTGGTTGCTAATGGTCTTGATGTGGAAACTGCACGAGAGAAGGCAGGTTATAGAATTTTTGGGGATCGTCCTGGTGCTTACGGCACGGGGGTTAGTGAAGCAATAGATTCCAAGAATTGGAAAGACCAGAAAGACCTGAGTGACATCTACGTTAATTGGGGATGTTATGCTTACGGCAGAAAGAATTATGGCATATCCGTGCCTGAACAGTTTAAATTGCGTTTAAGCAAGATCGACGTGACCGTGAAGAATCAGGATTCACGAGAATACGACATACTGGATGGCGACGATTGGTACGACGCTCATGGCGGGATGATCACTGCAGTTAAAACGCTAAAGGGAACGGCACCCCGTTCCTTTTGTGGCGACAGCTCTGATCCTGACCGTGTTAAGAATAGGAGCACAGATGAAGAAACTAAGTATGTTTTTCGTTCCCGTCTTCTTAATCCCAAGTGGATCGAAAGTTTGAAACGGCATGGATATAGTGGTGCCGGCGACTTGTCTCGAACTGTTGATTTCGTTTTTGGTTGGGACGCCACCGTTGAAGTTGTTGAAGATTGGATGTATGAAAAGCTGGCTGAGAAGTACGTCCTAGATGCGGGGATGCAAGAGTGGTTGAAAAAAGTAAACCCGTTCGCTCTCCAGAACATGGTTGAACGTTTTCTCGAAGCTATTGAACGTGGTATGTGGCAAGCCACGGAAGAAATGAAAAAACAGTTGCAGAAACTTTACTTGAATATTGAAGGTTTACTTGAAGGAGCAGAAGAATTAAAAAGTAAAAAACTGTAGAGGTGCTACAATGAACAAAAAAGAAATCAAACTGAAACTAGCAAATACAAAAGCGGAAGTTCTTTACCATAAGTACCGAAACGTTGACGTGAATACTCTGCTTGTTTCCTTTAAAGAAAAACGTCGAGTCCTTTCCACTTTGGACGGCTACAAGGAAGTACACTCTGTCGCTAACTCATATCAACCCTTCGAATTGTCAAAAGTAATCATGAAGAATTACGCAGCATTCGAAGAAGACTTTCCCAATGTCTTGGGGATCCCTCATAGCGACCTCTCTTTTTTGAGTACAGGCGCTAACATGAATAACTTGGCAGTCTGCGAAAAGTCATATCAGGATTGCATAGTCTGCTGTTTGGCTACTGGAGGAGTAGGCAACGCTCTTAGGTCCGGAGTCGATGAGGCAAATTGGATGGAACAGGATGGAACTTATGCAAGCGTACTTGGAACAATCAACATAATTCTCTTGACTAATGTCACTTTAACTGATGGAGCAATAGCCCGAGCTATTATTACCGCTACAGAAGCAAAGACTGCTGCCCTTCAGGATATGGATGCCCGAAGCTCGGTTTCGCCTGAGAACCAAGCAACAGGCACGGGAACTGATAATATTATTGTTGTTTCTGGAACAGACCCTGACAAGAAGGTACGATACACCGGTGGGCACACAAAGATGGGTGAGTTAATCGGAGTTTCAACGAAGATCGCAGTAGCCGAGACAATAAAGAAGCATGAAGCCGCAGTCGCCCGCGCATCAAACAAAAATTGAGACCCCATCAAAAGGAAGCTAAAAGGGAGATCAAAGCTGGAGAAATCGAGTGTTGAATGATATAATAGTAACCGAAAATTTAACCAAAAACTATGGTAAGATCGGAGCAGTTCAAGACCTGAATCTTAATGTCCACTCAGGTGAGACATTCGGTTTCCTAGGACCCAACGGAGCTGGCAAAACAACAACTATTCGTGTCTTGACCACCTTGACCAAGCCCACTTCAGGGCGCGCATGGGTAAACGGCTTTGACGTAGTAAAGGAACCTGACAATGTGAAGAAGGAATTCGGGATTGCCCAGCAGCATATGAGTCTGGACCGAGATTTGAATGTGAAAGAAAACTTGCAATTACACGCTCGTCTGCATCATCTTGAATCTTCTGAACGCAAACGCCGCATCGTTGAGTTGCTTGATTATGTGGAACTCACTGAACAGGCTGATCGAATGGTGATGGCGCTTTCGGGAGGAATGCAAAAACGGGTGATGATTGTCCGCGCTCTGATACATCGCCCTAACATCCTCTTTCTTGACGAGCCAACCGTAGGATTAGATGCTCAGACTCGTCGTCGTTTATGGGAGTTGATACGGCGCCTGAACCGTGATGGTACCACAATCTTCCTCACAACTCACTATATCGAGGAGGCAGAGGCTCTATGTCAACGGGTAGGAATAATCCATCAGGGGCGCTTAATAGCTCTTGGTAAGCCCCTAGAGTTGCGTCAAAAACTGGGTTTGTTCACTGTAGAAACACTTGCAAACAACACAGACACTCAGTACCATTATTTTTCTGACAGAGCGGCGGCGAAAAGCTATGTTCAGAATCTGCCTCCAGAGTTGAAAACCATCATCATTCGGGAGTCAAACCTAGAAGATGTATTTGTAGAGTTAACCGGACAAAAAGTGAGTGAAGACTAAATGCTGAACACATTAAGAGATACTTACTCCGTCTTGTGGGTGGACCTGAGAGTTCTGAGGCGACACTGGCTTCGAACCCTTGCTACCAGTCTTGTAAACCCCCTTCTGTACCTTGTAGCTTTCGGCTATGGCTTAGGGAGTGGAATCAGTTTCGAGGGATACAGCTACCTTGAATTCGTTATCCCCGGTATAATCGCTTTAACAGCCATGACAATCAGTTTTAGTGGTGCTGGACAAAAACTTAACGTGGACCGCCTATTCTTCAGATCATTTGACGAATGTTTAATGTCGCCCATCAGCTTATATTCACTAATCATCGGTAAAGCTCTGATTGGAGTAGTGCGAGGTTTAATCAGTTCCACTGCTTTTCTGCTAGTAGGCTTTGCCATTTCGCCCTCACTGAAGATAAACATACTTTTCATAACTGTTTTGGTGCTTTCCTGCTTTGTTTTCTCCTTCTTTGGAGTGCTTGTGGCGTTTTTGGCAAAATCGCATCGGGATATGAGCACCGTCAGCAGCTTAGTATTGTTGCCCATGACCTTTCTTAGCGGAACCTTCTTTTCATTAAGCCAAATTCCTGAAGCACTAAGAATTGTCCTGTATCTTCTACCTCTCACTCATTCAAGTCAATGCCTGCGAGCAGCAACTTTAGGACAGCCTTTTCCTTGGCTTTCTCTACTTGCTCTTCTGGGCTTTGGTGTGTTCTTTTTCTTAGCATCCATGAAGGTTCTGAAGAAAGCTAGTGTATAATAGAAATGTGGCACCCTTTCGTTGCTTCTGAGGTTTACTGTTTTGCTTCGAAATTGTAACCTCTCGGAGTAACCATCTTATCATTAATTGTGTATGTTGTCGAGTTTCCTATGATAAGTATGGTCGCCATGTCTATCTCAAAGTTCAGCATGTCTCTTAGTGATGTGATTGTAGTTTCTTCTCCTTCTCTCTTTGCGTTCTTCACTATGCCCACAGGAATCTTCGGATCGTGGTATTCAAGCAAGATTTTATGGGCTTTAGCCAAGGGCTCTCTTCGTGCCTTACTTTGAGGATTATACAAGACAATCACAAAATCGGATTCAGCAGCAGCTCTTAACCGTTTCTCAATAAAGCTCCAAGGCGTCAAGATGTCACTCAGGCTTATTACAGCAAAATCTCCCACTAGCGGAGCCCCTAATGTTGCAGCCGCTGCAGTAGCCGCTGTTACACCCGGAACAACTTCTATCGGGATATCTGCTTTTTCGTGCGCGGCAACTTCCAATACTACGCCAGCCATTCCATAAACTCCCGAATCGCCACTGCTAATAACCGCAACTCGCTTGTTTTCCAGAGCTTTTGTTATGGCTGTTCTGGCTCTATCGACCTCTTGTCCCATGTTGCCGCTGATTACTTCAACGTCGCTTTTGATGATTTGCTGGATTAGTTTCACGTAGCTTTTGTAGCCTATGATGACTTCGGCGTTTTCTATTTCCTGTTTGGCTTTGAGCGTCATGTGCTCGGGGGCGCCGGGTCCAATACCTACTACAGCTATTCGCCCTCTGCTATTGCCACTGTTACGCCTTTTGCCTTCGTTTTCTTGAGTATCAGTTTCGCTTTTTTTCCTGCAGTTATCAATGCTGCTCGTTCGCATACTCCTCCAACTCCAATTTTCTGTTTAACTAACTCTGAATCAGGAGAAAGGTCCTCATGCCTGAAAGAGCGAAGGTCATCTATGCTGATAAACTCGAGATTTAACCCCAGTCTCTTGGCAGCATTCTTCATGCTTAAAGAATCCTTCTTTATATCAACCGTAGCCAAGCGGTCAACTCGATCCAACTGTATGTTTACCTGTTTCAACGCACAATTCACTGTCTCAAAAACATCGTCTTCGCTCACGTTTTTTCTCGAGCCTATGCCAACCGCAATTTTCTTCGGCTTCAGGATTGTAGCTGGCTTCATCAACTCCTCCCATAGTGTCTCTTCGTTTGTGATTATGACGCCTGCATCAAAACTGTTCACAATCTCTATCGCCTGTTCTCCATTCTCCACAGTTCTGTCCTCATAGTTCCTGATTTTGTCCATGCGGATTTTCACGTTTCCCGCCAAAACCAGAACTAACTCTTCCTCGTTTACTAGTGCAGAGTTAACAGCGACTAGGCTCTCAGGATTCAATATGGTACAATGTAATGCTCTAGCCAGTTCGTCGACGCTCTGCTTCCCCAATACGTCAGATGCTGTAGTGATGACAGGCACAGCCCCCAGACCATCAGCAATTAGCTTTGTCAGCTCATTGGCTCCTCCATAATGTCCCGATACTAGGCTAATCGCAAATCGTCCAGAAGTATCAACACATACTACAGCGGGGTCACTCATTTTGCTCTCCAATAATGGAGCAACGGTCCTGACGATAATCCCAGTAGCCATAACCGCCACTATCGCATCCACATCACTGAAAACTTCCCTGACAGATTCCCCCAGTTTCTTGTCTAATGGAATTACGCCTTTTTGGGCATATTTCTCAGGCGCAAATATCTCGCATTTTATTTTATCTCTGCTCAGTACGTCCCTAATTTTGGCTGCAGTTTCAACCCCTTGCCTAGTAACGGAGAAAATCGCTATGCCTTTACGGAACATCGTTTTCGCCTTTACGGTAGCCGTGAGTAAACTTTGGATCATAAAGCTTCGAATAATCATAAGCCTTTGGTTTCAACACTTCGCCTACATAAATCAGAGCCGTCCTCGTTATCCCCGCATCCCTAACCTTCTCAACTATGTCCTCTAATGTGCCTCGGAATATCTTCTGTTCCTTCCATGTAGCTTTATACACAACCGCTACCGGAGTATCCTTCGGACGACCGCTCTCCTCAAGTTCTTTTATGACCTTTTCTACGTGTTGAATGCCCAAGAAGATAACCATCGTTGTTCCATGCTTCGCCAACTCTCTAATCTTCTCAGATTCTGGAACAGGAGTCCTGCCCTCCGGTCTAGTTATTATGACGCTCTGGGAAACGTTAGGCAACGTCAATTCTCTCTTCAAAGCTGCTGCGCCTCCCTGCAGGCAACTCACCCCCGGAATCACCTCGTATGCTATCTTCTGTTTTTCCAGAAAATCCATCTGCTCAGTTATGGCACCAAAAAAGCTTGGGTCCCCATCATGCACTCTAGCAACAAATTTTCCCTCATTAACTGCATCAGCCATCACCTGAAGGACCTCTTTCAGGTTCATGGCTGCGCTGTCATAGAGTTCAGCATCGGGCTTGGCGTATTTGAGTATCTCTGGATTCAGGAGAGAGCCAGCGTAGATGATTACATCTGCTTTTTCGAGGTTCCTCTTTCCCTTGAGGGTGATAAGTTCGGGGTCGCCTGGACCCGCACCGATAAAAACAACTTTCTTCATGTTACATTCTCCTTCTTGTTGTTCTGAATTTCATTCTCTTTTATTATCGAAATCGAGAAGTAATTTTCATGAATGTCCCAATTCTTCACATCGCCCAGCTTTCCAATCATTACCTTCTCTTCTGGCATGGAGCATCTCCTAACCAAGACAATTGTAGAATTTTTTGTGAAACCAGATTTTTCCAAAATTGGAACTAGCTTCTTTAATCCTTTAGAGCCCTTCATCAAAACAAGACTGTTTGCATGCTTGGCGATCTCCCCAATCCTGTTCGAGTCAATGCCCGAGGGAATAATCGCAACCACTTCATTTTTTTCTGCAAGAGGTATCTTGGAAACTGCGGCACAGGCAGTCAAAGATGTTACGCCCGGTATAATTTCCAAGTTGACTTCTGGATGTTCTTCTGTCATTCTTTGGCAAAGGTAAATGAAGGTGCTATAGAACATTGGGTCGCCTAAAGTGATGAAAGCGATTGTTTTGCCTGTTTCAACTTTCTCGGCGATGATGCGAGCGTTTTCGCTCCACGAGCTTTTAAGCTCCTCCTTGTCTTTTGTCATTGGAAAAACTAGCTCAAGCACTTCAGGCGGTCTTTCTCTCTCCTCCAAGATATGCTTGACTATAGCAAGAGCGAGACTGGGCTTATTCTCATGAGCTTTCGGAGTGCTTATCACATCTGCAGTCTTCAAGGTTTTTACAGCCTTTACAGTGATAAGTTCCGGATCGCCTGGACCAACACCGACTCCAACAAATTTACCTCGCAACCTTTTTTTCACCCTACATTTTCGTAGCAGATATTACTGTGATTGGGTTCCTCGCCAGCATCATCGTGCCCGAGGATACTTTTCTCCCTTTAGCCACAAAAATCTGAGCGACATCCAAATCTTTGAAACTCAGTTTCTTGAGTTCATCCAGAGCCTTAACAGCTGTCTCCAGCAGTATCGCGTTTATAACTATCCTGCCAGTCTTCTTCAGTTTCTGGTGAGCAGCATGTATCACTTCCCTTAACGATGCACTGCCGCCTATGATGACCGCGTCTACGTTGGGTAAATCTGACATGACCTCAGGAGCCTTTCCACAGATAACCTCAACTGTATTCTGGACATGAAATTTTGTCACGTTATTTTTGGTTAATTTAACAGCCTCTTCATCGTCATCTATAGCAAAGACTCTGCCTTTCTGTGTCACCTGAAGGGCTGCCTCAACCGTTAAACTGCCCGTGCCACATCCAACATCTACAACGTAAGAGCCTTCACAAAGCCGAGCCTTCGAAATAGTGACTGCACGTATCTCCTCTTTTGTAGGTCCAGGAACCTTATCGCTCTGAATAAAATCTCCATCTGGAATTCCCGGAGTTCTATAAACCCACATATCAACCACTCTCAATCTTACCTTTCTGTTTGCTCCGCTCCTACAACCATCACACACAACATATCGAATTCCTGCTTCAAAATTCCATCCAAAGTAGATGTAACAGTTCTCTCATCGTCTAGAGTCAAATTCTCACATACACTAACAGGCGTTTCTCCGTCTATTCCATGATCAATAAGAAACCTTGCAATATCGCATGGAGAGAAAGACTTTGGGTCTGGGAGAAGCATAACCTTTTTTCCGTTTTTTAGAGCTTCAATCAGTCTCATCTTCTTCTCATGGCTTGCATCTCCGTGGAAACTAAGCAAATCTGTTGTATCCCAGCGCATGCGAAGCCGAGCCGCACAAACCTGTATTGAACTTACGCTTGGGATGACATCTACGTCAACGTCTTTTTCGGCAATGTTAATGAGTGATCCAAAAAGACCAGAGAAACAGGGGTCTCCAGTCGATAGTATCACCACGCTTTTTCCTGATTCGGCAGACTTGATTCCGTATTTGAGTCCTTCTTTTACGTTCTTAGCCGTCAATAGCAGTGATTCGCCTTTTATGTGGTCTTGGAATAAAGTCAATGCCCTCTTTGCGCCTATCACAATGTCAGCATTTTGCACAGCATTTTTTGCTATAGGAGTGATGTAATCGGGTGAGCCTGGGCCCATTCCAACTAGTTTGAGTTTACTCACTTTTTCATGCTCCTGGTATTGTAGTCAGTTCCCAGAATAGTTCCGTCCATGGAGACGATTATCACGTTAATCTTGGCTTTGTTTTTAGTCTTCTCCAATGAACGTAAACGAGCCTGCTCCGCAATCTTATCGAATGTCGGTTGCAGCAATTTGGCTTGCTCAAGAAACTTTATTGTCTCCTCAGTTGTGTTTGACTGTAATATCTTTTGTACGAGTTCTGTGTCTGCGCCAGCAGCCCCAGCATATGCAGCTATAACCTCCATTCGGGCATCACCCATCTTATGGTGCGTATTGAAGATTCCCGCCGCCAACTTGACAAGCTTTCCCGGATGACCAAAAATCACTATCTCTTTTGCCCCTTTCTCGACAGCCATCTTTAGCATGTAGCCCATGAAGTCCCCTGTTTGAACTATTGCATCTTCGGGAACTTTGAATATTTGTTTAGCCAGCTTTTCTCCTATGTTTCCCGGCACCAAAAATATTCGTTCATAGTTTTGGGCAAGAGCAACATCAATTTGAGGAACCAGCGAGCGCTTATACGCAGTCAGCGATAAGGGTCTGACTACGCCTGTTGTGCCAAGAATAGACACTCCGCCAACTATACCTAACTTCAAGTTTTGGGTCTCCTCAGCAACTTTCTCGCCTTCAGGAGCGCTTATGGTCACCTCAACACCCTTACCAGACGGCAAAACCTCTCTAATTGCATCCTCTATCATCTTCCTTGGAGTAGGGTTGATTGCTGCTTCCCCTATAGGAACCGGTAAACCAGGCTTTGTTACGGTGCCGATGCCCTTACCGCCCTTTATCCTAATTTTGCTATCGTCAGTTAACTTTACTGTGGCGGATATCTCCATCTTGTCTGTAACATCAATATCATCTCCAGCATTCTTTATTGCATAAGCTACGGCAGTATCGTCGCTGAGCTTCTTACATTCCTTAATTAATATCTCAAAGCGAATTCCTAAAGGACTAGGTATGCCTACCCTGTCAATGGGCTTATCAAGCAAAGTAATCAGAGCAGCCTTAGCAGCAGCTGCAGCATATGCACCCGTTGTATTGCCATATCTCAAAACTCTTCGCATCATAAGCCCCTTTATGCCTCAAGTTCCGTTGGCGTCTTTTTCTGCCATGGCAAGTAAAGCATTGAACACGGCAACGGCTAACGCGCTTCCGCCTTTAGGACCCTGAATCACTACAAAAGGTATAGGCAATGTTGTAATTTCTTGTTTTGATTCTGCTGCGCCTACGTAGCCTACTGGGGTGGCTATGATCAGGGCTGGTTTGGCTAATCCTTGCTTTACAGCCTTTGCTAATTCGAATGCTGCGGTAGGCGCATTTCCTATAGCTATAATTGAATTGTCTACGCCTTCTTTTATGGCTAGGCGCATTGCAGCGGCGGACCTTGTTGTTGATTCCTGTTTAGCCAGTTTGATTGCTCGTTCATCATCAACGTAAGTGAGAATGCGTCCCCCAAATCTTTTGATTCGTGTCTCGTTTATGCCCGCCTTGACCATCTTCACGTCTGTTATGATTTTTGCTCCAGCTTTGATGGCGGCTACTCCGGCTTCGACAGCTTTTTCGTTGATAACCACTAGCTTGGCGAATTCGGGATCGGCTGTAGTGTGGACAACCCGTTCAATTATTGGAACATGAGCCTCAGGAACTTTTTCTAAGGTATCGCCTATGAGCTGCCTTATTATGCTCATGCTGGTTTTGAACATGTTAGTTGAAGCTGCTAGGTTAGTTGCATCGCGAACTTTTGACACTTCACTAATCTCTTGACCTAGAACCCTCAGAGCTTTTTCCTCGATTATTTCTGCTATCCGCTCGTCAGAACCCAAAGGTTCCCCATATATTATTTCTACTCCCTGTGCCTTTAACTTCGGTTCTTCCTGTTTTGTTCTCAGTATTTCGGGAATATCCTGTTTGGTGTGTACACCATGAGCTAGGAATGTGGGAATCAAAACAATCTTCGTGATTCCCTGTTTAACGACCTTTTCCAACGCCTCTAGAATTGCTGGCTTGTCTCGCACCATAAAACAAATTTCCACTCTCTCAAATTTTGATCGTTTTCGTAGTATTTCAGCCAGTTTTTCTATGGTTTCCCGATTGTGTGGGAGCTTACTGCCGTGCCCAATAAGGATCAAGCATGTTTTATTCAATTCTTTCACTCCTTTTTTGGCGGGTTACTTTTTATTCACTCCAAACAATTTGACTGCAACATCTATCGTCTGCTTGTCGTTATTCATGGCTGCCTTACGTAAATTCTCAACAATAGGCACCAAAGTCTGTTCAACTATTTCGAAGGTCAAATCGTCAATAACATCCCTCTTTTTATCATCAAGCTTTCCCAGCATGTTGTGAGCTTTCATCAGCTCTTTTTGTCTAATTTTTTCAGCGTGCGAGAATAAGGAAGAAACTATGTTACTCACGGACTGGGCTTTCAAATCTTGCTCAAGCAAAAGCAGCGCATCATCGATAATTTTTAAGGCTTTTTCCGCTTTCTCTTGCCGTTTCTCTTTGTTTCTCTCCGCAATTCCTCGAAGGTCATCTATGTTGTAAAGTTTCACTCCATCTATATCTTGCACCGACTCCTCAACATTTCGCGGGTTTGAGATGTCGATAATCATTAAGCCACTTCGGTTACTGCGTTGCTTCATGATCTTGCAAACAGGCTCTTTTTTTAAGAGATAATGAGGTGCAGCTGTGGAACAGATAACTACGTCAGCGTCTTTAAGCACCTCTTCTAATCTATTGAACTTCACTGCTTTTCCCTTAAGCTCCTCAGCCAACTTCAAGGCTCGTTCATATGTTCTGTTGGCAATAAAGATGGCGTTGGGACAGCTTCTTGCCAGTGCCTTAGCTACAAGAGTCCCTGCCTCTCCCGCACCCATCACTAAAACATTCTTTCCATTGAGGTCTCCCAGTAGCGTCTCTGCTAGCTCTACTGCAACCGAACCTATAGATACTGCTCCTCTGTTGATGTCAGTTTCGTTCCTCACGCGTCTTCCGACGCTCACTGCTCTGGTAAATGCAGTTTTAAGTATTGGACCGACAGTGTTTGCAGATTCAGCGGTTGAATAGGCGCCCCAAACTTGACCCAGAATCTGATCTTCGCCTACTACCATTGACTCTAATCCAGATGCGACTGTTAGAAGATGTTTCAGGGCATCTTGGTTCAAAGAGACTTCGATGGCTCTAGCCGCTTCTTCGGATTTGGTTCCACATCTTTTCATTAAATAATCGTTTATCATCTTAGCTGTGTTTTCGTTATCCTTGCTGACGATGTAGAGTTCTGTACGATTGCATGTTTGAAGTATAACACACTCGTCAACATTATCCATCGAATAAAGCTCGGTCAGTGAACTTTTCAGGTCCTCGAAGGCTACAGTTTCAATTAGGGAGACACGTGATTTATGATGCGTGATCCTCACATTTACGATGTTGATGTTTCCGGCTGAGGACTGCATGGATGGATAATCCGTCCAACTTAAATATAAGAGTTCTCATACTTTTGCGCCAAGAGGTGGCAGAGGATAAACTTGCGACATCGAGTCGGATTGGTTTACGTTCTAGGGGCATTGCCCTGTTTTGAAGGCTTCGGAAGCTTGCCAACTGATCTGATTCGAGAAGACGGACTCGTAAACGGTAAGCCAGCTTCAGAGATCCTTGATTTGCTAATAATTCCTGGCGGCAGCCTTGTAGAGTCCCAAAGCATAACAGACAACATAAAAAAAGAAATAGCAAAAATGGTTGATGCTGGCAAGTTTGTACTTGGGATTTGTTCAGGTTTTCAGGTACTCGCCAAAGCAACCGACATTGGGCGTTTGTCGTCTATTCCCATTATGCGTGAGGGGCTTGGTCTATTAGATGTAGACTTTAAACCCTTGATATGTACGGACCGCGTCAAGGCTACCATTGTTGGAAAAAGTTTCATGACCGACGCTATTGGGGAAGAAGTTACGGGTTTTCACTGCCACACTTACGGCAGTATTATCCCGCATAACGAAGCAAGACCTATCCTTGTTTCTCATGTCCAGCGCGTTAATTACCGCAGTAAACCTCAAGACTTCGTTTCCGGTTTCACTAACAAAGAGGGCAATGTAGTTGGAATCTTAACCCATGCCCTAATGGACGAAAATCCAGTTATCATCCAGACTATCGTGAGGTCTTTAGATATCTCCACTGAAGAACTTCAAAAAATGAAGGCGTCTAATTCACGGTTATTGAAGGGAATGAAGGGCGAAGTTGGCATATCAGCCAATGTCAAGTCTGAAAACAAATCGTCTCGACAGGTAGAAACTCCTGTGCTTCTGTTCACTACAGCAACAGGAAGCGGGTCAGGTAAAACTTTCGTTGTCACTGGTGTAGCTGGTGCGTTAAAGAAGCGGGGAGTTAATGTTGGATTGCTGAAAGTGGGCGGAGATATACGTGATATCGTACCAGCCCTGTATTTGATTAAGGAGCCAATAAGCAGTTATTCGTCAATAAAAGTAGCGAATAGTGGCTGGATGCCTCTATTTGAGGCTGTAGAACATGCAAGCAAAAAGTATGATTTTCTTTTAATCGAAGGTGCTATGGGTGCATTCACTGGATTTCTTAACGAGAATGTAGAGCGTCCTGCGTCAACCGCGGAAATAGCGGCGGCTCTAGGTGCACCCACGATTCTTGTAGTTGCATGTGATAAGGCAGGTATCGAAGGTGCAGTAGTAACTGGCATAAATTACGTTAATTTCATGAAAATTCTCGGAATCAAAACCGTGGGAGTGATATTGAACAAGGTTCACACAAGTTATCTTACCGCTGAAATCAGACAATTTATCAAATCTGCTTTTAGCAACATTGGCGTCGAGTTGCTCGGCATATTGCCCCGTGTACAGTTAGAGGGGCGAGGGGCGATTCCTGAAATCGAGATAAAATATGACGAGTTCGGAGCCAAAGCAATCGAAACTGTAGAGCAGTCTTTGGACTTGGATGCGCTGATAAGGCTCGCTATGCCTCCTGTGAAATCCTCGCTGGATTATGGAACGGTTCTGGAGAAGTTTAAGCTGTCACTCGATAAGGGTTGCATTTTTGATGTAACTGAAGGAGATGCTGGATGAATTTGATTTTAGACCTCAATTTTGAAGGAAAATATGTTGTTATAGTTGGGGGAGGAGCAGAAGGGTACCGAAAGATTTTGAGTTTTCTGGATGCTGGCTCAAAAATTCTGGTCGTGAGCAGAAAGTTTCTGGACGGTATTCATACGTTACATCAACTGAAAAAAATTGGTTTATTAAAAAGAGACATTAGGGATGCAACGGCTTTTGTCAACGGTCTCAGTCCCACGCCAGATTTACTTGTAGCTGTCACAAACAATCAAAATCTTAACCTCCGTCTCGTCAAGCATGCTAAAGCGGCAGGATGTATGGTTTATGGCGTAGATAATCCTGCGATAAGCGATTTCATGTTTCCAGCCTTAGCCAAGATAGACGACATAAAGATCGCAATATCAACTAGCGGAAAAAGTCCCACGATGGCTAGAGTTCTGAGGCAGAGAATAGAAAAAATGATAACCAAAGAGGATTTACTCCAAATCCAATTACAGGATTACATTAGACCGATTCTGAAACAGAGACTCCCTGAACAGAAAATCAGAAAGATTGTTCTATCCGAAATCCTCGAAGACACTCACATAAAGAAGCTTTTGAGAAAAGGCAAGTTTGATGATGCCAAGAATTTTGCCTTAGAAATTGCAGAAAGATTTCAGGACAAAAATCAGAGTCTTCAGGAGGCATAAATTTTGAGTTTTCCTTCGGTTAGGCTGAGACGGCTGCGCCGCACACCTGCCTTACGATCTATGGCAACCAAAGTTAGGATTCATTCAAGCAATTTGGTCTATCCCCTTTTTGTAGATGAAAACGCGAAGGCACCTGTTCCCATCAAGTCTATGCCCGGCTACTCTCGACTACCCCTTGATTATGTAACAGATGAAGCTAGAAAGACTCTTGAACAGGGAGTGAAGGCTGTGCTTCTTTTTGGAATACCCACAACAAGGGACGAGACAGGTTCCAGCGCATTTGCTGTGGACGGGATTGTTCAGAAGGCAATTCGCAAGCTGAAGAATGAATTTGACGATGAAGTTGTTGTTATGACTGATGTTTGCCTCTGTGGATACACAACTCATGGTCACTGTGGCATCGTAAAAGACAAGGAAATCATGAACGATCCTACTCTAGAGTTTTTGCAGAAAATTGCTGTCAGTCATGCCGAAGCTGGGGCTGACCTTGTGGCTCCCTCCAGTATGATGGATGGGCAAGTCAAGTCCATAAGAGAGGCGTTGGATGATTCTGGTTTCAGCCAAGTTGGGATAATGGCTTATTCTGCCAAGTATGCATCTTGCTTCTATGGTCCCTTCAGGGAAGCTGCTGAATCTAAGCCCAGTTTTGGGGACAGAAAATGTTACCAGATGGGTTATGGGAATCCGGATGAAGCTCTGCGGGAAATGGAGTTAGATGCAAACGAGGGTGCAGATATTCTGATGGTTAAGCCAGCCTTGGCTTACTTGGACATCATTCATCTTGCAAAATCAAAGTTCAATGTGCCGGTTGCTGCGTATAATGTGAGTGGAGAATATGCTATGGTGAAGGCTGCTGCTCAGATGGGGTGGATAGATGAAAAAGCTGCTGTCCTCGAGATGTTAACTGGCATTAAACGGGCTGGAGCTGACATCATTATAACATACTTCGCTAAGGATGTGGAATCATGGCTGAACCAGTTTTAGGCAAAACTAGATCAGAAGAATTATTCGAGAGAGCCAAGAAAGTTTTGCCTAGTGGGGTAAACAGTCCTGTCAGAGCCTTTAAGCCATACCCGTTCTTCGTTAAAGGCGCAAAGGGCTCAAGACTATACAGCGTAGATGGGGACTCTTACATAGATTACTGCATGGCTTATGGACCACTGATCTTAGGTCATTCATTTGAGAGCGTATTGGATGCAGCAAGAGAGCAACTGGAAAAAGGAACACTTTATGGCGCTCCAACAGAGAATGAAGTTAACTTTGCAGAACTCATCAGCAAGCTATTTCCCTGCATGGAGATGCTAAGGCTAGTTAACTCGGGCACCGAAGCCACCATGCATGCGATAAGGCTCGCTAGAGGCTTTACTGGAAAGAAGAAAATCATCAAGTTCGAGGGATGCTATCACGGGGCTCATGATTATGTCCTCGTAAAAGCAGGGTCAGGAGCTACTTCATTTGGGGCTCCAGATTCTCTTGGAATCCCTGAGGAGACTACACAAAACACCATAGTTCTGCCATATAACAACTATCCGGCTTTAGAGGAAGTAATCAAGCGAGAGAGTCATGATATTGCTGCAGTGATTGTTGAACCCGTAATAGGGAATGCTGGTGTCATTCTGCCAAACGATAACTACCTAAATCAGCTAAGAAGGCTAACAGACGATTATGATATTCTCCTTATCTTTGATGAAGTCATCACGGGCTTCAGGCTTGCCCTCGGTGGAGCGCAAGAACGTTACCGAATAAAACCTGACATGACAACATTAGGCAAGATACTGGGGGGCGGCTTTCCAATAGCGGCTTTTGGTGGAAGAAAGGAAATTATGCAGCATTTGTCGCCGTTGGGCAAGGTGTATCAGGCAGGGACCTTCAGTGGAAACCCTCTTTCCGTCTCTACAGGTTATGCTGTTCTCCAAACTTTACATAAAAACCAAGACGAAATCTATCCCAAACTTGAACGTAACTGCGAAGAATTAAAGAAAGTTCTTGTAGATTTAACTTCAACTTACCATATAGATGCACAGGTGAACAGCATAGCTTCCATGTTCCAAATCTTCTTCGCTTCCAATCCAATCACTGATTACGTTACCGCTAAATCGTCTGATACCAAAAAGTTCTCCATATACTTCCGAGAACTCCTAAAACAGGGCGTATTCATTCCGCCCTCACAGTTTGAGACATGTTTCCTGTCAACGGCACATAGCAAAGATGATTTAGAGAGCACCATTGAAGCCTTTGATAATGCTCTGCGTAAAGTATCAACTGAAGGCGGGTCTGTTTAATGATTCTAACAGTTGGCACCCGAGGAAGCAAGCTATCGCTGATACAGACAAATGATGTTCTAGAAAGTCTCCAATCCATTCATCCAGAGTTGAAATTTAAAGTCAACATAATCAAGACATTGGGTGACAAAGAGAAAACGAAGTCCCTTTTTTCACTTGACAGAAAGGGCATCTTCGAAAAAGAGATAGATTTGGCAATAGCAAAAGGAGAAGTCGACTTCGCCGTCCATAGCCTCAAAGACGTTCCCATCCTTGAACATTCAGAGACAACTATAGCGGCGATACCGAAGCGGAGTTCCCCCAACGATGTTCTCATCTCAAAAGGCACCATTCCCTTCGCTGAGTTGCCTGAGGGCGCAGTAATAGGCACCAGCAGCTTGAGGAGGATGGCTCAGGTCAAACATCTTCGCTCTAATCTGGAAGTCAAGCCCATAAGAGGTAATGTTGACACCCGAATTCGAAAGGTAAAAAGAGGCGAATTTGATGGAATTATAGCGGCTGAGGCTGGGCTTAAACGGATGAATCTGGAAAGCCAGATCACAGAACGTTTCTCGCTGGAACAATTTACATCATCTGCAGGGCAAGGAGCCTTAGCCATAGTCGCAAGAAACGACAATGAACAGGTAATAAGAATTCTTGAATCTGTTGATCATTCTCCAACAAGGGCTGAAGTAACTGCCGAGAGAAATCTTGTGCTATCCCTTGAGGGCGGCTGCCGCGTTCCAATAGGTGCAATCGGACGTGCCAGTGGTAAAATTTTGTCGTTTTATGGTTGCGTCTTTTCGCTTAATGGACAGAAGAAAATCTTTTCGTCTGCAGAGGGCAAACTTGACGATGCACAGGATTTAGGAAAACGGGTTGCACAGAGCCTTCTGGATCAGGGAGCCAAAGAGTTGGAGGCTGAATGGAGGATGAAATATGGCACATGGTAAAGTGTTTCTTGTTGGCGCTGGACCCGGCGACGCAAAACTGCTTACCTTGAAGGCTGTTGAGGTCTTAAGAGAAGCTGATGTTGTAGTCTATGATAGGTTAGTGTCCAAGGAAATTCTTGAGTTCGCTCCAGAAGATGCTGAGAAGATTTATGTGGGGAAAAGCTCGGAGAAAAATGAGCTTTCTCAAGAAAAGATCAATGAATTGTTGGTCAATAAGGCTCTTGATGGCAAAAAAGTGGTTAGGCTGAAGGGAGGCGACCCTTTTGTTTTTGGTAGGGGCGGAGAAGAAGCTGAAGCCCTAGCTGATAGCGAGATAGTGTTCGAAGTTGTGCCTGGCGTCACCTCGGCAGTAGCAGCCCCAGCGTATGCGGGTATTCCGCTTACTCACCGGGATTATGCTTCATCCGTTGCTGTAGTTACGGGTCATCAAGCAGCAGATACGAAGCTTATAGATTGGAGCAGGCTAGCTGGTTCTGTGGATACGATTGTTGTTTTGATGGGTGTGGGATCATTAGAATCCACGGCAACTAATCTGATTGAGGGGGGTCTAAGCCCTAACCTGCCTGTGGCTGTCATCGAATGGGGAACCACGGAGAAGCAGAGGAGTTTGATTGGCACGTTAGGCACGATAGCAGAAGAGGTAAGGGAGAAGAATGTGAAGCCTCCAGCAGTTATCGTTATTGGAGAAGTTGTTAATCTAGGAAGCAAGCTCTCATGGTTCAAAATGCTTTCACGCTGAAAGGAAGAACTGTTGCCATAACACGGCCTCGTGACCAAGCTGAAGAGACTGGTAACTTGATTAAACAATACGGCGGAAAACCCTACTTTGTACCCGCTATAGCGATTAAGGCAGCTAGTGATCTGTCAGCCGTAGAGAGTTTCATCGCTGAACTTGCGAAAGAGAAAATTGATTATGTTATCTTCATGAGCGTTAATGGGATACGGTATTTGCTCAGTTCTGCTGAAAATTTGGGACTGAAAGCTCAACTTGAGCAAAGTTTAGAGAAAACCGTAACCATGGCTGTTGGTCCAAAAACTGCACAGGAACTCAGGAACCACAACATCCCTGTAGGCTTGGTTCCAGCAAAGTATAGTTCCGAAGGAATAATAGAGTGCTTACGACAAAATGTTGTTTCCGGCAAGTCAATTTACATCCCCCGAACTAGAGGCGCAACTCCTGATCTAGCAAAAAGCCTTAGATCAATGGGTGGAAAAGTACAGGAAGTTTATGTATACGAGTCAATGCTCCCAAATAACAAAGATTTGAAGGAGAGATTCCTTCAGGACTTGACTGATGGAAAGATTGACGCTATAATCTACGGCAGTTCCTTGTCTGCAAAGAACCTGTTCAAAATGCTGCGGGAACTGATTTCAAAGGAAAAGCTACGGGATATAATGAATAGCAAATTAACTATTGTAGCAATAGGTCCTGTAACGGCTGAGACTTTATCTGAAATGGGTTTAAGAGTTGACATAATGCCTGACAAATATACATTTGAAGAGACATTAATCAAATTAGCTCATCATTGGAATGCCAAATGAAAAGCGGCTCGCGTTAATTGAAGTATTTAACGGCACATATTGGCAAGCACATGGGCTTCTAATCTGTTCCATAACTTTCTGGGGCACAGTAAGCCCGTCTTTTTGGATAATTGTTTTTGTTGTCTTTTGGTTTTTCTGAAAAAAGGCTGTTTTCAACAATCAGCTGTTATTAGTCTCCTACTATGCTCGTGTTACTTGTGACAGTATACGTTTAGTCACGTGTTCGTTTGTAGTGTTTACTTTAGTTTTTCATCCATTATTGAAGAAGCTTTCAGCACTAGCGGCAAAAATAGAACATTGGCGTTCTTGCATAACGTTAACTGGTGGTATCCGTTACTTTGCCTGTTCAGTTTGTTGCTTGCTGTCTTCTTCTTTTGTTTCTTTTGGTTTCTTGGCTGTTTCTGGATTTGCTAGTGATTTTTTTGATATAAGCATGTAATCTGCCCAGGCTGCGAAGAAGCCGCGGTCATAATCTGCGTGAATCTTGTTTTTGTACTCCTTCAGAAACTCTTTTCTAAATTTTTTCAGCTCTTTTTCGTCATTGAAGTTCACGTTCTTGAGAAACGCGTATGAGTCAGTTGATTTTTGGGCTAGAAGTATGCCGTCGAGAGCGTGGAGGTATCCGCTGTTCCATTCTGTCTCGTTTGTTTTCAGCCTTATTCGTTCAAGTACACGCTCCGCTTCAGCAAACCGTCTTCCCTTCACAAGCTGAAAGAATCTGACTACAAAAATCTTTGAAATTGGCATCTGCTCTTTTCTCCTATTCTGTTACGTCCTCTATTCCTCTTTCGGAAATCTTGAAGATTCCTTCCCCCTCAGGCAGATATGGACTCGAAACAAGACGTGCAATTCGTACTGGTCCACGAGCAGATTTTCGAAGAAAAACACGGGTGTGACTAGTATGCGCCACTATGTGACCGCCCACAGGATGCACGGCGTCACCGAAGAATACGTCCGGCTTGGACATAACCTGATTTGTAACAACAGCCACGGCATTGAATGCTCTGGACAGCCGAATCAGCATGTGCATGTGCTTGTTGAGTTTCTGTTGCCTCTCAGCCAGCATCTCCCTGCCCAGATACTCGCTTCTGAAGTGAGAAGTCAAAGAATCCACAATAATCAAGCGGACCCTGTTTTCTTTAATCACCTTATCTGCATTTTCTAACAGAAACATCTGATGATCTGATGTGTATGCCTCAGCAAAAATTATGTTCTTAACAGCCTCTTTCGGGTCTAAGCCCAGATTCTTTGACATCTGAAAAATTCGTTCAGTTCTGAAAGTATTCTCCGTGTCTATGTAAAGTGCTGCGCCACCCAAACCACCCTGTTCAGGAGGCAACTGTACATTCACGCACAGCTGATGGCAAATCTGGCTTTTGCCGCTCCCATATTCTCCATAGAATTCCGTGATAGATTGGGATTCAATGCCGCCCTTTAACAGTTTGTCCAACATGCTGCTTCCTGTTGTCAGGCGAAGGACGTTCTGCCGCATCTTAATCAGTTCGTCTCCCCTGATGAACTGGAGAGGCATACATGAACGCGCTTTACGAATCAACTTTTCGGCATTTTTTTTACTTATGCCCACCTGCTCCAGTTCTTTAGCTGTAGCCATGGCAAGATTCTCGACTGTGTGCAATCCTAGCTCCCGCAGCTTTTTGGATATGGCAGACCCTATTTCAAGGTCTTCCAAGCATTCGTATCTCTTTTTTTTTAGGGCTGCCTCCTCAGTCATTTTGGCGCTCAATTCCAGATTTAAAAGCAATATTATGGTGCATATTTAAGTTAGACTACATAGCAGATAAAAGATTCGATAACAGAATGCTGAAACCAAATCTTAGAATAGGCAGCAAAAAGTATAAGCTTAATCTTCTAAATCTGCTCTTAACAGAGAGGAAAAAGTCTTGGTAACTGGGAAAGCTGTGGAGAATGTAGCAGTCAAACTCCTGCAACTGGCAGTCACAGAGCTGCCGCGAGACGTGAAGGAGGCTCTCCAGCAGGCGCATCGCGAAGAGGAGAACGAAGTTGGAAAGGCTCAACTGGAAACCATATTAAAAAATGTGGAATTGGCTGAGAAAACACGCGCTCCCATGTGCCAAGACACTGGCGTAGTCATTTTCTATGTGAAAGCCGGTAGCCAAGTACAGGGATTAGACAAGGTTGAAGATGCTCTACGCAACGCCACAGTAAGGGCAACTAAGGAAATTCCTCTTCGTCCCAACGCTGTGGACCCATTCACCCAAAAAAACACGGGAAACAACACCGGAAGATTCATTCCCTACATACACTGGGAAATAGTGCCCGGAGACACCCTTGAAATCACGGTTATGCCAAAGGGAGGCGGATCAGAAAAC
>Ga0307421_1000276_pt1 | contig 33776 bp, 35 predicted proteins | sample SalMarWE160270MG_FD_202163 | JGI IMG/M metagenome (GOLD analysis project Ga0307421, IMG submission 202163) | Salt marsh sediment microbial communities from the Plum Island Ecosystem LTER, Massachusetts, United States - WE1602-70 | ecosystem: Environmental > Aquatic > Marine > Intertidal zone >... | reverse complement strand
TATAGGGCTGGTGCCCCTTTAATACCCCTTCCTATTAAAAGGAGTTTTAGAGGTGAAACCTCTGAGGGCGGGTGGGCGGGACGCAAAACGACCTATTTGACAAAAGGGCTATATCGCCTGTAATATAACACTGACCGCTTTAGGCAGGCTAAAAATGACCAAGACCGAAATACCCAGATTCACCGTAAAAAAACCGCCCCGTCTCTCCCGCCATCCCCGTCCGGGCTACTCAATAAGGGGAAGGGTATGGCTGGAAAAAGACGGCGAGCTTTACATGGGAGGCGGTCGGGAGATGCTGCTGGAGCGTATTGACAAGATGGGCTCAATCGCCGCCGCCGCCCGCTCGATGAAGCTGGGCTACCGCAATGCCTGGCTCTGGGTAGAAGCCGCCAACCGCCTGTCACCATCACCGCTGGTGGAGAAAGTCGCCGGCGGGCCGGGGGGAGGCCGCACCAGGTTAACCGATGAGGGGCGCAGGGCGGTGGCACAATACAAGCGGCTACGGTCTAAATTTGAGCGGTTTCTAACCCGGGTAGATTAATTTTTTTGCCGGCGCTATATCTGGCGCAATATAGCCGTCTGGCCTAGAAAGACAAGGAATGAAAAGGTTACTGGTTTTACCCCTGATAGGTTTACTGGCTCTAATCCCCATCGGTGGATGTAATACCCCTGATGAAGAATCTATCGGCATGGCGGTGGAGTTTATGGACCACGCCGCCGGCGCCTATATCAGCCAGGACAAGGGCTGGTTTGAGGAGGAGGGATTAAATCTCACCGCCTACGAAAGCTATGTCACCGGCATGGCGCTGGCTTCGGCCCTGGCCCGGGACGAAATCCAGGTCGCCTACGTTTGCCTGATACCGGCGATAAACGTCTACGCCAACGGCGGCGTGCCGGTAAAAATAGTCGCCGGGACGCACAAGCACGGCTACGGACTGGTCGTTGACCCCACCAAGATAGCAACGGTAAATGATTTGGAAAAACCCGGCATCCGCCTCGGCTGCGTCAGGGAGGGCGGCGCCGTTGACGTGCTCATGCACAGGACGATAGATTACTATAATCTCGATGAAGCCAAGATACTAAAAAATACCCAGAGGATGAACCCGCCCAAACTGGTGCTGGCTATCAAGACGGGGCAGCTGGACGCCGCCTTTCTCCCCGAGCAGTGGGCGACCATGGCCGAAGAGCTCGGCTTTACCATGCTACTGGCCAGCCAGGATGTCTGGCCCGATATGCAGGGCAGCGTGCTGGTAGTCAAGCAGGAGCTGATAGACAACCACCCCGAGGTCGTCCAGAAACTGGTGAATGTATCGCAGCAGGCGACGGACTGGTTAAATGACCACCCGGAAGAAGCTGCCGAAGTCGTGGCCGGGCAGCTGCAAGCCTCCGGCGGCAACGTCTTCCCGGCTGAGGCCGCCGGGGTTGCCAGCGAGCTGGAAATCACCCCCGAGGTATTACTGCGCTCTATGGGCCGGATGGAATACACCACCGACCTTGACCCCCAGATAGTTCAGGATATCATAGACTATATCGCAGGGCTCGGCTATATCAAGAACAGCTTTAACGCTACGGACATTCTGGACTTAAGATTCCTTGAGGATTAATAGTGCTTAAAAAAATCAGACCGGGGTGGGGACTGCTGCCGGTAGCCGTCTTTCTGGCTCTCTGGGAACTGGTGGCCAGATTGAATCTGGTCCCCGGCGAGCTATCTTTTCCCCCCTTCTCGGTGGTGATGCTGGAATTCTACCATCTAACCGCCAGCGGGGTGCTGGGGGATAACTTCTTCGCCAGCCTGATAAGGGTGCTAATCGGCTTCTGCGCCGGCTCTATAGCCGGCATCGCCGTGGGCATGGTCATGGGCTGGGTGGAGAACATCAACAAGACGCTGCACCCCATCATCAGCCTGTTTTACCCCATCCCCGCCCTGGGCTGGCTGCCCCTGCTCATGCTCTGGATAGGCATCAACGAGATGCTGCCCATCACCATAATCTTTATCTGCTCATTTTTCCCCGTCCTCTACAACACCGTCACCGGCATCAGAAACGTGGATAAGGACTATATACAGGTAGCCAGGACGCTGGGGGCCTCCGACGCCAGGATTTTAACCACCGTGGTTATGCCCCTGGCTCTGCCCAACATCTTCACGGGATTAAGGCTGGAAGCCGGCATGGCCTGGCGGGTAATCATCGCCGCCGAGATGGTGGCCATCCCCACCGGCATCGGCGCCCTGATGATGAGGGCGGAAAGCCTCATCCGCATTGATATCATTATCGTCTGCCTGATAGTATTAGCCGTAATGTGCCTCGCCTTCGAGAGGTTTTTCCAATACCTGGAATCCAGAATGACCGCCAGATGGAGCTGATATGCCTGCTATAGAGTTAAGAAATATCTGCCAGTACATCTGCCAGGACGTTAACTTAAAGATACGGGACAAAGAACTAATGGTTCTGCTGGGACCCAACGGCGCCGGCAAGACCACTATAGCCAACATTATCGCCGGGCTGACCGGCTATCAGGGCTCGGTACGTTTTGACGGGGTGGCGGTGGACAGGCTCCCCGCCAATAAGCGAGAGGTGGGTTACCTCTTTCAGGATCTGGTCCTCTTTCCCCACCTCGATGTCGCCGCCAATATCGCCTACGGTTTGAACGCCAAAAAACAAACGCCGCAACAGGCTCAAAGCCGGGTAAAACAACTCCTCCAGATGATGAAGATAGAGCATTTGGCGGCGCGCTACCCCAAGCACCTTAGCGGCGGGGAAAAGCAGCGGGTGGCTTTGGCCAGAGCGCTGGCTCCGTCACCTAAAGTGCTGCTGCTGGATGAGCCGCTGTCCAGCCTGGATGTGCCCACCGCCAAGTACCTCCGAACCGAGCTAAAACAGCTCCAGCAGAGGCTGGGAATCACCACCGCCTACGTGACCCATGATTTACAGGAGGCCGAGGAGATGGCCGATAGGATAGCCGTCCTCCAGAGCGGCTGTCTAGAGCAGGTGGATAAGCCGGAAAGGGTCTTTTTCTACCCCAGCAATGAAAAGGTCTCCGATTTCATCGGGGCGCCCAATATTCTGGACTGCGATTACTGCCGCAGCCTGGGCAAAGGGGTTATGGAGGTCGGCTGCGGCGGCCTGCCCATCATCGTACCCCATGACGGAGAGTCGGTTCACCGCATTGCCTTCCTCCCCGGCGATATACATATCTCGGAAACCCACCCGCCGGGGCCGGAGGTAAACCGCTTTCAGGCGCTTGTAACCAGCATCAACCCCACCGACGAGACGGTCAGAATCGGGCTCAAGGCGGGGGCGCTCAACCTGCTGGCGGGTATGCCCCACCATATATTCGAGGATATGAGCCTGGCGGTGGGCAAAGAGATTTTCCTGATATTAAAGCTGCGCAGGATAAGGGTCTACGAACATAAAGCCGACCGGCGGTCGGATTCTAACTGACGGCCGCCCTATTTCGACGCCTTCCTGACATTACAGGGGTGTCCCTTTATCAGCAGGCAACCACTAAGAGGGTCTATATTCTCAGCGCTGTACAGCAGTACTGAATTGGCCCCCTCCGGGGAATACGGGTCATAGCCGGGAAGATTCAATTCCGGGCATGACTGCCACCAGCCGTTCTGGGTGCAAACAACATCATACGGGATTCTATCGGTCAGCTTCGCCTGCAAGGTAATGCTCCCGTAGGGCGTTTCAACTACCACCCGGTCCCCTTCCTTAAAGCCGAGCTCCGATGCCTTTGTAGCGTTTATCTCCAGGAACGGGTTAGGGACCCTCTTTCTCAACGAAGGCAGCGCCCGGTGTCGTGAATGACAATACTCTATAACCTTGCTGCCTGTGAGAATAAGCGGGTACTTTTCTACTATATCCGCCCTCTTTAAAATAGCCGGCTCTTCCCAAGTTGGCAGCGGCTCGTAACCGTGCTCCCTAAAAGTTGCGGAATATATCTCCACCCTTTTAGAAGGAGTAGGAAAGCCTGCGAAATTACCGGCATCATCTTTATTGCTGTACTTCTGGTACTGCACGGGCAAATCAACGCTGATACCAGCGGGGTTTCTCCTTATCTGCTCAACCGTAATGTTTAAGGGGGCAAACTGGTAATCAAAGGCAGCTTCCACATTCCCATCCCAGAACTTATCTCCCAGTCCCAGCCTTTTGGCCAGTTTGAATATGATTTTCATATCAGGCCATGATTCATGCTGAGGCGGCACTACGGCTGGCCGCATCTGGATAAAGGCCTTTTCTGGAAGAGAGCGGTAGTTAACCCCGATGTGCCAGCTTTCCCACGGGCTGGCCGCCGGCACAACAATATCTGCCAGTTCGGCAGTGGGGGTCATGGAAAGCTCCGCCTGAGCGTGAAAGTCCAGCTGTTCAAGGGCTGACTTGCCAATCAGGCCGGGAATGTTGGAGGTAACCAAGTTCCCGCCGAAGGCGAGCAGTGCTCTAACCGGATACGGTTTACCGGTTAAGATAGCCTGATAGACTTCATAGCCCTGTGTAGTCATCGCCATCAGTCTTCCCGATGGTCCCAAGGGACGCTCTTTGAAACCAAGGCGTTTTTCATCCGCCTCATCAGTTAAGAACTCATCGCCGTCAACTGAGTTCATAGGAATTATGGGGTGTATTATATTGCCTCCAGGCATATCATAATTACCGGTTAGAGCATACAGAATGCATATAGCCCGGTTTGTCTGGCTGGCATTGGTTGTTTGTTCAATTCCATTCCATGAATACCAGCATGCCGGTTTAATGGTGGCAAACATTCTTGCCGCATCCCTTATTTTTCCTTCGGGCACCCCGGTCACTGTCTGGACTACGCCCGGCTGATATTCAGAAACCGATTCCCGGAGAAGTTTAAAAACTGTCTTGCACTCAACTTCCTGGCCACTGATTGTTCTCAGGGTAAAAGAGCCGTCAAGGGCTGGCTCAGCAGGCAGTTTGGTGCCGGGCAGATATGCCTTAAATTCCTTGCTGACAGAATCCGCTATCACATAGCTTGCAGTATCACCGCCGGCTTTCAGCTCATCTGCCATGAGGAATTCGCCGGTACCGCTTTTTACCAGAAATGGCGCTGTGGTCCAGTCCCTGACGAAGTTGTAGTCATACAGGCTTTCCTCTAACATGACATTTATCATGCTCAAGGCCAGGGCCCCGTCTGTACCCGGGCGTATCTGGAGCCAGAGGTCTGCCATATCCGCTATCCCTATCTTCCTGGGGTCGATTACAATGAGCTTTGCCCCGCGTTCCAAACCCCGCTCTATCAATGGAATAAGGGGAAAGCGGGTTTCATAGATATTACTGCCCCATATTAATATACAACCGGCTCGCTCAAATTGAGGCCTTCCCGCAGCTCCCATGATTCCCGGCCTGGCATAGGTATATGCCGAGCTGTTATCTCTATGCCACTGGCATATACTGGTGGTGCCTATCTTATTAGGGCTGCCGAAAGCATGTGTCAGCCTCATCACCCAAGGCTCCAACTCGCCCATCGGGGAACCGCCCGGCCCGGCGCGGGTGAAAGCAACCGCCTCGGGTCCGAATTTTCTCTTTATCTCATTCAGCTTTGTAGCTATAGTATCCAGGGCTTCACCCCAGCTTATCCGCTGCCACCCCGGGTCGGAAGCGCCTTTAGGGTTTGTCCTGCGCACCGGGTACCGTAACCGTTGCTGGCTATATACCGCCTCAGGGCCGGCAAGCCCCTTGGGGCAGACGCCACAGGCAAAGGGGTGTTCATTATCAGGACTGACCCCAACAAATACCCCATCCCTAACGTGCGCAACAGTCGGACACCAGCCCATACACACGGAGCAATAACCTTTGATTTTTTCGGTATCACTTTCTCTGTTCATTAATAACGGCACTCCTCCATAATTCACTAAATCTTACTCTGGAACGTACATCGCCAGTAACAGTGGCGCGCTTCGGTAGTCAAGGTCAATTTAAGTATTTGAGCCGGTTTTGTCAAGCGCAGGATAAGGGTTTACGAAGACAAAGAAAGCCAGCGAACAGATTCGAACTGTCGACCGGCGGTTTACGAATTCTGAGTCCGATGTGCCACCTAGTGACACCAGACAGCAAAACATCCCGTATAATAAAGTATCAGGTTCCGTTTTGTATCTAAGGGTACCACCCCGTGGTGGGCGGTGTTAAAATGGGTTATCCCGGAGAAGCGTGACTGCACAAAACTGACATTTGTTCACCCAATGGATAATAAGTAATCCGAGGATATGTCAGTCAGACGTATCCCCAGTGCGCAAGAGGGGCAACATTTCCCTTCTTTCTCTTCAATCATTCCTATTTGAAGGGTCGTTCCACAAATCAGGCAGAAAATATATTCTCTCATCAATCCACTTCCTTAATTGCCTTTGCTCTCTCTATCTTCCACGTCTGCCTCGGCCGAAACCCCGGCCCATGCCGCGACCCCCACCTAGACCCCGACCCATGCCTCTTCCTATACCTCCACCGCCACTTAATCTAGGCTTGTAGAATCCAAGACTGGTACCAAATTGAGGAATCGCTTCCTCAGGAACTCTGGCTCCCATAATTTCACACACTTTAGCAGCCACCTCCGGTCCACCACTAACACACCCATAACATAGTGCCTTTCCCTCAGCTACTGCTCTGGCGAATTCTCCGCAAGTCTTATATCCACATCGCTGATCGTCTAACTTGGGCAAAACCTCATAGATTTTCCTTATCTTCTCTTTGATATCCTTTTTCTCTGCCATCGTCCAAAACCTCATTTATTTTATTACATCAAGGCAATCAGGCCAGGTAACCCAAAGAGGCTGTTGATTGTGAAATCGGGTTTCTCTTGGCTGCTATCTATTGTATCGCTATACCGGGTGTTCCATCTGAACCACACGCTCTTCATGCCAGCTCTGTTTGCCCCAAGAATATCGGCATCAATTTTGTTGCCAACCATAACTGCGTTTTCAGGCTTCACACCAAGTTTGGCTAACGCAACCTCAAAAATCCTTTGATAAGGCTTTTCAATACCCACTTCTTCAGAAATTACTATGACGTCAAAATAGTCCTGTAAGCCAGTAGCTTCTATAACATTCCGGATACCAGCACTATCCCCGTTAGCTATCATGCCAATCCTGTATTCCTCTTTTCTAATAGCTTCCAAGGCTTCGAATGCACCCTCGATGACGTGGGCAGTAATGACCTGGCCGGAGCTATCATGCACAGCGGTTTCTTCAGCTACTAAGGTGTCTCCTAAGTCAAAGCATATAGCTTCAATCATACCATCTCCCTCTCCAGCCTGTTCATGTGACCCCGTTTCCTTTTACGCAGTGTTGGCTGAAGGCTTTACCGCCTTCAACAGCCGCAGATATCCCTTAAAGAAAAACTCCTCTTCAAAGTTGCTGAAACCTTGACTCCGAAGCATTCCCTTTATGTCCAACTCGAGGAATTCCACAGCCAGTTGGCACTCCCAATGGTTAAATGCCCAGCGAAGGGGAAACCACATCCTCCCAAGGTCGAACTCAGCATAATCCAAGACATAAAAGCTTCCTCCTACCTTCAGAGCTTGGTAAGCATTACGGATGATCCCCAGCTTTTGGGTGTTCTCAAACCCGTGCAGGACAAAGGAGATGAATACCACCTCGAAATCTTCTTTGTATGGCAGGGGTAGCTCTGCCCGCTGCTTCTTGAAAATGACATTAGGATAGTTACGACAACGCTTACGGGCTCGGCCTAACATCTCGTCACTGATATCTACGCCTACAATCTTGCCGTGAGGGCCTACCTTTTCAGCCATAAAACATTCATTCTTGCCAGTACCTGAACCAAGGCCTAGTATTGATTGACCGGACTTGATGCCCATCTTTTCAACAATGTCTTTGATGAGATTAGAATACTGCCCGAGCGAGAGCACATTCAGGAGAAGGTCGTAATAGTGTGCTCCCCATGCCCCAATCTCTACCTTAGACCTTACTAGCGGCAAAATATACCTCCCTAGCTGAGCATTACTAAATACTCGTCAGCGTACTTGCCATTCTTGGCTTCTTAAAATAGCCTAATGAAGACCATATTTATTAGTAAAAGTGATTTCATCGAGTTCTTTCCTTCCCTTTTCTGGTGTTTCGTCAGGGTGACCGATTGAAACCACTGATACGCATAACTCTTCTTCCGGGATTATCAGGAGTTGCTTAGCTTTTTCCTCACAATCCGTACTGTAAATACTAATCCAGCACGTTCCCAGGCCAAGCGCGTGTGCTGCCAGTAACATATTTTGTATCGCTGCGGCTGCTTCCTGTTCTGGGTGTTTTGATGATTTTGGATTGACCACAACCACTACCCCTCGTGGTGCTTCAGCAAGAAATTTCCCACTAGGAATTGCCTCAGCTAACTCCTTCAGTATTTGGGCATCTTTGAGTACTATGAACTTCCAGGGTTGGCTGTTACCCCTTGACGGTGCCCATCTCCCAGCCTCGAGTATCTGGGCCAGTTGGTCTTCAGAGACGGGTTCCTGCGTATACTTCCTAACACTTCTCCTCTCCCTAATTGCGCCTAGAACTTCCATCTCATACCTCCTTCAAAAGATTGCATTATATTTTATTAGATACCATCAAACCAGCCATGATAATACCTCCTGAGATACTCGTCATGGGGATAAGTTCTGGCCACGTCCTCCTCACTGAAGCTATATTTATAGTTACTGCAATAATCCATGAGCAGTTTGTATGCCCAATTTAAACTCTTCATTGTTTCATCTTTCTCTTTGCCGGCAGCGCCGCTATGCTTGTCAGGGTGATGGCGATGAGCCAGCGTTCTGTAGGCTCTTTTTATCTCCTTCAGTGTTGCTGCCTCGCCCAATACAAGTGCCTTACGTGCCTCGTCTATTTCCGTGAAATTAGCCATCATTTGACCTCATCCAAAAGCAAGTCCCTCAATCGGTTTTGAGTAACCCTGTATGGTTCTATCGGGATACCCATCCAGTCGGAGAATTCCAGAAGTTTCTCCGGGTCATTCTGTGCAATCTCGTCATAATAAGCTATTGCATCCAGCATGATGGCTCCGCCGGTATGCTTGGGGAAATTCTCATTCGCCAGACCTTTGTCCCAGCCCTGATACACGTAGTGGCGGTATTTCATCCACCCAGGCGTAAGCCAGTAGACATCCTTACCCTGGCTTATTAGCTCCCTTTCCTCCTTGCTGGCCAGCATATCAATACAATGAGAGGCTTTAATTCTGGAGATTTTGATTCCGGGTTCTATTTGCTCCTGAATTATGGTGTCTATCTTGCGGTATGGGTCATCAGCATTAACATAGCAGAACTTACCGCCGTAGACCACGATGATGTTTGGAGCGTATTTCTTAGCTGTTCCTATCTGTTTGATAAGCTGGCTCTCAAGTTCACGGGGCACCTCGTGGCGGCCGGGCTTGGTATAGAGAATCTTGCTGGCATCCAGAAAGCCGCTGTCCTTAAGATGGTTAAGCTCCATATTTAGTGTGCCGCAGGCGACAATGGCATAGTCCTGAAACGAGACACGCTTCTCCATGCTTACCTCTCTCTAACCCCTTTTGACTCATAAAAGCACTTTGCACACGTATATTTCACATATTCCATCAGCCACCTCCTGAGCCAAGTTTATCGATCAGCCGGTGTAAAGGTACTGCAATCTGGTCTTCCTGCACATGTGGCGAGTAGCAGCTATCAACCTGCACCAGCTTTATTATGGGCATCTTGCAGGCAATAGCCACCGCTAGCTTATCTACTGTACCCGATACTATTTCCTCAGAGATTATTTGCGCCCCGATAAGAGTCTTCCTCTTCGCATCAGCGATGAGCTTATAGTGCGCCGGCCTGCCATTAAACCTTTCCCTGAGCTGACGGGTATCCACGGCAACGGAGACCGCTTCCAGTCCTTTCTCCCTTGCCTCCCTCTCCGTAAACCCAGTCGCTCCTATCTGGTGGCCAAATAATTTAGTGACGAACGGCATAACCGTGCCTTCATAAGTGAGGTAATTACCCGAGGCTGCATTTCTCCCTGCAATGTAGCCAGTTCTGATGGCATTGGCCGCCAGTTGATGCAGTCTCTTCGAGCCGGTGACAACGTCCCAGTTTTCCATACAGTCCCCGATGGTATAGATGTCGGGGTCGCTGGTTTGTAAATATTGGTTCACCGCTATAGCACCAGTTTCGCCAATCTCCAGGCCGGCTCTTCGAGCCAGCTCCACGTTGGGTTTAGCGCCAGTGGCGAAGAAGACGAAGTCGACTTCGATTTCCCGGTCAGAAAGAGTGATAAACTTCCTGCCTCCTTTGGTAGCTATGTTCTCTACCTTGGCTGGCAGTATCAGTTCTATCCCATTTTGCGTGAGTACATCTTTGACTATTTCTACCATATCCTCATCCAGATATGACCTCATGATTTCCCGCCTCACCAGCACGTAGATTTTGCTATAGCCTCTTGCTTTAAGGGCGGCAGCTATCTCCAGCCCGATAAATCCCCCGCCGACAACGGCTGCTTCGGTGGACTTTGCAGCAGCATTATTCAGGGCTACGCCGTCAGCCATATCGGTGCTCAGGGCGAATTCGTTTTTGCCATCCATTCCCGGGAAAGAGGGAATAGATGGGGTAGCGCCCAGGGCTAAAATCAGCTTGTCGTAGCTGTACTTTTTGCCATCAGCAATAAGATACTTCTCCTGTTTAACAATATCAGCGACCTCGGTGTTCAGATGCAGGCCTATATTTCTCTTACCCCAGAATGAGTCCTGCCGGAAGCCGCGAACAAGCTCATTCCAGGTGTCTATTGATCCCCCGATTACCAGGGGCATCTCGCAGGGTGGGATACCAAGCTCGGCTCTTCGACTGAATGCATCAATTTGCGCATCGCTAACGAGGCGCCGAACCTGATTGGCTGCCGTTGACCCACCGTCGCCAGTTCCAATAATACAGACCCTCATGTCTGCCTCCTGTGCCTTTTCTAATTCAATTATTACCTTATTACCCAGGCAATTGCGTTAATATCTGGGACAGTTGCTCGTTGGCTTTTCCCATCTCTTTTGCTGCCTGTAGCGCTCTATTGTAAATAATAGGTTCGCTATCAGCATTTTCGGTCTTTTCGGCCCACTTGTTGAATTTCTCGGTATGCTTTTTGTTATGCTCAACCCAAGAGGTTAAAAGCACTTCAAGCCTTCCCATTTCATCAGCCGGGAACCTACTTAGGATATCTTCAACCATTGCCCGTATGGTATTCTCAGGAACCGCGCCGAGGATTTCATCGACATTCTCACCATTAGCGAAATACTTCTGCATCGGTATACTCATAATCTGATATTTCGCTGCTGTGCGCTGGTTTTCATCCACATTAATCATGCAGAACTTGAACTTGCCGTCATACTCCTCTGAGAGTTTTTCGTATATCGGTATAACCATCTGGCAGGGACCACACCAAGGCGCCCAGAAATCGACCTCTGTGGGAATGTCTGAGTTCAGTACTTCCTCTTCAAAGTTTTGATCCGTGATTTCCACTATCTTGCTCATATTGCCTCCTTATTGATTAATTATTAACCTACAACTACTTTAAGGATATATCACCCTTTACTAAAGTTCAGAATTTTGCGCTTTTCGAGATCCTTGCTATCATTAGTAATCGTCTCGCAGGCCTCCTTTACTAATCCCTATTTGTTGCGAAACCTCAATGGTTTGTGAGTCTAGTCTCATTAGCTCGTCTCTTGAATATATTTAAAGGCGGACATGGCAGCGGTGACACCGTCTCCGACCGCAGCGGCAATCTGGCGAGGTGAGTTCCTGCGGATGTCGCCCGCGGCGAAAATACCAGGAGCTGAGGTAACCATCGTTTCATCAGTAACGATGTAGCCAGCATCGTCCAGCTCAAGAACATTAAAGAAACTCCGGCTGTTGGGCATGAGCCCTACGGCAACGAAGACGCCGTTTACTTTCAAGCTAGACTGCTGACCTGTCTTCGCATGGCGTAGTTTAAGCTCCTCTAGCACTTTGTCACCCGAAACCTCTTCCACCACCGTATCCCAGATGAACTCCAGCTTGGGGTGAGCAAATGCCCGCTCTTGGAGAGCCTTTCCTGCCCGGAGCTGGTCTCGACGATGTATTACGTAGACTTTACTGGCATGCTGACTTAGCTCCAGGGCATCCGTAATAGCGGTATCACCTCCTCCTACCACCGCTACCTCACGGTTGCGAAAGAAGAAGCCGTCGCAGGTAGCGCAGTAGGAAACACCGTAACCAGATAGCCTTTCCTCACCCGTAACTCCCAGCTTACGATACTCTGAACCAGCAGCGATGATTACAGCCGAGGCTTCAAGGCTATCTTCAGTGGTTGAGATACTATAATAGGGCTTCTCTTGAGAAATGTCTGTGACCTCAGCGGTTACTAACTCCAGACCGTATTTGACTGCCTGCTGGCGCATGAGCGAACCCAGCTCAGGGCCAGCTATGCCCTCAGGAAAGCCGGGGTAATTCTCCACCAGCGTGGCATTTATCATCTGACCACCCGGCACCCCGCGCTCCAGCAGCAAGCTCTTCAGTCCTGCCCGCGAGGTATAGAGTCCAGCAGTAAGCCCGGCGGGGCCACCTCCAATAATGATTACGTCATACCTAGCCATTGTCTATCCTGAGATTTATTTCTTACCCTCTCTGCCTAACCAGAGCAAACTAATCCCTGATGTCTACCATTGGCGTCTTAAATGGGTCAATGGCGCTGGGCATTTTGGCAAGCGGCTCAAAATGCTCATCATATTCCGCTTCAGAACTGCCAGGGTTAGTTCCCTTGGCAGCTTCCCCCGGCTTTTCCAAATGCCCCCGATATTTCTTACTGAAACACAAGTAGTAGTGTCTGCCCCGGTAAAGGGAACACTCCCTGCATAATTTCCCGGTGAAGGGACATAGCATATCTTCCTTAGCCATTAACTATTTCCTCCAGTCATGTAGTAATTACCTCTCGTTTGCATGCCACGATTATCGTAAATCCAGCGTCGGGGAAATAGCCTTCTCTTGATTCTTCCACGTGCTGTGCTTTGCCCGGCTTTTGAAAAAGCATGGAAACGACCTTTTCCATAGAGAAGCCCGCCTGCTCCAGCAACGCTAATACCTCATCATATGTGTAGAAGGTGGCAAATTTATAAAAACGGTGCCCCCGTGCCTTCTTTAGCTGATAAAACTGACCCCAGGGGCTTTCCTTCAGTACAAGGCCAAGAACTATCTTGCCGCCGGGCATCAGGATGCGATTAACTTCCTTCAGAACCTCAAGAGGGGAGTCCAGGAAACACAACGTGACAATCAGAAAGACTGTGCCGAATGATTCCTTATCAAACAGCTCCCGGTTTCCCCGGCCTAGAAAGGCAGTTACACCCCTGCGCCTTGCCATCTCAACGAGTTTGATTGAGGGGTCAATACCGGTCTCTATTCCCAGAGCCTGGGCAAAGCGGCCACTGCCAACACCTATCTCAAGCCATGGCTTTGACAAGCTCGGCAGGAGCGACTTAAACGCCTTCACCTCAATGAAGAAGATTAGGCTTCCATCTTTGTCGAACCAGGCATCATATTCTGCAGCCAGGTCATCAAAGGGAGACCACTCAGTGTTGTTCTGCTGTCTCTCTGTATTTGATTTTCGAGTTTGGTAACCGGCCGGCGACATATCTCCTCCTTGGTCAGGCTTTATCAGCTTTGGCAATCTCATTGAGCACTATCTTCGAGGTCGAGAAATCTATTTCGACTACTCTGCCCAGTATAACCCTTTCCTCACCAAACAGTGTCTCCAGTTCCACCTGGTCGTCATGCAGTCGCATCCGAGCAATATCCTGAAGTATTGGATTGTCAGCCGATTTGTTGAAATAAGCCTTAGCAAGACACATATTCGCACACCTCCTCTTGGGCGGCTCCACCTTACCCTGGCGCTGGCAGCCCTGCCTTTTCAAGTATGCGGCCTAAGACATCTTTGATCTCCCGCATCGCTACCCCCTTCACCGGCATTCTACCGTCTATACTTGAACTGAAAATGTCAGCGTCAAAATAAATGCAGCCAACTACATCAATTTGCCGCTCCTGTAATTCCGCTCTCAGTCTGGTAGCTATCTCCCCTGATGGCACTTTATTCAGGATAGCCCAGACATTCTTGATGCCAATTCCTGAAGCCAGGTCGTGTATCTTCTGACCTACATTGACCGATTCCAGCGGTGGCTCTACCACGACCAACACGCTATCTATACTTGTTTCCACACCTCGGCCGAAATGCTCCACCCCTGCCTCCATATCCACGATGGCCAGCTCGTTTTCCGCCAGAGCGAGTTTCTTTAGAAACTCACGACTTAAAACCCCCATGGGACAGGCGCAGCCCTCCAGGGACTGAAGTATCTTGCCGATGCTGACCAGCGTAAGACCGTCTTTCTGAACCAGATACTGAGATGGTAAATCCTCCAGCACGATGCGGCTTTCGGCAAGAACACTTGGCTGTCCCATCTTTTGCTGCAGGCTTTTCTTGCCCCCAACTAGCTCCATGAGAGGCACGGGCGGATAGCCAAAGCCCAGCATGCCGAAAAGCCCTGAATTGGACTCGTCCGAGTCCACCACCAGCACACGGTAACCCTTGGTTCGTGCTTCGTTCGCCAGCAGAGCGACTACGGTACTTTTACCGCTCCCTCCTTTACCGCAGACTGATATCTTCACCGTTTGTCATCCTTCCCTGGTTACATTCTTACTATCTTGATTGCCTTCAGGGGGCAGGCACTAGCGCAGTCGCCGCAACCCTGACAGACAGATGGGTCTGTCATCGGTATATCATAAGGAACTTCTTGCTTTAGCAACTTATGAGAACACGCTAAGACTGCCGCACAAACGCCGCTGTCACACTTTTCTGGAAAGCATTTCTTATAATCTACTAATGCCATTTTGCTTGGCATCAGTCTTCCTTTTCAGCTTCCCTTGCTTTTTCCAACTCCTCCTCTAACTCCTCCAGTTCCTGTACCATTGACGGGTGTACTGAGTGAGCTGGCCATCGAGCCTTGAGGTCAGCGATTTTGTCCTCAATCTCTTTTACTTTATCTGCACTCATCTACCTTCCCTCTAACCTTTTCCTCTTCAGCCATTCTCTGGCGGATCGAGCTCTGCTGTTCTAGCTGTTCCCTTGCCATTGTGCATACCTCGTCCGGTTTTTCATGATTTCGGCCACGTTCGACTAACTTTTGAGTTTAGCGCCCGACTCTTTAGCTATGACATCCCCCAGTAATCGCTTCAACGAGTTACGGTCCTGAAAACCGAGCAGTTTCTCCACCAGCTGAGAGTCCTTAAAAAGTAATATAGTCGGCACAACCTTTATGCGATACCGGGTTGATGCCTCGGGGCTTCCCTCCATATCCACCCTCACAAACTTCACGCTGCCTTCATATTCTTTTACCAATTCATCGGCAAAAAGACACGTAGGATAACAGGTGTGGCACCACCGTGCAGTGAAGCAGGCAAATACCGGTAGTTCACATTCCAACACTTCTTTGCCAAAATCTCGGTCGATAATGTCTATCATCGCGTTACCCTCCCTTCCACGGTCATGGAGATCACTGTGTTTTCCCCTTATCCTCACACTCTGGACAATAACCCTCAAGATATAACTCGGCCTTGGTTATATTGAATCTGTGTTCACGTCTTACTGCCTTGATCAACTTCTGGAAGTGGGGGTTTTGAAATTCGATGATTTTGCCACACCCCTGACAAACCAGGTGCTGGTGCTCCGGCGATTGCTTTATCTCGTAGTAGCAACGAACCTTGCCCAGCCTCATCTCATCAACCAGCCCCAGTTCCTTGAAAAGGTTAAGGCTGCGGTACACTGTCGCCGGACCGATAGACTGGTCTCTGGCACTGGCGCGACGATAAAGCTCCTTGGCGTCTATATGCCCTTCAGCACCGCGCAACAGTTCCAGAAGCAGCCGCCGCTGAGCTGTCATTGAATGACCATGAATCGTCTTGTCTTTTTTGATATTGAGACTCATTACCAATTATCTATTATAACACCTCCACTTCCTTTGTCAAGCAGGGGCTAATATCTCCACTAGTGGTTCGTTGAAGCCACAAGCGTTCTTTCTGTCAAATACCGCAGCACATAAACATGACAAAATTGCAGATTGTTCCATTAAAGGCTGAACGCATTAATAACCAAATTTAGCAACAAGACCCTGGTAACCTAACTTCCTGAAGATAACCGACTCAAGCAAGCTTTCACCTTAGACGTTTATAGCCACGTGGCCGGAGGATTGCAAAAGAAGGCGATGGAACAGCTAGACCAAATACTACAGCCAGAACTAAAACGGAGTCAGGATGTTGGCAAAAGACTCTGACGTAGACACAGCCAGCGGACAGATTCGAACTGTCGACCGGCGGTTTACGAAACCGCTGCTCTACCCCTGAGCTACGCTGGCACAAGCCAAGTATAGCATAAAATATAACTCTCTATTAACCTCGCCCCACCCCCGTTTTATACCTTTTCCCACCCCGCTTCCATCGGTTCTCTTTCTTCCCATACCCCCCCGCCCTCATAGGCTGCGCCTCTATAGCTTGCTCCCCCTCCCCCATAAAGGAGAGTGAAGAGAGGTCTAACCTCTATTGGGCGGGTCAGGGTTGGAGGAGAAACACCCGTTTACAGGGGAGGGGATAAAGAAGCGTTTAAAAGAGGTTCCACCTCTGTAGGGCGGGTGGGTATGGGAGAATTGACGCTAATATAGGGGTATGCTAGTATAAAAAGCTATGTCTACAGCGGAAGAGCTGGGCAAATTTTCCCCCCAGAAGGACATACTGCTGACCATCGGCGTCTTCGACGGCGTGCACCTGGGGCATAAACACCTTATCTCCAGGCTAAAAGAGCTCGCCCGCCAGCAGGGTGTTTTAAGCGGGGTGATAACCTTCAGCCAGCACCCACAGGAGGTGCTGTCACCCCAAACCAGACTGCCCTCACTGACCAGCCTTGAACAGAGGATAGCCCTGCTCCAGGATGAAGGCGTCGATATCGTTATCCCCCTCCCCTTCACCCCCCAGATAGCCGATTTGAGCCCGGAACAGTTTCTAGAGTTGCTAAAAGAATTCCTCAAAATGAAAGGGCTGGTGGTCGGGCCCGACTTCGCCCTGGGCAAAGACCGTCAGGGCGATATTGATGCCCTGCGCCAGCTGGGACAGGAGATGGGCTTCAGCGTAACGGTGGTGCCCCCGATGACCATAGACGGCGAGATCGTCAGCAGCACCGCCGTCAGGCAGGCACTGGCCAAAGGCGATATGAAACAGGCACAGAAGCTGCTGGGACGCCCCTTTAGCCTGCAGGGACGGGTAGTTGCCGGAGACAGGCGCGGCACGGATTTAGGCTTCCCCACCGCCAATCTGGAGGTAGAGCCGGGGCAGGCTCTCCCCGCCGGCGGCGTTTATGCCTGCCGGGCTTATATTGACGGCCGGAGCTACCCCGCCATGACCAATATCGGCAGCCGCCCCACTTTCGGCGGCGGCCCCAAGCTTGTAGAAACCTACCTCATTGACTATAAGGGTAACCTCTACGGGCGGGAACTGGCAATAGATGTCATCGGGCACCTCCGGGATGAAAAAAAGTTTGATACAGCAGAACAATTAAAGGAACAGATTGCCAAGGACATAAAACAGGGTAAATCCCTGTTAAAAACCAGAGGTGAAAATTAAGCCATGACAAACTTGGACATCGATAGTTTACTAAAACGAGGGGTGGCGGAAATCATAGTCGAAGAAGAAATGAGGGCGCTTTTGGACTCGGGCAAAAAACTGCGCTTGAAGGAGGGCTTTGACCCCAGCTTCCCCGATATCCATTTAGGCCACATGGTCGCCCTGCGCAAGCTGCGCCAGTTCCAGGAGTTAGGGCACCAGATTGTCCTCATCGTGGCCGACTGGACGGCCCAGATCGGTGACCCCAGCGGCATGTCGGTCACCCGCCCTATGCTGACCATGGAGCAGGTCAAGGCCAACGCCGAGACCTATATGCAGCAGTTCTTCAAGATAGTCGATAAAAAGAAGACCGAAATCAGGTGGCAGAGCGAATGGTTCGGCAAGTTTGACCTGAGCGATGTCATCAAGCTTACCAGCAAGTTCACCGTGGCCCAGTTCCTGGCGCGGGACGACTTCAGCGCCCGCTATAAAGCCGAAAAACCCATCGCCATCACCGAGCTTCTCTACCCCCTCCTCCAGGCCTACGACTCGGTGGCCATCAAGGCCGATGTAGAGTTCGGCGGCACCGACCAGAAGTTCAACTTCCTGGTGGGGCGGGAGCTGCAGTCCATGATGGGCCAGCCCCCCCAGCAGTGCTTTATGGTCCCCCTGCTGGTGGGCACCGACGGCAGCCAGAAGATGAGCAAGAGCCTGGGCAACTATATCGGCGTTGCCGAAGCGCCTGAGCAGATATACGGCAAGGCGATGTCCATCCCGGATAGTCTGCTGATAGACTACTTTGAGCTTCTTACCGATGTCCACGACGCGGAGCTAAAGGAGTTCAAAAAGGAACTTGCCAGCGCCGCCGCCAACCCCATGGCGCTCAAAAAACGCCTGGCCAGAGAAATTATCACCCAGCTCTATGACCTCAAAGCTACCGCCGAAGCCGAAGAGCACTTTGAAAGAACGGTGCAGCGCAAAGAGGTGCCGGATGAGATAGCCCTGGGCACCAAGGCAGGCAAGAGCCTTCAGGATTACCTCGTGGAAAACCAGATGGCTAAAAGTAAGAGCGAAGCCAGGCGCCTCATAGACCAGGGTGGCGTATATATCAATGATGAAAGAGTTAAAGACGCAAATTATACCGTTAAAAAGGGTGATATTATAAGAGCGGGCAAGCGGCGTTATATAAAGTCTACTTAACGCCGGCTAGATAATGCTAGACCAGCCTATATAACACTAATCCCGCCGGCGCCTTGGGGTAAAAATAGGTGGACTTCCGAGGCATGCGGTCGTCGGCGTCGGCAACGGCCCTGATTACCTCCGGCTTAATCGGCCTTAAGAGAAAGGCAAGCTGGTACTCCTGCTCCAGCACCCGGTTAACGGCATCCCGCCCCTCGTAGCTGAAGTCAAGCACCGCCTCCTCCCCACCACTGCCCAGCCCCAGCAGCTCCTCCAGTATCACATGGTCAAGCACACTGACATCCAGCTTTTTATAAAGCTCAGAGTGGAAATAGGGCATCATCTGGCTGGCGGCGGCAATATCGCACAGCTTCAGTATCAGCAGGCGGTTTTCATTAAGCCCGAAAAGGGCAAATCTAACCTCGTCTTTACTTCCGGCGGCAAACAGCCGGTCAACTTTACCCCAGACATCGGGCGCGTCAAGCGGCAGCTCCTCAATGTCAAATAAAGACTCTAACTTCGCCTGCAGCTGGCTCAAAGCGGCTCTGGGTATCCCCCCCAAAAGCCGGTGCGGCGGTAGAATCAGGACGCCGGGGTCGGCAAAGTCCACCAGCGCCATCATGACGAAATCGCAGGCCTCACCCCCTGTTGATGCCGAGCCGGCGCGCCTCTCCCGCTGGAAGGCCAGCGCGCTCTCATAGCGGTGGTGCCCGTCGGCAATATACAGCGACGAATCGGCCAGACAGCCGGCTAACTTTTTAATCGTCTCAAGTTGAGTAATCGCCCGCAGCTGGTGCCTTTCGCCGTTGGACTCGCTGAAATTAAATAACGGCTGGCCCTCCCCGGCTTTAGCCAGCAGCCCGGCCACCTTCCGCCCCCGGTCCTCGAACAGGGCCAGAATGGGGCTGGTATTTGTTTCAAGCGCCCAGAGCAGGCTAAAGCGGTCGCCCTTGTGCTCGGTCAGTATCCCCTCATGAGGGCGGACCACTTTCTTATCCCACTCCTCCAGCCTGACCCCGGCGATTACAGCGCGGCGCCGCATCTCCTTCCCCTCATAATTGAAATAGTGGTCGTGGAGATATATAGCCGGAGCCGGGTCAGCCGCCAGCACGCCCTCGGCCAGCCACTGCTCCAGGGTAGCCGCGGAACGGGTATATTTATTATCGGTATTGGTATCCTGGGGCAACTCCCGCCCGGCCTCTATGCGGACGAAGTTATAGGGGCTGCGGTGATAAAGCTCCCGCTGCAGGCGGGAGGTAATAACATCATAGGGGGGGCAGATAATGTCAGCCAACTCTCTAGCCAGCTCCTGATTATAACGCACTCCCCGGAATGGACGGATTTCAGCCACGATTGCCTCTTTCTATACAGGGGGACTTAAGCTAATCTAGTTTAACTTATAATTAATAAAGGGACAAGGTTAGCCCCTCTTTACAACGCATGTTTTTCTTCCCACCCAGCCCACCCTTAGAGGTTTCACCTCTAAAACTCTATTACCCCCACCCCCCGATATATAGCAACTATCTCCCTGGCGGTCAATCTCTAATCATCGGGGGCGGGGATAAAGATTGTAAAAAGGTAGAACCTTTTTGGGCGGGTGGGTATGGGAAAGAAAACCCCGCTACCAGGTAACCAGGATATCCATTATGGTGTCATCATTATCAGGCGGCAGGTAATAGAAACCCGGCCAAGTTTCTATGCACTTGTAGTAGCGCTTGCCCACCTCCGGGTTGGCCCTTTCATCGGTTATGGCTTCGAAGTAGACCAGCCCCTCATCGATAGTGTCAAAGGCTATTATGGCATGTCCCATCCCATCGGGATATACCAGATGAACGATAGCACAGCGCAGCCCCTCGGCCTCGGCGTTATTGCAGACATCCCGGGCAAAGTGACTGCAGACATAGACCCCGTAGTCATCGTTGTTATATTCATTATCACTGGTCTTATCCCTCTCCAGAAAGCTTACCGCCTCTTCATAAGTGGGGTCTCTCAAGGTATAACCGTGGCCAAAGCCGGTTTCTAAACCCTGGCCATAGCCTTCATCGTAGCCGTCGGTCTGGCCCAGGTTATAACCATCATCGTAGCCCTCGGACTGGCCCAGGTCGTAGCCTTTACTATAGCCGGCCTGCTCACCCGCGCTGTAGCCGATATCCTGACCCGTTGAATATCCCCGGCCATATCCCTCCGTATCGCCCATGTCATAAGCCACGTAGTAAACGGCATAACCGCCGGCACCCACAAAAGCAGCGATAGCCAGTGATATGATAACCCATTTTATCCAGCTCATTTTACTGCCCCCCCCCAGTTTTATCTTAAGATGTATTATAACAACTTATCTTTCACCCAGCTATAGGCTCTGCTATACTTAAAAAGACAAGGAGATGGTAGAAAATGGAGAAAAAGAAGAGGATAGTTGTTATTGGCGGCACCGCCTGCGGCCCCAAAACGGCCGCCAGAGCCCGCCGCTGTGACCAGCAGGCTCAAATAACCATAGTCGAGCAGGGGGAAAATCTATCGGTGGCCACCTGCGGCCTCCCCTACTATGTTTCGGGAGTGATTGACAGCCGGCAGGAGCTTCTAACACGCGGCTCCGATTTCTTCAAAGAGGTTATGAATATAGACGTGCTCACTCAGACCAGGGCTTTAGCCATAGACCGCAAAAACCACCGGGTTGAGATTCTCAACCTGGGTACAGACCGGGCTTCAACTATTGAATACGATAAACTGGTACTGGCCACGGGCAGCACACCGGCCGTACCCGATTTAAAAGGAAGGAACCTGGAAGGGGTCTTCACCCTGTCTAAAATCGAGGAGGCGCATGCCATCCGCAGCCTGGTCTCACCGCACCAAATCAAGAAGGCGGCTATTATCGGCGCCGGCCTCATCGGTCTGGAGATGGCTGAGGCGCTTACCTCCCAGCGGCTGGGGGTCAGCGTGGTCGAATCCCTGGACTGGGCACTGCCCACCATCCTTGATTTCGAGGCAGCCGCCTATTTGGAAAAACACCTGCGGGAAAAAGGGGTAAACCTTTTACTGGGGCAGAGGGTAACCGGCTTTGAGGGCGATGGCAACGGCTGGGTAGATAAGGTTATCACCGAGAAAACAGAACTGGAAGCCAGCCTGGTGCTGCTGGCCATAGGTGTCCAGCCCAACGCCGGGCTGGCTAAAGACGCCGGGCTGGAAATCGGCGCCACCGGAGGCATTGCCGTCAATCCCTACCTCCAGACCAGCGACCCGGACATCTACGCCGGCGGGGACTGCGTGGAAAACGTCCATCTGGTTACCGGGCGGAAGATACTGGCCCCGCTGGGTTCCACGGCCAATAAACACGGCCGGGTAATCGGCACCAATGTTACCGGCGGCGATGAGACCTTCCCCGGCGTGCTGGGCACATCCATCGCCAAGGTCTTTGACTATAACGTGGGCCGGGTGGGCTTGAGCCAGTGGCAGGCGGAAAAAGCCGGCTACGACGTAGTAACCTCTCTCGTCCCCGGCTATGAACACGCCACCTACTACCCCAAGGGCAAGGAGATTATGGTAAAACTGGTGGCGGAAAAGGCCAGCGGTAAGCTACTGGGCGGACAGGTGCTGGGGCCGGGCGATACCGCCAAACGCATTGACGTGCTGGCCACCGCCCTTACTTTTGGCGCCACCGTTGACGACCTGGCCAATACCGACCTGGCCTACGCCCCACCCTACAACAGCGCCCTGGACCCGCTGCACAACGCCGCCAACGTCATCCGCAACAAGCGGTCGGGCCTGGCCAGAGCGCTGACCCCTATGGAGGTAGAGAGTAAACTTAAAAGCGGAGACGATTTCATCTTCCTGGACGTGCGCTCGCCGGGCGAATGGGAAGCCTACCGCATAGAAGCGCCGCAGTCCAGACTCTTACCCCTCAGGGAGCTCCGGTGGAAGCTTGATAAACTGCCCCCGGGCGCCGAGACAGTCATCTTCTGCCAGACCAGCGTGCGCGCCTACCAGGCACAGCGGATACTGGACGGCGCCGGCTTTAAAAATGTTAAATTCATGGACGGCAGCATTGCCGCCTGGCCCTACGAGCTATCAACGGAAAGAAAGGCCCCACCCCCATTTTAAATCTTTTCCCACCCACCGCCCTTTAAGGTAAGCGGGCTAAAGCCCTTTTTACCCAACCACCGACTTTGCTATACTTAAGCCATAGTAGTTAGACCCGCCCAAATGTAATATAATAGCAATCAAGCACTATGGAACCAGGAAAAGCCAAAGAGAGAATCGAAAAGCTAAGGGCGGAAATTAACCATCATAACTACCGGTACTACGTGCTGGACGACCCCGAGGTCGCCGACGCCGAGTATGATGAGTTAATGAGGGAGCTTAAGGGGCTGGAGGAAAAATACCCCCGGTTCCTGACCCCCGATTCCCCCACCCAGCGGGTGGGGGCAGCCCCCGTGGAAGCATTCGGCGTCGTCGAACACCCCCTCCCCCTCTTGTCGCTGGGCAACGCCTTCTCCAGCGAGGAACTAAATGCCTGGTATAACCGTATCTCAAAGCTTATTGACGGGGAGAAATTCGACTTCGCCTGCGAGCACAAGATTGACGGCCTGGCGGTGGCGCTGACCTACATCGACGGCAGGCTCGTTACCGGGGCCACCCGCGGCGACGGCCTGCGCGGCGAGGATATCACCCAGAACCTGAGAACGGTCAGGAGCATACCGCTATCCGTGCCCAAAGACGCCCCACCCCGCTTTGAGGTGCGCGGTGAAGTCTTCCTGCCCAGGGCCGGCTTTGAGAAATTAAACCGCCAGCGCGCCAAAGAGGGCCTGCCCCTCTTCGCCAACCCCCGCAACGCCGCCGCCGGCTCGGTGCGCCAGTTAGACCCCCGTGTTACCGTCCGGCGCCCGCTGGATATCTATATCTACATGCTGGGCTGGGCGGAAGACAAAGCCACCCCACCCACCCACTGGGAGACCATGGAGTATCTAAAGTCCCTCGGCTTTAAAACCAACCCCAATAACCGGCTTCTTAACAGCATTGAGCAGGTCGCTGAATTCCACCACACCTGGGAGGCGAAAAGGGAGAGCCTGCCCTATGAAGCCGACGGCATCGTGGTCAAGGTCAACCAGCTGGCTCTTCAGGAGCGGCTGGGAGATGTCGGCCGCGAGCCGAGGTGGTCTATAGCCTACAAGTTCGCCGCCGTAGAAGCCACCACCCTCTTAAAAAGCATCGAAATCAGCGTGGGCCGCACCGGCACCTTAAACCCATACGCCGTACTGGAGCCAGTCTCGGTGGGCGGGGTAACCATCAAACATGCCGCCCTGCACAACGAGGACGATATAAGGCGCAAGGACATCCGCATCGGCGATACCGTGATTTTGCGGCGGGCGGGGGAGGTAATACCGGAAGTGGTGGGGCCAATCAAGAGCAAGCGCACCGGCAAAGAAAAGGAGTTCAGCCTGCCGGATAAGCTATATAATAAGGAAAGGAAACGCCCGGCCTGCCCGGTGTGCGGGGCGGAGATATTCCGTCCCGAGGGCGAGGTTATGTACTACTGCTCCAATGCCGCCTGCCCCGCCCAGGTGCACGAGCGGCTAGAGCATTTCGCCTCAAGGGGGGCGATGGATATCAGGGGCATCGGCCAGTCGCAGAGCGCCCTGCTGCTCAAAGAGGGGCTGGTGGAAAACGTGGCCGACCTCTATGACCTCAAAAATAAAAAAGAACAGCTGCTCAATATAGAAAGAATGGCGGAACTGAGCGTGGATAATATGCTGGCCGCCATTGAGAAGAGCAAGGAAAGGCCGCTGGCCAGGGTTATCTTTGCCTTAGGGATTCGCCACGTCGGCTCGGAGACCGCCGAAATCTTAGCCCGCCAGTTTCACGGCATCGATGCTATGTCTAAAGCCTCCAGGGAAGGGCTTATGGAGATTGACGCTATCGGCCCCAAGATTGCCGATAGCATTATCGCCTTCTTCCACGCCGAAGAAAACCGGCGGATTATCAGGCGCTTAAAAGACGCCGGCGTCAAGCTGGAAGAAAGGGTCAAAACGGAAAAACTGCCCCTGGCCGGTCAGGAGTTCGTTATCACCGGCCGGCTGGAAGCCTTCTCCCGCCAGGAGGCGGAAACCAGGGTAAAAGCCCTGGGCGGCACCGCCAAGGATAACGTTACCAAAAAAACAAGCTATCTTGTCGTCGGCGCCGACCCCGGCGGCAGCAAGATGACTAAAGCTCAGGAGCTGGGCACCAGGCAAATCAATGAAAAGGGGCTACTCCGTCTTTTAGAGGAGAAACAGTAGAAAGAGGTAAAAATGAAACGTTTCAGATGGTTGTTAACAGGTCTGGTGGCACTCTGTTTGATGGCCACTATGCTGTCAGGATGCGGAACCAAGTGCCAGCCCCGGGATTTCTCCTCATATGAGGAGTTTACACAGTGGCTGCAGGCCAACGATGTCTCCGAGCAGCCGGTTTGCGATTACGCCAGCGAGTGGTATAGCAAGGCCCTGCAGGTGCAGGAAGACGCCCTAAAGGAAGGCTATGTCATCTCCGCCAACTATTACTACGATTCATCCGCCGAGGCATATATAGTGTATTGTGTCACCATCATTGACGGCGACATCTGGTGCTGGGACCCGGAAACCGACCAGCCCTATGCCGATTACAGCCTGGGAAAGGTGAAGTAAAATATAGATGAAACTGATTGTCGGCCTGGGTAACCCGGGGCGGTCTTACGCCAGTAACCGCCACAATATCGGCTTTATCTGCCTGAGATATTTCGGCCGTTCCCAGGGGATAAAGTTCAACCAGAAGAAGGGCTTAGCCCGCATCGGCACGGGGACGGTGGCCGGAAACAGGGTGGTGTTGGCCCGCCCCCAGACCTTTATGAACATGAGCGGCCGGTCGGTAAGCCGCTTGGTGAGCAAATTTAAAGTCAACCCCAAAGACCTGCTGGTCATCCATGATGACCTTGACCTGCCACTGGCTAAAATCCGCCTGAGTTCCGGCAGTGGCTCCGGGGGGCACAAGGGCATTAATTCTATTATCGAAGCGCTGGGCACCCGGGAGTTCACCCGCCTGCGGGTGGGCATCGGCCGGCCGGCTAACCCCAACCCCACCGAGGATGATATTATCGCCTACGTCCTCAGCAATTTTACCCCCCAGGAAAGAAAAACCCTTACCCCGGTCATACCAGTAGTAACCGAGGCCGTCCTCTGCCTGCTCACCGAGGGATTAACCACAGCCATGAATAAGTTTAATTAGGATTTATCTATTCCCACCCGCCGCCCTTTTAAGGTAAGTTTTTCTTCCCATACCCACCCACCCAAATGGTTACACCCTTTTAGACCATCTTTACCCCACCCCCCAAAGGGGAGAGATTAACCCCTCCTTCTCCCCCCACCCTAACGAGTAATAAAACCTCCCAAATAAAAGAAACAATAGAGGTCTAACCTCTGTAGGGTGAGCTAGGGTGGGAAGACAGACACCCCCTAAAAAGAAACTGATAGAAGTATCACTTCTGTAGGGCGGGCGGGTGGGAAGCAAAACACCCGCAAAACAGGTCAGGGGTGGGGAATTACTCCCCTACTCAAAGTTTTTAGAGGTGAAACCTCTGAAGGGCGGGTGGGTGGGAAGCAAAACGACTTCTAAAAACAGGGGGGCAAAGAACCCGGGTTATTAAGCCCCCCCCGATGGTATAATTCAGCTTCAGGTGTTATAATTTTTATACTCATGGATAAGCAAAAAATAATCGCCGTTATCGGCGGCGGGCAGTGTAACAAAAAAGAAGCCAAACTGGCCGAAGAGGTCGGCCAGGAGCTGGCAAAGCGGGGCGCGGTGCTGGTATGCGGCGGGCTGGGGGGCGTTATGGAGGCAGCCTGCCGGGGCGCCAGCGCCGAGGGGGGAACCACCATCGGCATCCTCCCCGGCGAAGACAGCCAGGCAGCCAACCCCCACGTGCAGATTCCCATAGCCACCGGCATGGGCTACGCCCGCAATATCGCCGTGGTCAAATCAGCCCAGGCGGTTATCGCCGTCGGCGGCAGCTACGGCACCCTCTCCGAGATAAGCTACGCACTGCAGGGCGGCACGCCGGTTATCGGTTTGAATACCTGGTCGCTATCCCGCAACGGCAGGGAGGACAGCTCCATCATCCCGGCGCAGAGCCCGGCCGAAGCGGTAGATAAAGCCCTTAAACTAGCCTCCAAAAAGGGGGAGAAATAAAATGCCAATCATAGAAAGGGTCACCGCCAGGGAGATACTGGACTCCCGGGGAAATCCCACCCTGGAGGTCGAAGTCGAGCTGGCCAACGGCAATATAGGGCGGGCGGCGGTTCCCTCCGGGGCCAGCACCGGCAAACACGAGGCGGTGGAGCTCAGGGACGGCGATAAGTCCCGCTTCGGCGGCAAGGGGGTGCTCCAGGCGATAGTCAACGTTAACGAGGTTATCGCCTCGGAGCTAATCGGCACGCCGGCCACCGACCAGACAACTGTAGACCACAATCTCATCGAGCTTGACGGCACCGATAACAAATCGCGGTTGGGGGCCAATGCCATACTGGGAGCGTCGTTAGCCGTGGCCCACGCCGCCGCCAGCCTGCTCAATATACCCCTCTACCGCCACCTGGGCTGGGGCAACTATAGCCTGCCCGTGCCCATGCTAAATATCTTAAACGGCGGCAAGCATGCCGCGGGCTCAACCGATTTGCAGGAGTTCATGGTGGTTCCGGCCGGGGCCGCCAGCTTCAGCCGGGCAATACAGATGGGCGCCGAGGTCTACCAGGCGCTTAAAAAGGTGCTCAAAGACCGGGGGCTTAATACCAACGTCGGCGATGAGGGCGGCTTTGCCCCCGCCCTGCCCTCCAACAAAGACGCAGTGGAGGCAGTGCTGGCCGCCATTGAAAAGGCCGGTTACAAGCCGGGCAGGGACTGCTTTATCGCCCTGGACCCCGCCGCCAGCGAATTCTATAAAAACAAGAAATACGTCCTGGAAAGAGAAGGCGTCTCCCTCACCAGCCAGGAGATGGTTGAATATTATGTCAAATGGGTATCGCAGTACCCTATTATCAGCATTGAAGACGGCATGGCCGAGGACGACTGGGCCGGCTGGCAGCTGATGACCGAAAAGCTGGGCGACAAGGTCCTGCTGGTGGGCGATGACCTCTATGTCACCAACGTCAACCGCTTAAGCAAAGGAATCAAGCTAAAGGCGTCCAACGCCATTCTCATCAAGCCCAACCAGATCGGCACCCTTACCGAAACTATAGCCGCCGTCGAGATGGCGCAGCTGGCCAGCTGGAAGGCGGTGGTAAGCCACCGCTCCGGCGAAACCGAAGACACTACCATCGCCGACCTGGCGGTGGGCTTAAATACCAGCCTAATCAAAGCCGGCGCCCCCTGCCGCTCCGAGCGCACCGCCAAGTACAACCGCCTGCTCCGCATTGAAGAGGAGCTGGGGGAAGAAGCCTCCTTCGCCGGCAGGGAAGCCTTTGACCACTAGAACCGCAGGTGAGATATGATTGAGGTCACACCGGGTATATATCGTATGCCGTTGCCGCTGCCCGTCACCAACCTGAGCCATATCAACACCTATCTGGTCAGAGGGGCTAACGGCCATCTTCTCATTGACACCGGCTGGAACACGAAAGAGGCCTTCGCCTCCCTCAAAAAGCAGCTGGCTGATAACGGCGTCGACGGCCAGGAGATTACCCGGATAGTGGTCACCCACGTCCACCCCGACCACTACGGGCTGGCCGGGAAGCTCAAAAACCTCTTCGGCGCCACCCTGGCCTTCCACCACCTGGAAAAGGACTTTATCGAGACCAGGTACGTCAGCATGGAAGAGCTTATCCAGGAACTGGGCCAGTGGCTGCACCGAAACGGTGCGCCGCCGGACCGGCTCGCCGAGCTTACACAAGCCTCCCTGCCGATGCTGAAATTCGTCACCCCCACCATGCCCGATACCACCCTCTACGGCGGCGAGAACATCACCTGCGGCGATTTCAGCTTCGAGGTTATGCCCACGCCGGGGCACACCGCGGGGCATATCTGCCTCTACGAGCCGGATAAGAAAATACTGCTTTCGGGAGACCATATCCTGCCGACAATTACCCCCCACGTCGGCCTGCACCCCCAGTCGGGCTCCAACCCGCTGGGAGACTATCTGGACTCGCTAAACCGGCTCAAAACGCTGGAGGTAGAGCTGGCCCTGCCCGGCCACGAGCAGCCCTTCACCGAATTCAAAGAGAGGGTTGAGGGCATTATCCTGCACCACAGATTAAGAAACGCCGAAATTATGGGCGCCATCGGCTACGACTCCAAGACGGCTTTCCAGCTGACCACCGAGATAACCTGGCTCCACGATGTCAACGGCGTCGGCTGGCATAAACTGGGCAGCTGGGACAAGAGGATGGCCATACTGGAAACACTGGCCCACCTGGAAGAGATGAGGGCCAAGGGAGAGCTGGAAAAGTTTAACCGGGACGACATCCGGTATTACCGCCTGCCCCAAAAAACCAGGGAAAATGAATAAAATAGGCATCACCACCACCGTTCCTATAGAAATATTATTAGCCGCCGGCTACCAGCCGGTAGACCTCAATAATATCTTTATCGCCGACCCCAACCCGGAAAGACTGATCAATATCGCCGAACGCGCCGGCTTCCCCCTCAACTGCTGCAGCTGGATTAAGGGCATCTACGGCGCCTGTATGGAGCAAAAATTCGAAACCGTCCTCTGCGTTACCACCGGCGACTGTTCCAACACCGTCATGCTCATGGAGGTGCTAAAGCTTAAAGGAATCAGGGCCATCCCCTTCGCCTACCCGGACAAACCCGATACCCGGAAAATGCAGCAGGCTCTGGAGGCGCTGGCAGAAACGCTTAATACCACCCTGGCCGCCGCCGAAAAAGTCAGAGAGGAACTAAAGCCCTGCCGCCGGCTGGCGCTAAAACTGGACGAGCTTACCTGGAAACAGGGAGTGGCCAGCGGTCTGGAAAACCACCTCTGGCTGGTATCCACCTCGGACTTTAATCAGGACTACCATAAATACCGGCAGGAGCTAAAAGAACTGACGGCAAAGTGCCTCAAGCGCCCGCCTTACCCTGCGGACTGGCTCAAGATAGCCTATATCGGGGTGCCCCCGGTCTACGGCCAGGACCTCTATAAATATTTAGAGAAAAAGGGGGCCAGGGTTGTCCTAAACGAAACCCAGCGCCAGTTCGCCATGCCCCACCCCGGCAACTCCCTGGCCGAACAGTACTCAAACTATACCTATCCCTACTCCATATATGATAGACTAAAGGACATCAACGCCGAAATAAAAAAACGCCGGGTGGACGGGGTCATCCACTATATCCAGGCCTTCTGCCACCGCGGCATCGGCGATATAATCTTTAGAGACAGGCTAAAATTGCCCATCCTGACCCTGGAAGGCAATGACGAATTCTCGCTGACTCATCACCTTAAAACCAGGGTCGAAGCCTTCCTAGATATGCTCCAGCGCAGTCGGCGAAGGAATAAAACGCTCCAGGAGGTATAGACATGGCAACCAAAATCGGCATTAACGGCTTCGGGCGGGTAGGCCGCCTCACCCTCAGAGCGATTAACCAGTACCATAAAGGCAAACTTGAGGTCGCCGCCGTTAACGACCTGGCCGATGCCAAGATAAACGCCCACCTGTTCAAATGGGACAGCACCTACGGCCCCTACCCCGGCGAGGTAAAAGCCACCGATGACAGCATTATGGTAGACGGCAGTCCGGTAAAGGTACTAGCGGAGCGAGACCCGGCCAATATTAAGTGGGGGGATTTAGGGGTAGAGGTGGTCATAGAATCAACCGGCCTCTTCACCGACGCAACCAAAGCGGCGGCGCACCTTAAAGGGGGCGCTAAAAAGGTGCTAATCTCGGCTCCGGCCAAAAACGAGGACATAACCATCGTCCTCGGCGTCAACGAAGAGCAATATAACCCCCAAAAGCATAATATTATCTCCAACGCCTCCTGCACCACCAACTGCATCGCCCCGGTGGTTAAAATACTGCACCAGAGCTTCGGCTTTGAAAAAGGCCTGATGACAACCATACACGCCTATACCAACGACCAGAAGCTGCTGGATACTTATCACAAAGACCCCCGCCGGGCACGGGCCGCCGCCCTCAACATTGTCCCCACCACCACCGGCGCCGCCCGGGCGGTAACCCAGGTCATCCCCGAACTAAAAGGCAAGCTCCACGGGCTGGCCTTCAGGGTGCCGACGGCCACCGTCTCGGTGGTTGACCTGGTAGCTGACCTGGCAAAAGAGGCCACCGCGGAACAGGTAAACCAGGCATTTGAAAAAGCCGCCGCCGGGAGCTTAAAAGGCATACTGGAATGCTGCCGGGAAGAACTGGTCAGCATGGACTTCAAGGGCAACCCGGCCAGCTCAATAGTTGACGCCCCGGGCACCATGGTCATCGCCGGCAACATGGTCAAGGTGCTTTCATGGTATGATAATGAATGGGGCTACAGTTGCCGTTTGGCCGACCTTGCCCGATATGTGGTGGGAAAAGTTAGGTAGCAGTACCAAGGAGGGAATTGACATTATTGTATAACCATGCCTAAAATAAAACATTATTCCCCGTTGAGAGGTGGACGATGAAAATAGTCGTTGTAGGCTTTGGACAATGTGGTTGTAACATTGCCGACCAGTTTTATGCCCTTAACAGTCACGCCAAGTCACTCTTTACCAGGCGGATTGAAATTCTAACCGATGCCTTCGCCGTTAACACCGATGAAGCCGATTTAGGCGGCTTCCACCATATCCCCACCGACCGGCACCACCGGATTGTCATCGGCGGGGTGAGGACCTTCGGCCACGGTGTGGGCAAGATGAATTTCGATGCCGCCAAGATTATCCGGGAAAGCCACTCGGCCATCACCGATAATATTCTAGACTCCAGAAAATTTCACGAAACCGATGCCATTCTGGCCATCGCCAGCGGAGGCGGGGGCACCGGCTCCGGCTCCATCGGCTGGGTGGTCAAGGCACTCAAGGAAAGGATGGAGAAGCCGGTCTATGCCGCCGTAGTGCTGCCCTTCGGCTACGAAGAAAACGGGCTTACCTCATATGCCGTGACCAATACCGCCACCTGTTTAAAAACGGTCAGCCAGTACGCTGACGCCACTTTTCTGGTGGATAACGAACGGTTTGCCCGCCGGGACAACAGCTTCTCCCGAAACCTGCACCAGATAAATATTGAGTTCGTTAATAATTTCTACGACCTTTTCTGCGCCGGTGAAGAGAAAAAACTGAAATACCTGGGAAGCAAGGTGCTGGATGCCGGCGATATCAAACAGACCCTGAACGGCATCACCGCCATCGGCAGGGGGCAGATTCAACTGGGCTCATTCCGCCGCCTCAACAAGTCCCACTTCCGGGAAGAGGCCAAGGAACACGGCTCCGTAGCCGGAGCTTTAGACAAAGCCATAAGCAACCTGTCGGTATCGGTTGACCTGGCAGAGGCCAGGCGAATACTGGTCCTGCTCACCGCCCCCAGAGGGACAATTACCCTGAGCGCCATAGAAGAGGTGGCGACTCTGTTGCAAGAGCGAGCCCCCAAAGCAGTAGTCAGAATGGGTGACTACCCCCGAAGAGGGAAGGAAGTCTCGCTAACACTGCTGGCTTCCGGATTAGCCAGGGTAGGCAGGGTGGAAAGTCTATTCAGCCACGCTACCGACTTACTCGAAAAGCAGAAGGAAATAGACAAAGAAACCCGGGAGCAAGTGAAAGAAATGCATCAAACTGGCGACGAACTCCCTACTCTGGATTAGATATGTTGACAAGCCTAGATAACATGCTAAAATGATAGTATTCTTAAACTTTGAGGTGAAACATGAAACTAGTGGTTGTGGGGCTGGGGCAATGCGGCGGTAGGCTCGCCGACGAGTTTGCCCAGCTAAATAAACGGGCACGCAGTCAGCGCGGCATTGAGATAATTACCGGCGCTTTCGCCGTAAACACCGATGCCGCCGACTTAAGCGGACTACGAGTTATAAGCGGTGACTACCAACACCGGATCCTCATCGGAGGTCGAAGGACCGGTGGCCACGGCGTCGGCAAGATAAACGAGTTGGGCGCTGAAGTGGCCAAAGAGGACAGCGACAAGGTCGTAGATGCCATCAGGACGGCACGGCACTTCTTCGAAACCGATGCCTTCCTGCTCATCGCCGGGGTCGCTGGCGGCACCGGCTCGGGTGCAATCCCGATAGTCGCCCAGATGCTAAGAGAGCGCTATCTGGACAAGCCCATCTACGCCATGGCGGTGCTCCCCTTCTCCCATGAAGAGGAAACCGAGGAAAGGACCGTTTATAATACCGCCACCTGTCTCAAGTCCCTATATCCGACGGTCGATGCCGTATTCCTGATTGACAATCAAAGGTATGTCAGGAAGGACTTCTCACTCAAGAACAACCTGACCAAGATCAACGCCTTAATCGTCGAGCCGTTCTACAACCTGCTCTGCGCCGGTGAGGAGAAGAAACCCAAGCACATCGGAGCCAAGATAGTCGATGCCGGTGACATCATACAGAGCCTGGCCGGCTGGACGGTAATCGGCTACGGCAAAACACCGGTTCCGACCTTCAAGTGGTTCCCGTTCCTATCCAACAGCTTCCTAAAGAAGAGCACGGAAACTCACCGCGGCATCCAGGCTATGGACGAAGCCTTAAGCGAGCTGTCGCTTAAGTGCAACCCGGCCGATTCGGGCAGAGCCATCTACCTGGTCTCGGCTCCGGCCAAGGAAATGAATATGGACCTGGTCAAGGAGCTGGGAGATTACCTCAGGACCATCAGCCCGGAGGCGGTGATAAGGAATGGCGATTACCCCAGGGAGAGAAGCCTGATTGACGTAACCCTGCTCCTGTCGGAGCTTAATGCCGTGGAAAAGGTCAAAGGCTACTACACCAAAGCCAGTGGCGTTATCCACGAACTTAAGGGCAGGCGGGAGGAGTTCGAGGGCAAGCTC
>Ga0307421_1000275_pt1 | contig 34013 bp, 27 predicted proteins | sample SalMarWE160270MG_FD_202163 | JGI IMG/M metagenome (GOLD analysis project Ga0307421, IMG submission 202163) | Salt marsh sediment microbial communities from the Plum Island Ecosystem LTER, Massachusetts, United States - WE1602-70 | ecosystem: Environmental > Aquatic > Marine > Intertidal zone >... | reverse complement strand
CAAAGACCGTATCAGGGAATATGGCACCGCTTTCTGTTTCCTGGGCCGAATGCACGGCTGCCTGGGCCATTCCTCTTACTATGATTGAGGTTTTATAGATCTCAAAAATCTTTTCAGAGGTATTGCTCAGGAAATACTCTCCTTTGGTGCCGTTGTAATCGGAGATCAGCATGGCCGTTCCTGTCATGATATCGTAAATAGCGGGTTTGCAGGCTGTGTATGAGAACCGATGCAGGGAAGCGAAAAGATTAGCGAATGTGGCAGCAAATCTGTATTCTCCGCACATGAAGACCCTTTCCTTGGGAACAAAAACATGGTTGAAGATGATCATTCCCTCTTTATTCAGATATTTCAATCCGTGACTCGGGCTGTATTCTCCGTGAAGCGACGTGACATCAGGCCCCAAAACATACCGTTCGACTCCCTCCGCATCCGCGGGCACAGCAAAAGCCACTGCAAAATCTTTATCCTTTTCTCCGTACTGCAGGCCGGGAAGCGCGATGATCTCTTCGGTGTAAAGGCTCATGGTAATAGGGATCTTAACACCGCTGACATAGATCCCTTCGTCTGTTTCTTCCTCAATAAACACATTACTGTGTTTTTCTTCCTGGAGGTGGGGGGGCAGGCTTCTGTCGCCTTTGGCATCTGTAACAGCGGCTGTGGGAGCGATATCATTGTCTTGAATATAACGAAGGTATTTTAAAAAGCGTTGGTGGTAATCGGTCTTGAATTTATTGCTTTTGTCAACCTGGTAGGTCCCAACATGGAGAGTATGAAGAGCATCTCCGCCCACGCATCTTTGAGCGCAGAAGACTTCACTGGCCAGAGTTTTTATCATTTTTAATTTTTTTCTCAAGTCGTCTTTTGTCAGAGGGATATGATTGAAGCGGTTGATTATTTTCCCGTTTAGAGGCGACTGAACCGTCATGAAATCTTTGTATTTCGGGTCTCTGGCTAACTCATAGCTCAACGCCACCACATTGGCCCCTTTTATAATGTCCTCATCTTCAAATGGTTTTTCCAGCAGCCTGTCTTTAATGATATTTGGCTTCAATGCTTTGAGGGCATCCATGTATTCTTTTGAGGTTTTTAAACATTCTTGATTATCCATTTAATCTCCTTTAAATGAACCATAATTATTGATTGTCAGTTACTCTAGTTTTTAGTCTTTTAAAATACCTAAAGAGGGTTTGAGATGTTAATGTGAGAGCAGAATACAGAAGAAAACGCTCCTTTTCTCTTTAAGACTCCGGTATATTTCGACTAAACATCTAACTTTACGCACTTACATCAAGAATGATATAGGAATGAAGCTCACTCTGTCAATGAATACAGTAAAATCACATAAAAATTCAGGTGAGATAAGAATTTACAACTGATGTCAAAAATTATGCTTGTGTGTATTGATGGGCTTGACAGAACCCCCTCATCCTCGTACATTAAAAGAGAGCAAAAAGGAAGGGAAATGGGAAAATCAAAAAAAATATTCTTCTTTGTGGCTTCTGCTTTCTTCTGTTTTCTCTTGTTCTCCCAGGAGATCACCCATGACGTCAAGGTCGTAAACATTGAGGTGCCTGTGAGGGTCTTTAAAGGAAATGAATTCGTGGATGACCTCATTCTTGAGGATTTTGAAGTCTATGAGGACGGGATTCTTCAAGAGTTGAGCGCTGTGTATTTGATAAGAAAGAAAAGCGTGGAAAGAAAAGAGGAAAAAAGAAAATTTACTCCTGAGACCTCCCGGAATTTTGTGCTGCTTTTTATGATCACAGATTATTTGCCCAGAGTGGGCGAAGCCATTGATTTCTTTTTCGAAAACGTCATCCTTCCCGGTGACGGTCTGACGGTGATGACTCCCATAAAGGCATACGATTTGAATTCACAGGCTTTAGAGCTTCTGACAAAGGAAAAAATATGTAAAGAGTTGAAAGAGAAATTGAGAAAAGACACGGTTATGGGCAACTCGGAATATAAGCACCTCCTGGTGGACATAAGGGCGGAATTGCTGGGAGATCCTGGGTATTGCCGGGTGCTTCTGCAAAGGCTGGAGGAGCTGAGGTACCTGGGTGAAAGGAAACTGCTCAATTTTGCGGATGATCTCAAAAAAATTCAAGGACAGAAGCAGGTGTTTCTGTTTTACCAGAAGGAAATGCTCCCTAAATTGGATCAAAAAAGCTATCATACACTCATGAGCATACGGCAGCATGATATAAATTATTTGATGACCCTTCAGGAACTTAATGATTTTTACCACAGGAATTTGAGGTTCAATGTTAACAAGGTCAAGCAGGCTTTTTCAGATTCGTCCATTTCCATTCATTTTCTCTTCATCACCAAGATCAAGGATTCGACCGCTAATGATATGACTTGGAAGGAGGCGTCTGAAGATATATTCAGTGCGTTTACAGAGATGGCTCGTGCCACTGGGGGGACAACTGACAGCTCATCAAATCCGGATTATTTATTTAAAAAAGCCGTGGAGGCTTCGGAGAATTATTATCTGGTCTATTATTCGCCCAAAAACTACACGTCGGACGGAGAGTTCAAGACAATCAAGGTCAAAGTCAAAGGTAAGAATTACAGGGTGACCCACAGGGCAGGCTATTTTTCCAACTGAGCCTTGCCGTTCAGAAATTCATAATTGCTGTACTCAACGGACAGATCAGTCCTGATGTATCGTTTCCCTCCCCGCTTTAAAATATATAGTTCTTTAAAGCGAAATTGGGTGGGGAATCTGATTCCTTTGTGTTCAGTGTTGAATTCAGCACTGAATTTAAAGTTAGGAAGGGCATGTAAAGAGATGGCTATGATGGCTGTTCCTCCATAATTCTTAATAGATGTTTGCTCCCATTCCATTTTTAAAACACTGAAATCACTTTGGCATATCCAAATCTTTCCGTATGTGATGTTTGATATTTTTGGGGACAAAGAAATGGCTTTGATTATATAGGCCCTTTCTCCTTTATAATTATCCTCTTTAATAAGGGTGTATTCATAATCATCCTGAAAGGACTCGCCGAAAAAGACAATGGGTTTAAAGAAAACATTTTCATAAGAATAATATTTGGTTTTGATGTGAACATTCTCCTCGTGTTTTATCTGTCCGTTTTCCTCGAGAAGTGTACGGTTTTCTTCAATATGGTAGTCTTTTCGGGAAAACCGGTATTCAAAAACAAAAACATTCTTTCCTTTTTTGGGAAGATCCCTTACAGGTGGGTTGTAATCGCTTAACCACTGATTCGGCCTGAATTTAAGGTTTTTTTGAGGAAGAGAATATGATCTTTTCTCTTTGATTTTTTCTCTGCAAACAAAAGAAACGGATGACTCATTCAACTGCGCGCAGTAATCAGATGCTTTGGCCAAAATGGTTTTTAGGATGTTTGAATCATCTTCATTCAAAAAGGGCCTTGGAGAAGAACCGCAGTTGGGAAATAAAAAGACGAGGATTAAGCATAGGATAGAGATAAATGTATGTTTCATTTCCAGCAAACTGTCTTAGTATTTGACATCGGTTTCCACGACAAAGAATTTATAGTCATAATAATCCACTATGGTTTTTGACCGAGTGATTCTTTGATGGGATTTGGGTTTTATATAGGCTTCATCGATTGTGAATTGACTGGGGAATCTTATTCCTTTTTTTTTGATACCGTATTCGGCGGTTATGGTGAAATGCGGTTCGGCGTCAAAAAGTTTGGCAAGGACTTTGGCGACTTCAGGATTTTCAATAGATGTCTGTTCATATTCGATTTTCAGGATGCTGAAATCGTCTTGAGCTACCCAGATTTTACCGTAAAGGTCATCCACAGCTTCAGCCGACTTGGGAACAGCTTCTATGACCACAGCTTTTTCATTTTGAAACCTGCCCGTTTTAATGATTTTGTAATCATAATTGTTTTGTTTTTCCCTGTTGAGAAGTGCATAAGGCCCGAATATGATTTTTTTATGATAGAACAACTCTGTTTTTAACGGGGCGTTTTTTTCCTGCTTTTTTTGGCCGTTTTCCTCTATGAGAATTCTTTCCTCCGTTATGTTTTTGTCTTTTCGGATCAATTGATAGTCATACACATACATATTGGTGTATCCGAGATAAGGATGATAGATCACTTCTTTGACTTTCTCTTTACAAACATAATAAAGGGATAGATCATCCAGTTTTTCACAGTATTGGGCGCATTTTTCTAAAATGCCCTCAAGTTCAGCGGTTTCGCTGTATTGGATGCCCCAGCTTGAACTGAAGACCCATAAAAGGCAGGCAGAGAACAAATAAAATTTCAATGGATAAGGAAGTATTTTTCGCATTCAATGGTCCTCCTCTTCTGCTTTCTGCTTTTTATTTTATATCAGCTCACATTAAAGTGCAATAAGGAATGAAAGAGATTAAATAGGATAATCAGAGGTGTTTGAATTTGATTTTTCTCAGGTCCGGAAAGGCATAAACCCTGGCTTTTTTACCCTGGCTAAAGACGATGCCGCTTTCGAATATTTCATAGGGATGAAATGTCTCTTTAAAAGAGACATTAAATTTCCGTATGAGGTTGATTTGATTTTCCCGAATCTTATAAACAGCTAAGGTTTTCTCCTCAAGGTTTATTTCTTCCGAATAACACACATCTCCGCTGAAGCAGTAAGGCCAGCCCTTCACATCGGGGAGTTCTTCAATCTCAGAGGTTTCCAGGTTGAGCAGGGCGCAAATCGTGTCTTCCCCGGGCTCTTCTTTTGAGCTATATCTCCATGAATAGAGTTTCGTTATAGGATTATCATTTTCTTCTTCTGACCAGAACCAGGGCCGGTCTCCGATGCCTATGAATCTGTATTGCTTCTTGTTTGGGATTTTGCGTATGGTTTCGAACCGGCCTTCTCTGTCTTCACTGATGATGATGTCTTTTTCAGAGTAAGTGAGGAGGTACGGGCTGATATACAAAGGTATGTATCGGGTCTCTTTTACTAACCGGAATTCCCCATCCTGCCAAAGCCTGAAAATTTGTCCGCCTTTCTCGGGGGCCCCCATGATTGACACAAGCCAGAAATCTCTCTCTTTATATGTGCCGGCTCCCATGAGCCTTATGTGGCCGTTTTGAAGAGCTTCAAAATCCAGGGAAATTCTGAACATTTTTTTTGATGCGATATGCAGGAGAACAAGCTTTTTTTCAATTCCTTCGAAAGATCTTCTCCCTCCATATTCCAGGAACGCAATGGTCTGTCTGGATTTCTGGGCTCCATAGAAATTCTTTCCTTCAGGCGGTCTGTAAAGCTCTTCGACATTAAAGTCAGCAGTGTTTACCCTGAAGATGCAGTCATAACCCCCTCCGTAGACATAAGGGCCCTCTTCGGCAAATGGCAGGAAAGAGGGATAAAAGCCCCTGATTTTATGGGCTTTTTCCCCGTCATAGATCCTGAATCCAAAATAACCATTGTGTTCGATCAGCTTATGGTCTCGGGTGAGGTAATAATCATTGGTTCCGATATAGATGATCCGGTGAGAAAGGAAAAGGGAAGCCAGAAGGCCTATAATGAACAATGGTGCCAGTATTGTAACAAATCGTTTGTTATGAACCCGGGGAGGCTTGATATCGAATCTTTTTATAGAAAAGATAAAGGCAGCCAGAGAAGGGATTAACAGACAGGATCCTGTCATAATAAGGAATGAAACCGTAAAAGGTTCCAGGTCGCCTGTGATAAACGGAGTTATTTTAGGAGTGAAAAAGATATACCCTTTGGCTTTCACGGTCAACCAGAAAAGCGAATACTCCAGTCCTAAAAAAAGGAACAGGAAGAGAAAGGAGATGACAAAGAGGACAAGAAAATTTTCCGAGCTGGCCGAGAAAGAGAGGGATATAAAGTAGAGCGAGAAATAAATGAAGGAAAAACAAATAAGTGAAAGAGCCAAGGAGTTGCTTCCCGGCCCAAAGAAAAAAATCAAAAAGATCCCATAGAATATCAATAAACTGATAAGTCTGGGGAGGACCTTCAGACCGATGAGCTTGTATCTGGAGAGAGGAAGAGACAGCAAGTATTCCATTCCGTTCTGTCCGCGTTCTACGGAAAAGAGCGAGGCTCCCATAAAAAAAGCCCAGAAAAACAATCCGAACTGAAATACGGGGAAAAAAGCATTCAAATAAGAACGGTCAGGGTATATCTTCGTGAGCACCAGAAAAGCCGGCAGAAGAAGAATGATAAGAGCAAAAAATAAAGTCTGTTTTAAGACGTCATTGATTTCTTTTTTGAGCATACTGGCCTCCGATAAAAGCCTTGATGATTTCATTGAGACGGACGTTTTTATAATCATAAGGGAAATTTTTTCTTAGTTCCTCTTGAAAGGGGTATATATAGTATTCCTTGAGATGGGTGAGCTCTCTTTTGAAGAGGCAGGGGATTTCCTCAGGGATTTTTGTTTCAGTGATGATTTTTTTCAACTTTTCTCCCAGGGTCTCGCTTTTCTCATCTGCGATGAACCGTCCTTTCTCCATGATCAGGATCCTTTCCGGTATCTTTTCAATCTCTGAAAAAGTATGGTTGACCATGACCAGGGTGGTCCCGTGGTCTTCCAAAAGGTCAATAACAGATTCCAGAAAAATTTCCCTGATATAAGGGTCGGCTGCGTGGATGATCTCATCGACAAGAAGGATTTCCGGCTTCTGGGACAGAATGAGCGAAAGATGGAACAGAATACGTTCCCCGGCAGAAAGGTCTTTTATCTTTTGGTCTTTATCCAGATTCAACTCATTGATGAGAGTGGGATCAAAATCATCGATTTTATAAACATCTTTATGGAACGCAATCCCCTGCTTTATGGAGTACTTTTCAAACAGGCTGACTTTGTCAGAGATGAAACCGATTCCTTTTCTGCTGAGTCCGCTTTGATAGGCGATGCGGCCTTTATCAGGGAAGAGCACGCCGGCAAGGCATTTGAGCAAAGTGGTTTTTCCCGAGCCGTTTCTCCCTGCAATGACCACGGCTTCCCCTTTTTGGATTTCGAGATCGATCTTATTCAAAATTGTTTTCCCGCCAATTTTGAGACTGAGATTGTTGATTTCAACCGCGCTTTGACTCGCCATCCGAATACCTCTTTATTAAATTTTTTATATCATCTAAACAGGCTCCCAGGTCAATAGCCCTTTCAAGGAAGCTTTTGAATTCGTCCTCAAGCATTCTTTTACGAAGGCTGTCCAGCTCGATTTTTTTGTAGCGAACCCAGTTCCCGCTTCCTTTTTTGCTTTGAATAAAACCGTCCTCCTCTAAAGTGTAATAAGCTTTTGCGACAGTATTTGGATTGATTTTCAGTATTTTCGCCAGTTCTCTAATAGGCGGGAGTTTATCCCCGTTATTTAATCTTCCGGAGAGTATCTCGAGTTTTATTATATGAATTATCTGTTGATACAAGGCAACCGAGGAGTCAAAATCAATTTTAATTCGAATCATGGCTTTACCCTTGATGTTAATTGTATTAATAATATAATACAAATAAATTGATTTGTCAAGCCAAAATTTGATTTTTTCTTCCCAGCTGTAATTTTTCTGTCTGCTTCAAGTGACTTTGGCGGTTATTCTGTAGGAGAGAAAAGTATTTGACAAGATTTCCAGAGGGATATAAAGTCTCATGGGAACGGACTGACTCTCATGAAAAGAGCATGCATAGGAATTTTATTTTTGAGTGTGGCTTGTTTTTTCTTTATTCAAGGGTGCTCTCCAGGCCAAAATCCTTCGAGGAAAAAAATACCGGTTATATACGGAACAGACCTTTTCCATCTTCATGACGATCCGGACGACCATTTTGACCTGGCCGCGCTTTATGCTCTGGAAGAGCTGGATATCCGGGGGATCGTTCTGGACCAGGGGAAAAAACAGGAAAAAAGTCCGGGAAATATTCCTGTGGAGCAGATGAATGAGCTGACAGGAAGAAATGTTCCCTGGGCTTTGGGGCTTTCCGAACCTTTGAAGAATCCGGATGATAAGGCCTTTGATCAGGAAGAAAAATACCAGGCCGGTGTGGATTTGATTCTGGATATCCTCAGAAATTCCGAAGACCGGGTAACCGTTGTCACAGTGGGGAGCCTTCGTGATGTGGCTGCTGCATTCAATAGAGAACCGGACCTTTTCAGGCAGCAGGTCTTCCGGCTGATGGTCTTTATCGGAGAGGCCAGCGCCGGCACCAGGGAATGGAATGTGGGGCTGGATCCCAATGGATTTATCCGCATCATGAATTCAGGCCTGGATATATGGTGGGTCCCGTGTTTTGACGGAGGGAACTTCAAGAACCGGGGAAACGCATCTTTCTGGAGGGCGGCCCAATCAGATCTTTTGAGATACTGTTCGGACCGGGTTGTGAATTATTTCATTTATGCCCTTTTGAAAAAGGAATCGCCGGATCATCTGGCATATCTGTATGGGGATGTGGATGAAGAAGCCAGAAAACAGGTGCTCTCAGGAACGCGGAACCTGTGGTGTGCCGCGGTTTTTACGGAACTGGCAGATCGAAAAATCATTGAGAGACAGGGAGAGTGGATTTCCGTGCCGCAGGATTTGACACAAAAACATACTCAAGCTATGGAGGTTTTTCGCTTTATACCGGTATCTTTGTACGTGGACAGGGACGGCCGGGTTTGCTATGAGGAATCCGAAAGGTCGAGTCGGGTTTTCCGGTTTCAGGTGGCGGATAAGGGATTGTATCCTCAAGCCATGACTTCCGTGACAGCTCATCTGATGGGCAGCCTCGGAGAAGGCAGCGCCCGCTGATAAAAAAAATCATTTCGCCTATCCGACCGGGGTGGTTCAAAAGCACATATCGGGTATCTTTCAGGGAAAAAAGCGTGCGGCTAAAAGCCGATCTGGAATTGGGCCAGAAGGATGTTATTGGATATTTTGTTTTCCTCTTCACCGTGCCATTCATAATTGAGCTGCAGCTTTGTTTTTTTTGAAAAGAAATAGTTTAGACCAAAGGTCAGAACACTGATCCTGTCCCCCCCTGTATCCCTATCCCCGTCAAGAGAATCATATCTTATGACCGTTTGAACGGGTTCTGCCGGAAAGAATCCGCCTTGAAGGTACCAGCCGGTCTTGTTCACTTCGGCGTCTCTGGCGAAAATAATCTCGCTTTTTAAGGAAAATCTTCCTGTGACAGCGGATGTTTCCAATCCTGTTCTTGTTTTAACGGCAGGCTCAGCACCGTCTTCCGGACTGTATTTTCCGTTGTAATGGGAGATGCCCAGAGACAAGGATTCAAAAGGAGAGAAAACCACTCTTGCTGAGATATCTTTGTTTTCATTGTTATCCTGCTGGTTTATACCGGAGCCGTTGAATATCCCGAGCGTGTATTCCAGATTTTTGAACTGTCCGTTTACAGCCAGTCCTATGTCTCGCCCTGACGACCTGATATCTCTGCCCGGGCAGAGTTTTTCCACAGTCTGGGAGCGGTTGATGGTGTCAAGGCCAGAGTTTGATGTGAGGTTTTCCAGGCTGAAAGGCACTTTGAACTGACCGAAGACGAGATTCGTTAAAGAGGAGAAAGGAAATTCCACGGTTGCATCGAGAAGGCAGGGGCTTTTTACGGCATCGATCTGAAGGTTATAGTGAAGATTTTTGAAAATTTCGCCCTTTAGTTTTAACCGGGCTCTCCGGATACGGAAACCATCTATACCATCCTCCAGTGAAGAATACATGGTTTGTACATATCCACTAAGATTCAGAAGCGAGCCTGCTGATACAGTCTTCTCTTCGTTTCCTTCAGCGCAGATAACTCCGTGCAGAGAAAAGAGAGAACAAATAAAGAGCAGGATTGCTGTTTTTTTCATCAGTCCGTTCCTTTTTTTCATTGTGATGCTTGTCTATAAATATGGAAATCTCCAACAGCCTTAAAATGCCCGATGGGTAATATGATTATACTACAATAAGAATACAGCAGCAAGCCAAAAAATTTTCAGGAAAGGGGTGAAAACAAATTTCCTGCTGGATTATAGATATGAAAGGGATCAATGACAAGTTAAAGGAGTCCACTGTTCGCTATCATACATATTGTGTTCGTGAGCGAACATTTTTTGCTGGGAAAAATCTCTTCAAAAGACAGCTTCTCTCTAATCGGCAAGACTGGCATACTTCTTGCATTCTTAAAGAACAGGAATGAGAAATGTTAAAAGCGCATCTTAAAATTGCCCTGAGAGGCATATTTAGACAGAAGAGTTATACATTTATTAACATAACTGGGCTGGCTGTAGCCATGGCCTGCTGTATTGTCATCTTTTTGTGGGTTAAGGATGAATGGAGTTTTGATCGATTTCATGATAAAGCAGAAAATATCTATAGGGTTGTGGAAACCTGGCAGTATTCAAGCGGCGCGACCGATTACAACCAGGTTACCCCCGGTCCCCTAGCTGCGGTTCTGAAAAATGACTATCCTGAGGTCATTGATTCAACGAGATATTGGGGAGGATTTGAAAAATGGCAGATTACTCATGACGAAAAAAGCTTTCTCAGTGCCGGAGCTGCCGTAGATCCCTCCTTCTTCAGGATATTCACTTTCCCTTTTATCGAGGGAAATGAGGAAACCGCGTTCTCTCATCCTCATTCAATCGTCGTCACTCAGGCTCTTGCTGAGAGACTTTTTAATCTTGATGATCCGATAGGGAAGACCATATGTATTGAAAACCGTGATTTTGAGGTATCCGCCATTATAGAGAATCCCCCTCTCCATTCACATCTCAAGTTCGATTTTCTCTTCCCATGTCAAGTTTTTCCGTTCCTGGAAGAGGGATGGGGAAACAATATGTGTTATACGTATGTTCTTCTTCAAGAAGGGAGCTCCTATAAGGAATTAAGCGGGAAAATATCAGGCGTTATCAAAGAACATAATCCAACCTCCATTGAAACTCTCTATCTACAGCCGCTCAATAAAATTCACCTTTATTCCCTGGGAGGAGGAGGACTTATTGTCTATATATACATCTTTTCTGCACTGGGAATATTTACACTGCTCCTTGCCTGCATTAATTTCATGAACCTGTCCACTGCCCGTTCATCCAAACGGTTTAAAGAAGTGGGAATAAAAAAGGTCATGGGATCCGACCGTTGGCAGCTTGTGAGGCAGTTCCTCAGTGAGTATATTCTCCTATCTCTTGGGGCACTCACTCTAGCCATTGTTATCGTTGAATTATTCCTTCCTCTGTTTAACCGCGTATTAGGGAGACAAATAGAGATGTGTTACTCAGGCAGCCTGTTCCTGAGCTTACTCGGAGCTGCCGTCTTGACAGGTGTCATCTCAGGAAGCTATCCTGCGTTTTTTTTGTCAGCATTTGATCCTGTTTCCGTATTAAAAGGTCATTTTTTCAGTGGGTCCGGCGGTCTTCTCAAAGGTCATACCTTAAGAAGAGTCCTTGTGGTTATGCAGTTTTCACTTTCGATATTTTTTTTGGTATGCACTCTGGTTGTTTACAAGCAGCTCAATTTTATTCAAAAAACAGATTTGGGATTTGGAAAAGAGCAAATAATACATATGCGTATGAGAGGGGAATTCAAACAAAAATATAACGCCATTAAACCCGAGCTTTTACAGAATCCGAGTATTATCAATGTGACGGCAACTGACAGGACACCGGTTATGTGGAGCAACTCAACTGATGAAGTCAACTGGGAGGGCAAAAGTGAAAAGGAGGAAGTGGGATTTGGCGTCAGGATGGTTGATTATGATTATATGGATACATTCCAAATGGAGATGGCTCAGGGAAGGTTTTTTTCAAAAGAATTCCCTGCCGATGATTCTCAAGGATTTGTTGTCAACGAGGCTGCTGTTAAAGCCATGGGAATGGAATCGCCTTTGGGAAAGAGGTTTTCAGTCTGGGAAAAACAGGGTGAGATAATCGGAGTCATAAAAGACTTTCATACCGAATCTCTCCATAATACAATCAGCCCCTTTGTCCTGATTATCTGGTCCGAGTGGTACAGCCGCATGAGCATCCGGATAAAATCTGAAAACATTCCCGTAACTCTGGGATATATAGAGAGTAAAATAAAAGAATTTGTGCCGGATTATCCTTTTGAATACCAGTTTCTGGATGAAGAACTTGACAGTCTCTACAGAACGGAACAGCTTACCGGTAATATCATAGTCTATGTAACGATCCTGGCTGTTTTTATTTCCTGTCTCGGCCTGTTTGGCCTCTCATCTTTTACTACAGAACAGCGAACCAAGGAGATCGGAATACGCAAAGTCCTGGGTGCTTCAGTATCAGGCGTTGTTCTGTTGTTGAATAAGGAATTTACGAAATGGGTGCTCATAGCCAATATCATTGCCTGGCCGGCAGCCCACTTTGCCATGAAAAAATGGCTGCAGAATTTTGCCTACCGGGCAGACATCGGCTTAGGAGTTTTCATTTTTTCCGCTGTTCTTGTCTTGTTTGTTGCCTTGACGTCAGTGAGCTATCAGTCCTTTAAAGCAGCTGCTGCCCGTCCTGTTGATTCTTTGAAGTATGAATGACGAGGATCCTCTAAATTCTGGAATCCTTATTTCGTAAGGAGCTGTTTTTTCTTGATTTTATGTATACACCGGTAGACAATAAGAAGGTGTCTTTATAAAGGAGATATCAATGGATAGCATATATGAAGAAATAAAAAACGAGGCAAAAAAAATAGAGAGCCGTCTTAGGGAATGGAGGAGGGATTTTCACCGCCATCCTGAAACAGCTTTTAAGGAAGAGAGAACTTCCCGCAAAATTTATGAATTTTTAAAGGAGCTGGGGCTCCCGGTAAAGAAAATGGCGCGAACCGGTCTGAGAGCGGAGCTCGAAGGGAAACCGGGAGAGAAAGTCGTGGCTCTTCGCGCAGACATAGATGCGCTTCCCATCCAGGAAGAAGGAGACAAGGAATACATTTCTAAAAACTCAGGCGTAGCTCATGTGTGCGGGCATGACGGCCACATGGCGATACTCATGGGTGCGGCCAGCGTTCTGGCCGGAAAGAGAGATCGGTTTTCCGGAAAAGTGGTGTTTTTGTTTCAGCCTGCTGAAGAGATTCCTCCGGGGGGCGCTAAAAAAATGGTAGAGGAGGGAGCTCTGGACGGAGTGGATGCCATATTCGGGCTTCATCTCTGGCAGCCTCTTCCCACAGGCACAGTGGGCCTTTTAAAAGGACCTATGATGGCTCAAGCTGATAACTTTGATATTACAGTCAAAGGAAAAGCAGGACACGGCTCTACGCCTCATATAACTGTGGATCCTATTTTTGTCGCCTCCCAGATGGTGGTGAATTTGCAAAGCGTGGTGAGCCGGAACACAGACCCTTTAAAGCCCCTGGTCGTATCCTTTGGGACCATCAATGGAGGAACCGTTTACAATATCATTCCTCAGAAAGTCAAACTTACGGGAACGGTCCGGACATTTGAGCCTGAGGTACAGGAGAATGCCCAGAAGAGAATTTATGAGATCGCAAAAAACACCGGAAGGGCTTTCGGGGCTTTTGCTGATTTCCGGTATAAAAAAGGTTATCCCCCTCTTGTAAATCATGGTGAGATGGTGGATCTCGTACTGGAAACGGTGGGGAAGATCTTAGGGAAGGAAAAGGTAAAAGACATCTCCCCGGTCATGGGAGGAGAGGACTTTGCCTATTATTTACAAAAGGTCCCAGGTGCTTTTCTTTTTCTCGGGGCCGGAGACGGGCAGGAATTCTCACATCATCACCCAGAATTCGACATAGATGAAAGAGTCCTTTGTCAGGGGACGGCGCTTATGACAGGGCTGGCTTATGATTTTCTAAAGAGGCCGAACCGTCCCTAAATAAACAGCCTTTCATCAGGATTCATGCCATTCATCAAAGCTTTGCTTCTTTTCTTTTCATACTGAATGAGCCGAGAACTTCATAAAGCACAGGAACGACGATAAGCCTCAGGACAATAGCAAAGAAAAATCCGCCCACATAAACAACGGCTAGAGGCTTGTGAAGCTCTGAACCCGTGGACACACTCAGCACCATGGGAAGAAGCGCCACGATCATAACCAAATCGGTCATAATAATGGGACGGAATTTTGTCATGGCTCCTTTTACCACAGCGTCTCTTAAGGGGAGTCCTTGTCTTCTGAAGTCATTTATCTTGGCTACCAGGATGATATCGTTTTGAACGCAGATCCCGAACAGAGCGATCAGTCCGATGGTGGAGGAAACGTTCAGGGTTTCTCCGGCTATGAGAAGCGCCAGTATCCCTCCCACAAGGGTTGTGGGAATATTCAGGATGATAAGAAAGGCCTGCCAGAGAGAATTAAAGGCAGAGAAAAGAATAACAAAGATGATCAGGATCACCACTAGCAGCAGAGTGGTGAGATGGCCTAAAGCCCTTTGTTGACTCTCAAACTGACCACCAAATGTGACATGATATCCGGCAGGGAGAATGACTTGGTCTGATATTCTTTGTTTGGCTTCCTGCACAAAACTTCCGATGTCCCGTTTAGAGAGGTTGCAGAGGATGATCTTGCGTCTCATAAGGTTTTCGCGAAAAATGGTTTGAGGCCCCTCGCCTTTGCTTATTTCAGCAAGTTGAGAAAGGGGGATTCTTTCACCGTTGGGTGCATCTATGAGAAGGTTCTTTATGGACTCTTCATCGTTTCTGTATTTTTCGGGGAGCCTGATCAAAAGGGACGTGATCCTGTCCTGTTCATATATGTCCGTCGCCTCTATTCCGTTTAAGGCCGTCTCAACCAGATCAGCTACGTCTCCTACGGGAATCCCGTACCGGGCCAGTTTCTCTCTATCAGCTCTGATAATAACCTGAGGGATACCTGTGGTTTGCTCGATCTGTAAATCTGCGACTCCCTTGATATCCGCGACCACGTTTCTGATTTCTTCGATTTTTTCATTCAAAACATCCAGATCACTCCCGAAGAGTTTGATGGACAGCTCTCCTTCGGCTCCGGTCAGCATCTCAGCCAGTTTGTTTTGAATAGGCTGTTCGAATATGTAAGCTAGGCCCGGAATTTTGTCCAGTTCCTCCCTCATGGCCTGAGTCAGCTCTTCAAATCCCCTTTTTCTTTTTTCTCTGGGTACAAGCTCGATATTGTAATGACTGTGGTTGACAGGATGGAGGTGTTCCGAGCCTTCTGCAGTCCCTGTGGTTCTGGATACGGATATGACTTCAGGAAAAGAGAGGAATATCTTTTCAACCTGCATGCCCATTCGAACAGACTCGTCCAGAGATGTCTCGGGAAGCATGACCGTTGAAGCCATGATAGCCCCTTCATCAAGAGGCGGAACAAATTCTTTACCCAGGAAATTAAAGGAAATGGCGGCTATAATAATAAGCCCAAGGAATACTGCGAGTATTGTTTTTTTGTGCTTTAAAGCACCTTTGAGTATGGCATTATATTTGGGAGCCAGGAAATCTGTTACAGGATTTTTTCTTTCTTTGATGTGTTTTTCTGTAAGCAGATAAGTAGCCAGGATGGGTTTTAAGGTCAGGTTTAATAAAAGAGACCCCAGGAGGGCGGCAGCTACAGCAAAGGCCGTGGGCTTGAACATAGCCCCTTCTATTCCTTTTAGGGTAAGGAGGGGGAGAAACACAAGAATGATAATGACGTTTGCCGAGAAAAGATATTTTCCCACATCTCGGGCGGCCTCGGAGGTCAGCTGCATGGTGGAGGCCTGGCCTTTCTTTTCTCGAAGCACGCGGTATATGTTTTCTACCATAATGATAGAGCCGTTCGACACTTTTCCAATGCCAATGGCAAGACCTCCTATGGACATGACAGTCAGATTTATGTCAAAGAATCCCATAAGTACCAGTGCGATCAGTATGGAAAAAGGAATGGTCAGCGATGCGATCAAAGAACTTCTTATGTTCCACATAAAAAGAAGCATTACCAGAACAATGAGGATGGCTCCCTCCAGCATGGTGATTTCAACGTGGCGGATGGATTTGATGATGAGTGTGGACTGGTCATAGAAGGCTTTGATATTTATTTTTTCAGGGAGGTCGCCGGCTATTTCAGCGAGTGCTTCCTTGATGTTTTTTATGGTTCTCAAAGTATCCCCGCCGTACTGTTTCTCAACCGTGACATACACGGATTCCTGGGCATTGTGACTCCCGGATTCTCTTCTGAATTTTCGGCCGATTTTGACCTCTGCCACATCCCGGACACATATGGGGACATTGTTTCTGGATGTGATGACCGTGTTTTCTATATGTTCGATGGTTTCAATACGGCCGATCCCTTTTATAAGGGATTCCTGACTTTTTTTCCTTATGATACCCCCAGAAAAATTGCGGTTGCTGTTTTCTATGGCCTCTTTGATCTCTTTGATGGTAATGTTGTAGTGCCTGAGCATTTCCGGGTTCAGGAATACCTGGAATTGCTTGATGAAACCGCCCAGGTTGATGACGAACGAAACTCCTTCCACTCCCTGAAGCCTGTAGCGAACCGTCCAGTCAGCTACTGACCGGAGTTCCATGGGATCCGTGTCTTCGCCCACTACAGCGAACTCAAAGATTTCTCCCATCCTTGACGAGACAGGGCCCAGGATGGGATGAGAGGTGCCGATGGGAAGACGGCCGGCAATGAGTTCCAGTTTACTGGAGACGATCTGGCGGGCGAGATATATGTCTGTTCCCCAGTCAAATTCCACGGTGATCACAGAATCACCTGTGGCTGATTCTGACCGCACTCGGATCACTTGAGGAGCTCCGTTGAGCAGGCTTTCCAGAGGAAACGTGATCAGGCGTTCCACATCTTCAGCAGCCATGCCCTCATTTTCAGTTATGATAGTGACCAGGGGAGCATTCAGGTCAGGATAGATATCCTTGGGCATTCTCATGTAAGTAAAAACACCCAATATGGAGATCAGTAATATGACCAGAAGGGAAAGAAGGCGGTGTTTTAGAGCAAAATTGATGAATCTGTCTATCATTTTTTATCTCCGTTCGTTATTAATGGATGTGTCCTTTTTTCAAGATCTCTTCATAGAGTTTGGATTTGAGCTGGTAATTTCCTTTACTCACCACTTCATCACCTTCTGATAATCCTTGTGTGATTTCGACATAGCCGTTTTCCTTGGCTCCGGTCTCAACGACCTGGAGGAAAAACTCTTCATATTTTTTAATGAAGACGATCTCTTCACCCTGGTCTTCCAAAATGCATTCGGCGGGAACGGCCAGGGCCAGGTTCTGACGATTGAGAGTTATTTTAATACTGGCCAGCATCCCGGCTTTAAGTTTCATATCCGTGTTTTTAACTTCTGTCCGGACGGTTATGGTGCGGGTTTCTTCGTTTAAGACATCGCTTATGTACATAACGGTCCCGAAGAATTTTTCTTCCGGATAAGCAGGGACCACCACTTCAACCTGCTGGCCGATTTTGATTTTTGAGATGTCTTTTTCATAGATATCCGCATCCACACAGAGAACCGTAGGATCCAGTATGACGAGAATTTCTGTTGATTGATCTATCATGGCGCCCATCACCACATTCCTTTCAATGATTTTGCCGCGGATCGGGGAGTAGAGTGTGATAGTGGGTTTGATCTGATGCGTTTCGGAGATTTTTTTGACCTGTTCTTCGGTAAATCCGAGCACATGAAGCTTCTTTTCAGCTGCTTCCAAATTGGCTTCAGCCACTTTAAGGTCAGATTCGGCTTTAAGGGATTCTTTTTTTGGTCCCACACCCCGGTCAAAAAGATTTTTTTCTCTTTCAGAACTCACCTTTGCCAGTTCATGATCTGCCATAGCCTTATAGTATTCAGAGAGGGCATTTCCCACTTCCTCACTTTCGAGGGTGATGAGTTTTTCTCCGGGGTTGACCCAATCGCCGAGATGAACATGGATCTGGGAGACCCTTGCTGAGAAAGCATAGCTCACTATGGCTTTTCTTTGAGGTTGGGCGATGACTTTCCCGGGAGCGGATAGAGTTGTTTTTATGGCTTTTAATTGAGCGATAGAGGTTTCTATATTAACGAAATTTTTTTCTTCTTCAGTAAGAGTTATCCCATCACCTCTGTTTAAAGCTCTTCCCCCTGCTTTTCGTCCGTATCCCCTTCTGACTCCCGTGTTTATTATGCCCAGGCCTCTTCCTCCTGCCGCAGGCGAGTTTAATGATTCGACTTTATCTGGGATCTCCGGTGCCTCTGTTTGTGCAGAATCGTCTGTTTTTTTGGCACAGCTTGGAACAAGCACTATAAAGAAAAGAAAAATAAGAGCTAGGCAAAACAGCATATATTTTTTATTCATTGGTTTTCTCCTTTTAATCCCTGGCCTACGGACTTTTCAAGTGAAGCCAATGCCACTCCATAATTATAAAGAGCATCAGCATAAGATGTCCTGGCCTGGATCAAAGTCCGGCGGGATTCGATCAATTCAATCCCTCCGATTTCTCCTTCCTGGTAACTGAAAAGAAACATATTATAGGCTTCTTCGGCCTGGGTTAATATCTCTTCTTCGAACAGTTTTATCTGGTTGCTCGCAAATTCGGCATTCATATAAGATTCTTCGACTTCAAGGGAAATGGTGTTCTTTGCGTGCTCGAATTCGCTGTTTAAAGAATTGACATTGGCTTGAGCTTCTGCGATCTGGCCTTTGGCGGGCTGCCAAAAGAAAAGAGGAATGGGAAAGGATATAGTAACGTCCCACCACTGGCCTTCGCCTTGGACTTTATGTCTGTTCACTCCCAGGTCAAAATCCGGCAGATAGCTCATTACCGCTTGTTTTTTTTGAAGATTTTGACCTTCTATGGCGTGTTTAATGCTTTTGATCTCTGGCCGAAAAGAGAGAGCCTGTTTTTTCAGTGTTTCCAGATCCGGGATAAGAGGCTCTTTTATGAACTCACCTTTTATTTCAAGAGGAGAGTATTTTTTTCTCGCCATGAGATAGTTCAAACGGGCTTTGGCTAATCGGACCTCATTGGAAGTCCTTCTCAGTTCATTGGCTGCTTTGGCTGCCTCGACGCTGGCTCTGAGCACTTCGACTCTCGCTATATCACCCGCATCAAATTTGAGTTTAGTTTTTTCAAGAAAGTCATTTGACAGCTCCAGGTTCTGCTCAATGTACTGGTATGTTCTCTGTGCCAGAAGAAGGGCATAAAAGGCTTCTTTGACCTGAAAAGTGATGTCGAGTTTCAAAAGCTCAATTTCCTCATATATCTGGTCCGATTCTTTTAAGGCGATTTTTCCTCTCAAATGTCTTTTTCCAGGGAATTCCAAGGATTCACTGACACCGAAATACCATTCCCCTGTGTTTTTAAAGTCAAAAAAATGAGGCTGAAGGTCAGAATCCCAGTCGATAGAGGGTTGAGGGATCGCCTTAGCCTGATTGACTCTGGCTAAAGAAGCTTGGTACTGCTGGCAAGAGGATAACACAAGCGGATTGTTTTCCACGGCAATATTGACACACTGTTCCAGGGTAAGGGATTGGTCATCCGCGTCTTTTCCATAAATGCCTGAAATGAAGACAGCGCTCGCAAGAAACAGGATACACAATTTTTTATTCATTGACAGCACCTCCTCAAAGAGTTGAATGGAATTTTAAAACTATGATCAAAGTTTTAAACGAAGGAGGCGTTAGGAGGTGATCGTGTGGATGGTTTGATATATATCAGATTATGATAGGGAATGATCTGGCATGATGTGAAAATTTCGATAAGGGATAGTTCCGGATGGTGATAAAAATCTATTTGAGCGGTCATAAAAATGGAGTTTTGAAAGTGGCATGCAGGACAATCCTCTGATTCCTGTGGCGTTTTTTCCGTATGTAAAAAATTTATCCCCAGTATCAGGATAAAAAACACAAGCAGCGAAGCAAAGACGATAAGGTTTTTCTTTTTTATGGTCATGCCTATTTTTTATATAGGCTACAGAAAAACCGCTTCTTAGTCAATCGGAAAATTAAAAGTCCAGCTTCACTCCTCCATACAAAGAAAATCCCGGAGCCGCATACCCTTTAATGTATTCATAATCAGTATCGAAGATATTGTCAAAGCGCAGGAAGAACTGTGCATATTTGAATAAGTCATAAGATAAGGATGCATTTAAAAGAGTGTATTCCGGAAGAGTCACCCGTATGGATTGGTAGTTTTGATAGAAACTGTCCTTTCTTTCTCCCACATAAAGCAGGGACACGGATATATGAGTTCTTTTCAGGCCATTATACCCCATTCTCATGGATGCTTTGTGTTCAGGCCTTCGAAGAAGGGCTTCTTCGGTTCCCTCATCAACAGCCTTACACCATGTGTAAGAGGCTGAAAAAGTCATATCCTTTACGGGAATGGAATGGAATGTAAGTTCTGTTCCTTTGGATGAGGCTTCTCCGATATTGATATAGCCTTTGGTATAGTCATAATCGATAAGGTCCTTAAAACTGTTCATGAAGTAGGTGGCTTCGATGAGAAGCTTTCCCCCGAATAATTCCTGTTCGACACCCGCATCCCATCCCAGGGTTTTTTCAGGCTGAAGGTCAGCATTTCCAACGGGGCCATAGAAAGTCGCAGGAGCATAAAGTTGATAAAGGGAAGGAGCTTTGAATCCTGTGCCCAAAGTGGCCTTGAGTTTAGTGCCTGTGTTTTCAAAAATATAAAGAGGGGCTATTTGATAGGTCAAAGAATTCCCGGTTGTGCTGTGGTTGTCGAGCCGGGCTCCTGCGGACATAATAAAGCTGTCGTCCAGATTGATCTGGTCCTGCGCATAAATCCCGATATTAGAGGCGTTTTTTTCGGGAAACTCACTCTCATAGGGGCCGTAAAGACTCTGTGATTCATAAAAAGAGCTTCCGTATTCGTTATAGAATTCGAGCCCAAAAATCAGAGTATTGGATCTATGAAGGAAGAGATTGTTTTGGAAGTCAATTTTAAAGATGTGGCTTTTGTATTCTGATTCATCAGAGGAATAAAGGTGCTGTGCGTCTGTGGGATTGCTGTATTTCCTCAGGGAATCAGTATAGGAGACATCGATTTTTGTCTCCCAGCGGTTTTTCATAAAAAGTCCCCGGAAACCCCCTTTAAGAAAAATGAGGTCATAGTCGCCGGTGTTGTTGGGATCATCTCCGTAATCCCCGCCGCTGTTATCGATATCAGTTTTGGCATCTATTTTTCTCAGGGAGAAGTGCAGGCCTATGTTTTCCTGAAGCTGAAATCCCAGTTTCCCGGAAAAAGTGGTGTTCTGGTATCCGTCTTTTTCAGTGTTTCCTTCATAACGGCTGCTGGCTGCGGAAAATCCGCTGGTTTTGAAATAAGAAGCTCCCAGTGAATAGGATAATTTCTCAGTACTCCCTGAAATCTCTCCTTTTCCCAGTAAAGTATCATAGGTTCCTCCCATGGAGCTGAGATGGAAACGGGGTTTTCCCTGTTCCTGCTTTGTTATGATATGGATCACTCCGGCCATGGCATCTGAGCCGTATAAGGTGCTCTGGGGTCCTCTGATGATTTCAATCCTGTCTATGTTTTCTACAAACAGGTGGCTGAAATCAAATGAGCGGTTTGGATCCATGGGATCATTGATCTCTGTTCCGTCCAGCATTATTTTAGTGTGAGAGGAATTGGCCCCTCTGATAAACAAGGAGGCGGTTTGGCCCGATGCGCCGCTCTGGATCGTATCCAATCCGGCGATTTCCCGAAGGGCCTCATAGAGGGTGTTGTGTTTGAATTTTTCCAGTTCCTCACCTGTTATAACAGTGGTTGAGGCAGCGACTTTTTTGGTTGATTTTTCGATGCGGTTGGCTGTGACTGTGATTTTATACTCCAGTTTCTGCTGTTCCTCCTCTGTGGTATCCTGGGATTTTTGATCCGGGAAAACCCACAGAACAAGAATAAGAATGGTGAATGATAGAAAAAAAGATTTTCTGGTCATTCTTTTTCCTCCTTCCGCTCATAAAAAAGCGGTTGATGTAGTCTAGGAGGAAAGTTTTGGTGGATCAGGACCACCCAAACTTCCACCCGAAGATGGGTTTTTAGGTCCCAACGAGGTATCCTGACTTGCGGTTTCTGCTGTCCAACGCCTTCCCACCCTTACGGGCAGTGGCTTTTTTTGGACCTAACACCGCTTACAGTAGCGGGGGCTGTGTCCGATTCTCACGGACTTCCCTCTTTATAGGCCTAAAACCAAATATCTTGAAAATCCATGCTTTCATATATTGTTGGTCTTGTCAAACTTTCTTTTTGTTGAGAAGAGCTTCATACTTTTTTCCCTGCCAGGTATCTTTATCCTTTAGTTCCTTTTCGATTTCCCGGATGACCTCTGATTTGTTTTTAAGCCATTCAGGCGCGACCAGAAGATCCGTGTGGGCTTCGCTCACCAGTCTCTGGATGACCACATCCAGAGAGAGATGCTCCAGAAAATGAACCGCCGCCTGAACATACTGTTTTTTTGTAAGCAGGGAGACTTTTCCCTTTCTGTATTCCTTTTCCAGTTGTGAGTTTCGGGCCACATAGAGCATGTGGAGTTTGGCTGCCTGGATGCCCAATTCTGAGATAATCCGGGCTGTCTCTGCCATATCTTCAAAAGTTTCCCCGGGAAGCCCAAGTATGAAATGAGCGCACACATTGATGCGGCGGTTCTTCAGAGACAGAAGAGCATCCTTTGTTTCAGGGAGGCCGTGTCCCCGGTTCATGTATTCGAGGCTTTTTTTATGCACAGACTGGACTCCTAATTCGACCCATGTAAAGTAATTTTCCGAATAACTTTCGATCACATCAAGGATGTCTTTGCTCAGACAGTCCGGCCGGGTGGCTATGGAAAGTCCTATAACATCCGGGTGCAGGACCGCTTCCTGATAGAGCTTTTTCAGCTTTTCCAGGGGACCGTACGTATTTGTAAAAGTCTGAAAATAAGCAATGAATTTATCCGCTTTGTATTTTTTTCTCAGCCCCTGCATGCCGGAGGAAATCTGTCTGGATATGGATTCAGGCCGGCTTCCGGGTTTTCGGCCTGATCCTCCGGAAGTGTCACAGAAAATACAGCCCCGGGTGCTGAGGGTGCCGTCACGGTTGGGGCAGCCCAGACCGGCATCCAGAGAGATCTTATAGACCCGGCAGCCAAACTTGTTTTTAAGATAGGGACTGAATTTGTGGTATCTGAGGTTTTCCGGGAACATGGGCATTTTTTTATTATATGCATACATATTTTACCTTACTGGCGAGCTGATGTGAAATTCAGATATGGCTTGTGCTCGCTAAAGATTTTTAACGCCATTATTCGCACTGTATTCTCGGCTGCTGCGCAACTCCCCCCGTCCGTGGGTCAGACATGCTCACAGCTCGGCTTTGCCGAGTTCCCTCAAACACAGTACTCCGAAGGCTAAATCTTCAATGTCGCTTCAGCCACACCTGAATTTCATTAAAGATACTGGATTGGCTTGTGAATAACCAGGATCAATTTTTAAAGTTTATGGAGATGCCGGGAAACCAGGAGACGGATAAAGAGAGGTCCTCCGATCACGGCGGTGATGATTCCGACCGGAAGTTCCGTGGGCGCTATGATGGTCCGTGCTGCTGTATCACACAGAGCCAGAGAGGCTCCGCCCAGGAAAAAAGAGCAGGGAAGAACGACTCGCTGATCCAGCCCGCTCATACGCCTCACAGCATGGGGAACGATAAGGCCTACAAAGCCGATGGGCCCTACAATGGAGACCACAGAAGCCGCCGCAAGTCCTCCTCCTATGAATACGTTTCTGCGGACAGTTTTGATATCCACCCCGTGTCCCATGGCCATTTCATCATTCAGGGCCATGTGGTTGAGTTCCTTGGCATGAAAGAACAGAACAGCCATGGCTGGAAGGAGAAGGGGTGATAGGGAAAAAAGGCTCTGGTATCCAATAATATCGATTCCTCCCATCATCCAGTGCTGGAATACGACCAGGGAATGAGGATCTGAAAAATATGTCAGCAAAAGGATAGCGCCGCTGCAGATAATGCTTATGGTGACTCCGGCAAGAAGTAGAGTGTATATAGAGACACCTTCCGGCCGGTTAGAAAGAGTATAGATAAGAAAAAGGCATAATCCGGCTCCCAGTGCCGCAAAAAGCTGCACAGAGCTGAACGGACCCCATCTCATCCAGAGGCATGGGAATAAGATGGTGATGAAGGCTCCTAAGGAGGAACTTCCGCTGATGCCGAGAGTGAATGGCTCAACCAGAGGGTTGCGGAAAAGGACCTGAAAGGCCGCACCGGTCAAAGCAAGAGCCCCTCCGGCAATAAGGGCCAGCAGGACTCTCGGGATTCTCTGCAGCCAGAAGATCTCTTTGGCAGGAGTTAGGGCTCCTGCATCAGCACCGAACACTTCGGCAGGGGTAATGGATTCAGGCCCTATCCATGGTGATATCACAGCCACCACACAAAACAACAAGGCATAAATAATGATTGTTTTTTTATTCATTTTGTTTTTTTAAGTAAAAGCCTTGGCAGAAGATAGGGGTCATCTGTCTCAGGATGCCTGCCTAAAAGCACGGCCTCCCCATACACATGTTTTATGTTTTTCGCGGATATCACTTTTTCCGGTTTTCCTGAGGAAAGAAGTTCTCCATTTGTGAGAAAAACAATTTTTTGGCAGAACAAAGAAGCAAAGTTTACATCATGGGTGACCACGGCCACGCCCATTCCCTGGTTAGCGAGGCGCCGGAGGAGGTGAAAGAACTGAACCTGCCTGTGGATATCCAGGGAGCTTGTGGGCTCATCCAATAAAAGGATGTCAGGGCTTTGCGCCAGCACCGAGGCAAGAAACGCCCTTTTCTTCTCTCCCCCTGAAAGCTGGGAGAGCCTTCTTTCTGACATATTCTCCATGTCTGTGGATTTGAGAGAGTCCCTGACTATTTTCAGGTCCAAAGGGCCCAGGGCCCCGAATGTTCCCGTATAGGAGTACCTTCCCATACAGACCAGCTCCTCCACTGTGTAATCATATTCGCTTCCTGTTTCCTGTGGTAAATAGCCTATTTTTTTTGCTATTTCTTTGCGTTTGAGTTTGTTTATTTTTTTACCGGACAGGCGCACGGTTCCTTCTAAAGGCTTGATAATACCTGCTGCGATTCGAAGAAGTGTGCTTTTCCCGGATCCGTTAGGGCCTATGATGCCCAGAATTTCTGAGGTTTGAATCGAGAAATCAGGGATATGGAGCTTCCACTCTGAGCCGGGGAACCGGTGAAGGATATTACGGAGCTCAATCATGTTCGAACGTGACCTCCGGATGTATGGTTTTTATAAATTTTTTGAGAATCAGGTGCACTCTCACTCCCGGGATTAAGAGGTAATCATCTGTGAGAAAATGAATGCGGCTGCTTTGAACAGCGGGAAGCACAGCCAGACGGTCCCAGTCTTTACGCAGGAGCTGCTGTTGGTTAAAATTCAGACCCTTGGCATAGATTTCAATGATGATATCAGGCCGGCGCATAATGAGTGATTCCTTGGAGATTCTCGGATAGCGGTTCTTTAAATCAGCGAAGATATTGATACCCCCGGCCATTTCAATGATCTCATTAAGAAACGTCCCTTTTCCCGTGGTCATCAGTCCCGTCAGATCACCCGGATTGTGGCTGAGGCAGAGAAAAACTCTTTTTTTGGGCAGAGATTTGGCTTGAGAGGAAAGAGCGGATATTTCTTTTTTGATTTTTTGGCTCAGATTTTGGGCTTCACTGGCTGCTCCCAGGATGTTTCCGAGTTTAAGAACAGCCCTGTTAATGTCTTTGATTTTCTCTATTTCTAAAGAGAGAAAGGGTATATGCAGTTTTTTGCAGAGTTCAGCCAGGGATCCGTGTTTTCCCTGGGTTATGATGAGATCCGGCCTTAAGGCCGTAATGCGTTCTTTGCTGGGATTGATGAACCCTCCGATGCTGGTTTTTTCTTTTGCCTCCGGAGGGAAAATAGTAAAATGGCTGACGCCAACCACTCTATCCCCTAGACCGAGAGAAAATACGATTTCTGTCACACTTGGAGAGGCACAGATGATTCTTTTGTATTCGGAAGGGGCGGGGATTTTTGTGAGGTTATGTGCATATAAAAGCGGGCAAATGAGAAAAATCAGGGATAAACAGGTAAAAGAATGAAAAAATTTCTCTTTTTTTTTTAGTTTGGCCACTGATTTTCAAGGCACGCTCTTTGGCTCCGTATGCATTCATGGAGAGCACAAAGTCTTGACAATTAAAGTGTAAAACATTTTTGCTTTTTTGTGTGATATTTGTCAAGTGAGAAAAATTTTTACACTTAATTTTTTTGCTTTAAAATCAGTTTGAATGTATTATGTCAGTGAATATGAAAGGGAGCAAAATGATGAGTAAAGTAACCCGTTTCGGAGTGTCACTTGAAGATGTACTTCTGAGGAGATTCGATGCTTTATTAGAAAGGATCGGCTATAAAAACCGTTCGGAGGCCATAAGGGATTTGATAAGAGACCGCCTGGTTAAACAGGATTGGAAAGATGAGGACAAGGAGATCATCGGCATACTCAGTCTTGTTTATGATCATGAAAAAAGCGAAGTCACGGAAAAATTAAATCACATCCAACACCAGCACATAGGGGCTATCGTTAGTTCTACCCATATTCATTTGGATTCTCATAACTGCCTTGAAGTGGTTATTTTGAAAGGGAAAAGCCGGGAGATAGAAAGAATCTCGGATCTGCTTCAAAGCACAAGAAATGTAAAACATGGAAGCCTTCTCAGAACAACCACTGGAGAGGAGCTGGAGTAAGAAAGAAAGAGGCAAGCCGCCCGTTTCCTTAATGGAAGCGGGCGGCTTGATGGGGATGGAATAAAGGTTAGGGTCTATCCATTTGAAATCCCATGAAAAAAGGAGGGGTAAAAAAGAGGATTTTTTTCATTTTTAGCATCTTCATTAATATATACGCCTGAATTTGAATAAAAGTTGCGTTTTTTTTGAAATAATTTTTCCTTTCGATGAAAAATACGAACATACTGCATTTTTTAGAAAATCAGCCCATTTCTGAGTTTAGGTTTGAGAGACTGATGCCATGAAAAGCGGGATTTCATTTTCCTTTTTATAAGTATAACTGGTTGATAGAGAACAAGATAGAACAAGCTTTTTTTGAATTCTTCCTTTTCCCCTTTAACTTATTTACTCGTTTCTATAATTATAACACATATCCATACAAGATTTCAAGAAAAAAAATAAAAAATAAAAAATATCCTGTTTATGAGCTTATTTTACAGAAATAATGACTTAATGGAGCCTTTTTTGCATCATTATGGATGATTCAGGCTCGAAATTGAAATGTGAATGGTGTATATTAAATGTTCCTGGAGGACTTTTTCAAGAGGAGTGAATTATGGATAAGGAAACATTCCGGAAGTATGGATATGAATTCATTGATTGGGTTGCCGATTATTTGGACAATGTCGGTGAATACCGGATTTGCCCTGACGTAAACCCGGGAGAGATCAAACAGAAGCTTCCTAAAGAAGCACCCCGGAAAGGTGAATCCCTGGATAAAATTTTCAACGATTTTAAGAGAAAGATATTTCCTGGAATGACTCACTGGCAGCATCCTTCCTGGTTTGCTTACTTCCCGGCGAACAACAGTCCGCCTTCGGTCTTGGCTGAGCTGCTGACAGCCGGGATGGGGGCACAGTGTATGATATGGGAAACCTCTCCGGCAGCCGCAGAGCTGGAAGAAGTGGTGATGGAGTGGCTGAAGTCCATGCTTGCCCTTCCAAAGGGAATGGCAGGGGTCATCCAGGATACAGCCTCCACTTCTTCGCTGGTAGCTTTGTTGACTGCGAGAGAAAAAACCACTGGATTCAAAAGCAATGCAAAAGGATTTAAAGAAAAACTTGTGGTTTATTGTTCTGAGGAATCTCACTCGAGTGTGGAAAAGGGAGCTAAGATAGCGGGCTTTGGAAAGGATAATGTAAGGAATATCTCCACAGATAAAGATTATGCCATGCTTCCGGAGGAACTTGAAACATCCTTATTGGAAGACATGAATAAAGGAATGATACCATGCTGTGTGATCGCAACGGTTGGGACGACATCTTCTTCTGCCATAGATCCTCTGGATAAGATTGGAGAAATATGCAAGCGCCATAATGTCTGGCTTCATGTGGATGCTGCTTATGCGGGCACAGCTTCCGTGCTTCCGGAAAAAAGGTGGATGTTCAAGGGAATAGAATATGCGGATTCCTTCGTATTCAATCCTCATAAGTGGATGCTGACTAATTTTGACTGCTCCGCTTATTTTGTTAAGGAGCCCGATCTTCTTGTGCGCACGTTTGAGATCCATCCCGAATACCTAAAAACTGGCGTGGACAGCCAGGTAAAGAATTACAGGGACTGGGGGATCGCTCTCGGAAGAAGATTTCGTGCCTTAAAGCTGTGGTTTGTTCTCAGGTATTACGGGATTGAGGGCATTCAGGAAATGGTTCGAAAACACATAGAACTAGCGCAATCCTTTAAGGATAAAGTTAAAGGCAGCCCCTCTTTTGAACTCATGGCGCCCGTGCCTTTAAGCCTTGTTTGTTTCCGCTTGAATGACGGAAGAAGTGAAGAGGAACTGGATAGGATGAACCGGAGACTTTTAGGGGTGGTGAATCAAACAGGCAAGCTGCATATGACGCACACCACGCTCAAGGGGAAATATGTGATCCGGCTGTGTGTGGCATCAAGGACCACGGAAAAAAAGGATGTGGAAAGAGCTTGGGAATTGATAGATGAAAAAGCCCGTGAGATCCTCACTCCGTCTTCCACGTGAGCTCTTTATCCGGATCCACGAAGCGTGCATAGAATCCCCAGCCCCCTCCTCCTTGAAGAACTTTTAAAAGCAGTGTGTTCTTTCCTTTATTCAGATTGGCCTTGATTTTATCCTGGTCAGGATAAGCCCCTCTGTATGCGGGATTCATATGGACCGGTTCGTTGTTCAGCCATATTTTGATCCCGTCATCGCTTCCTATGAGAAGAGTGGCTTCTCTGTCGTCGGGCGAATAAACATACGCCAGGGCATAGGCCACAGCTCTTTCATTGGGGCTTATCATCCTCTGCAGGGGAATAAAGCCTGATTTATCCGCGGATGCGGTTTCCCATTTGAGTTTTTTGCTGTCTTTTCCAGGATATTCTTCAGAAAGGCTCAGTTCCTTTTCCGGGGGATAAGATTTATGCAGCCAGGACATATCAGGCGCATCAAAAGGTCCTATGATATTCCATTCCCTTATGTAACGCTGGGCACATGGAGAAATAAAGGCGCTGACAAAACCGAATTCTTTTTCCACTGCATCAGAGTCACTGCCTTTTCCTGCGATAGAGAGGGAAAGAGTGTTTTCTCCCGGATAAAGACGGATATTTTCAAAGGTTATTTTGCTGATTTCCCTGTGGGATACCGGTTTCTTTAAAAAAATCTTCTGCCTTGGCTGTGATGACATTTTCGGGTTTTATGTCCAAGGGAAATTCTTGAATGATCAAATCCTCTCTTAAAATTTCTTCAGGCATATTGGGATTGGTATAGGTGATGGAGGATGGCGTATTGGCCACAAGGTCCTCTTTAAGTGACTCGGCCTCTTGAGTAATGATGGCTATGTACAGATTTTTATAGTTGAGATACTTTTTTATAGCTGCGTTGACTTCCTCGATTTTTATTTTGGGTATCCTTTCCCGTGCTTCTTTAAGAAAGTCTTTATAACCATAGTATCTGGAATCAATCTGCCACCCCAGTCTTTCGTCCAGAGTCTGGGTATAGAGTTTCGTGTAATTGACAAGGTATTTTTTGGTGAGTTCGAATCTCTCTTCCGGGATTCCCTCTTCGATAAGTATTTTCAGCTCTCTTATCGTCTGCCTGAGGACGAAATGCCGGTTAGAGTTTGCTAAAGGCCTTATCCAGATTGAAAAGTACTGCTGTTGCCTGCAGTAATTGGTTGCAGGGAATTTTCCTCGTCCTTCAATAAAATGTTCAATGTAGGCGTAGTCACCGTAATTCTGTCCCCTCTCCTCTCTTATTTTCTGGAAAAGATGAGACAGATGCTGTCTGTGTTCGCCGAAATGGGAGGCAGCAATCCACAGGGCAAAGAAATCAGGATGTGATTTGGTTATGGAAATCGGGAATCCTAAGGAAAGAGCTGTAGCCGGTGTGTTTTTATCCGCTATGACAATATGAAGGCCTTCGGGCATCTGCTGTTCGGGAAGAGTGCGTTCAGGGGTTTTTCCTGGCGGCAGGACGGAAAAATCGGATATGACTTTTTTTGAGAATTCAGCAGGGTATCCGCCGGCGATCCCTATGGTCATATTTCCCTGGACAAAGTGATTTTCATAGTAATTTTTCACATCATCCAGGGTGAGGCTCTTCACGCTTTTCACTGTTCCCAATTCATTGTGCCCGTAGGGATGTTCCGTATACATCATGAGATTCAGCATTTCTTTCCCAAACTGTTCGTCCATATTACTGACTAGTGTCTTCTGAAGAAAGTTTAAGTGGTCTGTCTTGATCCGGATGAAATCTTCCTCTCTGAATCCCGGGTTCAAAAATATGTTTTTGATTACAGAATAATATTTTTCCAGATTGTCTTTATGTATGATTCCTGAAAAAACCGTCATTTCTTTTTCGATCTGCATGTCCAGGTATGCGGCTATAGGATAAAATATTTGCGATATTTCTTTATAGGTATATTCTTCACTTCCCCCCTCTGAAAGCATTCTGAATGCCAGCGAACTGAGGCCCTCTTTTCCGGCAGGGTCGTCCGCAGAGCCCACGTTCAAAACGAATTTAATACAGACGAGGGGATTGTCTTCGAGCGGGAGAAGCTCTGTGGATATATTTGAAGCAGGTTTTTTACTACAGGTTGTTGTTAAAAGAATAAGCCCCGTGATAAAAATCAGACTTCTGTATCCGTTTCTTTTTATCATTGTTCTTCTCCTCCGGTTAAAGTCACCACAGTGCTTTTTGTCTTTGAGAAGTATTTATGAGCCATCTCTTGTATGTTCTGGGGTGTTATTTTTTGATAGAGGTCGAATAGTTTATTTATGGAATGTGGATCGGTCGTGAGATTTATATAGAAAGCAAGAATTCCTGCTGTTCCATCTGTGGTTCCCATCTGCCGGACGATTATGTATTTTATATTGGATTTCACGTCTTCCAGCTTGTTTTTAGGGACAGGCTCATTTTTGTAGTGTTCCAGTTCATTAAAGATTTCTTTTTCCACATAAGGGAGGTCTTCCTTCTGTTTTACCACAGCATTGAATGTAAGAAGATGAGGATCTCGTCTATCAGGAAAGTCAGCATAAAGGGCGAGGCATTTCTGCTCTTCTATAACAAGACGCTGGTACAGAGGTGATGACCTAGAAAATCCTATTTCCGCAAGCAGGTCAAGGGCTGCCTTATCTATTTTCTCATCGCTGAAGGCGGGTCCGTGAAAAGCCAGAGCTATTCTCGGCATTGTCTGGCCCGGCCACTCGTAATGAGAGCGCTTTTCTTTTTCCTGCGGAGGTTCGACAGGAGTTTTGAGCTCATAATTTGAAGGCTCCCAGTCCCCATAATATTTATTTATGCACTCGATCAGTTCTTCATGTTCGTAATCTCCCACCACGAGTATGATGCTGTTGTCAGGAGCATAGAATCTTTTTTTATAGAGTTTGCTGTATTCGAACTGGTTAGGCATGTCCTGGATGTCCTCGAGATAACCCATTGTAGTGTGTTTATAGGAGTGTTTATCAAAAGCTTCGTGCCTCAGAGTTTCATACAGGCGCCTGCCTGGATTGGAAACACTGGAGTAGTATTCTCCTTCGATCACCGCTGCCTCGGTTTGGAGCATTTCTTCATCGTAATAAAGATTTATGAATCGATCGGCTTCGGTTTTTACCACTTTTTCCAGATTCTCTCTACCGGCAAACACGACAAAATAACAAGTGTAGTCGTCGGAAGTGTAGCCGTTTGTCCCTGCTCCAAGCTCTGTGAGGAAGTCATCGTATTTTTCCCTGGGGATATTTTTGGTGCCTTTGAACATCATATGTTCAAAAAAATGAGCGAACCCGGATTTTCCAGGTTCTATTTCGTTTCTGGAACCTGACCTTACAATGGTGTAATAGGAAATGATATGGGGATTTTCCAAGGGAACCGATACCACAGTAAGCCCGTTTTCAAGTTTTTCGATCCTGGTATCATATGGAAATACATCCGAACTCCATAGAACCAGAGGACATGACAGCAAGGCAAGAACAATGAACGCTGTGCCTCTATTTTTTACCATTCCTTTCCTCCTTGGTTGATTATTCTTCCAAGTTTGTGTTTCTCTATCAGGATATATTAAAATTCTGGCATCTATTGTTCTCTTATTTTGAGAGCCAGCCAAATGAAGCCTTTTCCTTCAGATCCTTTGGGGTATATGGCTTGATGTCAAGAACCGGTGTCCCTTCGATCATATCTACTCCGGATACTTTTATCCTATTTCTTTCTCTTTTCAATAATCGAACGACGGTCATTCCTAAGGGATTAGGTCTGTCAGGGCCTCTTGTGGAGAAGACGCCTCTTTTCTTTCCGTCGTGAGGAGGATGAGAAATCAGGTTTCTCTTCCGGGCCTTATGAAAAGCAAATAGTATAATCAAGTGAGAAAAGCCATCTATGTCTTTGAGTCCCGGTTCGAATTCATCGAAAATCTCAAGTTCTCCTTCTGAATTTTCAAAATCACTCAAGCCTTTTTCTTTAGCTTTTTTGATATCTTCTCTTTTTTTAAAAGGGGAATGGACGACTCCGATTGGTTTAATATACATAAGTAAGCCATTTTTCGTACTTTTTAATCTTTCCCCTGACGCAGTCCGCATAGGTTTCGCGTATTTTTATTGTTATTTCACCTGGTTTTCCGCTTCCGATGACAGTATCTTTTTCCGGTATGTTTTTATCAGACGCATCTTTGGCGCTCGTGATAGGGGCTATTTCTGCAGCAGTGCCGGAGAAAAAAGATTCATCAGCGTTAAGGAAGTCCTGTTTTGTAATGGGTTCGATTTTTGTTTTTATCCCCAAATCTTCAGCGATTTCCAGAATGCTTGTCCTTGTTATGCCTTCCAATACAGATTCAGTCCGGTCGTTTGTTTTGAGAATTTCGTCTTTGTAGATAAAGATATTTTCTCCGGGCCCTTCAGCGACATTTTTTTCAAGGTTGAGGAACAGTGCTTCGTCACATCCTTTTTCCCGGGCTATGAGACCGCAGATTGTTGACTGGACATAGATCCCGCCCAGTTTTGCCGACATATCATACTGGCTGTGATGGACCCGCCTCCATGGAAGGATATACACCTTGACTCCGGTTAAAGCGTTTTCTCCAAGGTAGGCTCCCCATTCCCATGCTCCTACCAGAAGTTCTACCGGGCAGGCTTTTGGGATAAGGCCCAGATTTCCATAAGAATAAAATAAAAGAGGCCGGATATAGGCGGCCTCCAGATTGTTTTCTTTTATTACGGATTTTATTATTTCGGTTATTTCTTTTTTTGAGTAGGGAGATTTCATTTTCAGGATATTGGCTGAATACATGAATCTGTCTAAGTGTTCTTCCAATCGGAAGACAGCCGGCCCCTTGGGTGTATTGTAGGCTCTTATGCCTTCAAATACAGAATTACCGTAGTGAAGAGCATGGCTCATAGGATGTATTATTGCTTCTGACCAATCATGAAATTTCCCCATAAACCAGTACTTTTTTGCTTTAGGAAAACTTTTGTTAGCGAACATCATTTCTCCTTTTTTAGTGTTTTAATCCTTATTATTTGTTTTTATATGTCAGATTTTCTCCGCTTTAAGAACCACAAATCCTCCTCTATTATAACCTTTTTTCAGAGTTTCGCCATTATTGATTTTTCCGGGAAAACGGAAGAGAGTTTGTCTTGAATCAATGAGTGTGAAACCGGTTTCTTTAAACAATTCCAAGATTTTTTCTGGAGAATAAAAATGGGCGTGTTTATAGAATTCGCTTCTCTGTTTTGATTTTTCGTAATCTTTTCCCAGCCGGCTGTTCTTGTTTATCAAGCCTATTATGAGTTGTCCTTTTTTTTTTAATGCTCTCATTGATTCGCTAAGAACCTTAACAACATCATCCACGAAGCATAGTGTTACCATAATCAGGATAAAATGGAAAGTCTCGTTTTTAAAAGGAAGAT
>Ga0307421_1000273_pt1 | contig 34080 bp, 25 predicted proteins | sample SalMarWE160270MG_FD_202163 | JGI IMG/M metagenome (GOLD analysis project Ga0307421, IMG submission 202163) | Salt marsh sediment microbial communities from the Plum Island Ecosystem LTER, Massachusetts, United States - WE1602-70 | ecosystem: Environmental > Aquatic > Marine > Intertidal zone >... | reverse complement strand
CCCAACACATAAGGCCCTGCCAGCGGATTGCGAAAAACCGTCTGCATTTGTAAACCACTGACCGACAAAGCAGCACCGGCCAAAATGGCGGTGATGGCTTTTGGCAACCGAAAATTCATCATTATGGCATGCGTATCTTCACCTGCCATCTCACCTTTTACAATAGCAACAAGATCCGGAATGGCAATGCTCACCGGACCTGTCAGTAAATCGGCTATGAACAGAAGAATAAGAAGTATTCCTATTATTAGGAACAGGATGCTTGTCCTGCTGTGCATTCTCTCTTTCGTCAATTGATACGGTTTTTTGAATATAATTCAAAAGAACAAAATTTGACCGGTTTAGAAAAGAAAAAACGCAGGAAAGGAATTATATCCTATGGTAACTTCTGATAATAGTACAATTCGTGATCAGGCAGAATGTGTGGATGAAAGATGCTGATCATGTCGGCTAGGATAATATCAGGATGAACGATGCCGGATTCGAAATAATCATTGCCGCCGTGTTTGCTCACCCGTGCATTGTTATTATATACATTACCATATTGATAAGCTTTAATATCAGTAAAACGGCTGTCAGCTTCCCCAATATCCTGCAGACTGTTTGCATTGCCCGGGTTAAGCCAGTAATCAGCATCCCTGGTATTATCAAATATCAATTCCAGTCCCAGGGGCTGACTCTCCCGTGAGGTTCTGTCTTTCCAAAGGTAATCCCCTCCAGCATCATCAATAAGCTTTGCTATATATGAATTGCCACCCGACACATACCAGGTACCATTCCATGGAAGGTCAAGCATTACTTCCGGCCTTTCATCAATGTCTGCTGCTTTGCTTGCCAGACTGTTATATATGGCGGCAACCGAATCGAAACGCACGGCAACTTCCTTTTCCTTATTATAAAAGGCAGCCATAAATTTCACCCATTCCATTTTTCCCAAAGGTGAATTTTCAAGATAATCACCCACGAATACAACTGTTAAACCCATCTCTTCCAATCTCGACACTGATCGTAAAATATTTCCTGAAACACCATAAACAAAGATAACATCGGGATCTATGCTAATCAATGACTCATAATTAAGGTTTTCACTGTTACCTATATCCCTGATCTTTTGTTCCTCCAGGTTATTTTTTACAGTTGAATTAGTTATATACCTGCTTCCCGATATTCCGGCAATACTGTTTATCCCGCCAATAAAATCCAACATGGCAATATGTGTGGTTGACAGGCATACGACCTTATCCACAGGTATTTGCACATTAATTGCATATCCGGGAAGATGATCAGGTTTACCTGTGAATAAATAATATTCATACTGTATATCTTTTGCTTTTTGCCAGGGATCTTTCACAGTCAGTTTTTTATAACCGGGATGATATTCAACCTCAAAACCCGAAGCATATTCAATTAGTAAGGAATCAATACCTGTTGATTGATCCCGGGCGCTGTTTTTCCTGCCTGTTCGCGAACAGCTTATTAAAACAGCGATTACAGTTATAAAGAAAAGTACCTGCCTGTTCATTACATGCTGGTTTCCTTAAAATATTCACCACTTCTTTTTGATGTTTGTTGTTTGAAAAACTGTGAATTCACAAGCTTACCGTTTTGAAAATGTTCGGTACCCCACGAATATTTCACTTCCCTGAACTCATTGGCAACATTATCGCGGATAACGATATACCGCCGTATAGTACGAAATTCTTCCTTATATATCTCGAGAGTCACACCATCGGGATAATCCTTTTTTAACTTATCCAGGTATCTGTCACGCTCATCGTCATTTTTAAACTCCAGCTCAACCAGTTTGGATGAAGCAGCTTTATTACGCGCCGCGGGCTGCCTGGTCTGCTGTGTGTTTTGTTGTTTGGCCAGTAAGCTGGTGATCTCATCTATCTGCTTTATCCTTTGCCGCGGATACGCCTCACCGGCTTTTATATTCAAAGCATCCTGGTAACCTGATTTTGCAGTTTTATAATCAGCCTTGTCAAAGGCATTATCGGCTGCAGCAATAGTTGTTTCATACTCACGCTGAACAGCCAGTTGTTCCTGTTTCTGTTTCTCTGCCTGTGCAAGCAGTCCATCAATTTCAGCTATCTGCTGTTTGGGATAACTTTCCCCGGGCTGGTAAGCCAGCGCCTGGTTATAATACGATTTAGCCTGCTCATAATCTTTACGGTCAAACAACTGATCAGCCTGTACAATCAATTTCCGGTAGTTCTCCTTTTTTTGCCGCGCCTCAGCCAGTGCTTCCTGCTGTGATTTCAACAGTTGTTTAATTTCGCTTATTTTCCCCGAGGGATATTGCTCACCCGGTTTAATGGCAAGCGCATTATTGTATTCAGTAAGTGCTTCTTCGTATTCTTTCATCCTGAAAAGGCCATCGGCTTTACTTACAGCCGCCTTATAATCGTTTTCCATTTTCTGTTGCCTGTCCAGTTTACGTTGTTGATCAGCCACTAAGCGTTCAATCTCACTAATCCGGTTTTGCGGATGTACCTCTCCCGGTTTAATTCTTAACGCGCTTTCATAAGCCTGTTTGGCAGCAGTATAATTTCTTTCATTGAACATATTATCTGCATTGGCGATCATTTCATTATATTGCTTGTTTTTAGCCTGTTCTGCTCCCTGTTGTTCCTTTTTTTCCTTAATCAACAATTCGATCTCCCTGATCTTGCTTGTTGCCACAGGATCGCCGGGTTTATATGTAAGTGCTTCTTCGTAACTGTTCTTCGCATTTACATATTGTTTTGTATTAAATAATGATTGTGCATTCGCTACAGCATTATTATATCCCTGTTCTTTCCTCTGCTGTTCTTTAGCTTCCATGGCAGCCATCTCACGTTGTTCTTCAGCTTCCCTCTCAGCAATCTCACGTTGTTTTTCTGCTTCCCTGGCAGCAAGCTCACGTTCCTTTTCTGCCTGTTGGGCAGCGATCAGCCCGTTAACCCGGTCAATCCGCTGTTTGGTATAAGTATCTGAAGGTTTGAGTGAAAGTGCTTTTTTATAGGAATCAAGCGCATCGGTATAGTTCTTATTTTTATAATGCCCGTCAGCCATAGCCAGTGCAGCATTAAATTCACGTTCCAGCTCTTCCTGTCGTGCCTGTTGTTCAGCTCTTTTCTGCTCAGCGATCATTTCATCTATCTGATCTATCTTTTGTAAGGGCTTTGCTGCCTCCGGCCTCATTGATAATGCTTTATTAAAGGTTTCTTTAGCAGCTTCGTACTGCTTTTTGGCTAACAGGGCCTCAGCCTTTTGAACCGTCTGATTATAAGCTCTGTCCTGTTCCTCCTGCTTTGCCTGTTGCTGCTGTTCCCTGGCGATCAATGCATCCAGCTCCTGCACCCGGCCCTTTGCAATTGCAGAGGAAGGCTGTAAAGTAAGGGCCTCATGATAAATGGTTTTTGCCTCACTGTATTTTTTTGCCGTAAAGGCATCATTTGCCCGCGCGATAAGCGAATTGTACTGATTATTCAGGGAATTCTGCCTTTGCTTATTACTTTGTTGTGTATCGATGGATTTAATTTTCTCACGGGGATAACCTTCACCCGGTTTAAGGTTCAACGCCCTTTCATATTGTTGTTTTGCCTCATCAAGACGTTCCTGGGCGAGCAGGGCATCACCTTCGGCAATAGCTTTATCATACATTCGGTCATTTTCTTCATTTTTCTCTGCCCTTTCACTGATCTTTTCGATCTGATCACGGGGATAACGGTTATCGGGCTGCAGGGTCATTGCTTCATTGTACTTTTTCGCTGCTTCATCGAATTTATCCTGCTTAGTCAAACGATCAGCTTCATCAATCAAATCTTCATATTTCTTTATATAGCATTCTTCCAGATCAAAGTACACATCCTGAAACCTCATTCTCTGTCTGTTCATATATGATTTATCCGACTCAAACTCTTTGCTTCTCTTATTAAAGCTGATCTTGTCAACCGGGTCACTGAATGCCGATACATCCACTCCTTCACAGGTCTTTACAATACTCATCGCAAATTCGGAAACATATGCCGTTTTGATGTCTTCAGGTACTTCCGTATCAAAATCAATACGTTTAGAGACGAATCCGCTTTTAGTAAATTCAATTGAATAATATTTATTAAAATCAAGGATAAATGAAAAATGACCCGATGATCCGGTGGTTTTTGAATCAACTTTATTATTTCCTTCATAAAGGTTAATAATAACACCTGACATCGGTTGCCGGTTATGTTCAGCTACCCCCGTCACTTCGAGGTAAACTTTTTCCGGGTCACCGCTTTGTGAGTCTAACGCGGAAAGTGTAACAAAAACAAAACAACCAATAAACAGGAAAACTTTCATACTCCTCAATCCAAGAATTTCTTTTACGAAAACTTTATCTCCAATCATTTTCAAATAATTTATTGAATCAAACTTACCTTCCTGGTAATAACATCTCTTTTATGGGTAATTTTAAGTATATAAATACCCGTTTGCAATCCGTTTACGTCGAAGTGGATCAAATTGTTATGTAAAATCATCTTATTTTTAACCAATAATCCGTTCACTGAATACAGCTCTATAATAACAGCATCTATATATTCATCGGGAAGATCGATCGTAAGTTCTGATGAAGCCGGATTTGGATAAATGATCAGCTGTGATCGCGGCAATCCCATTTCATCCGGTTCTAAACCGGAAGGTACTGAAGAAGAACCTATCACACTGATATCGAATGATGTGCACACTCCACCGATTGATGCATCCTCCAGGGAAACCCACTGATCATCTTCCTTTATCCAGGCAGTGTTTAATTGTCCGCTTACCCTTTCATTTGCCATATACAAGGCAAAAGTATCCTGCACGAAATAGTTGATCCCGTATCCGGCATAGAAGTCACCCGACAATTCAATTGCCGAATCAAGTTCAACATAATATGTAAGATTCTCTTTTAGATAGTCATAAGATATCGCCTGTTCATAAACCGGGTCTCCGCCCGCAGGTTCCCCTTCCCATATCTTCAGCATAATGAATGAATTATCCGAACCGGCAAATGAACGGTAAACATGCAGGCCGGCTTCACGAAGATAGATAATGCCGTTGTTAACAAATTTCTCGGCAAAAACCGATATACCTGCCTCATTGTGACCTGAAAGGTATCCCCAGTATCCCTGGGGTGAAATAATGCCTGTTTCATCTTCATCCGATATGTTACCCAGGGTATCCAGAGATGAAAAGTAATCGGCATAAGGATCGTATCCCCCCCACTGCTCAACATCTTTGCCAAGCGGGTCAAGCCAGTGTTTAAGTTGTTGTCCCGGCTCATCATAATCGGCCCAGCACCGTGAAAATTTTTGAAAATAATCATAATAGGGATAAACGCAAGAAGCATCTCCCCCGGTAAGATTTCCTATAACCTTATCTTCCTGGTTGAATAAAGCTGCTCCCGAAGATCCTTTTTCCGTAGTTCCCAGGTCCCACTTATATATCTGCCAGTGAGAAGACTCATCCAGACCATCACCAAAATTACCTGTTGTTGCAGGATCATCATCAATAGTGACCTTCTTAACATCACCCCAGGGATGGTGTATGGAATAGCTGTTCTCCGGCGACCGGGTTGTTGCATCCCATCCTGCAAAATATGGCTTATAATAATATGGCGGATGTTCACTTAACTTTACAAGCGAGAAATCTACGTTTGCTGAGGTTGCCACTATATCCCCACCTGAAATGGATTTTCCTGCAAAACCGTCAGGGCCGTTACAGTAAGGGCTTTCATAATCAAAATAAAAGAGCGCTGTATTGGCATAATACTCTATGCCCAGACAATGGTTAGCAGTCAGCAGATAAGGCGTGCCTGAATTTTTTGTGGTATTCAACAGCGTACCGGTACAACGTTCTTTCCCGGCATATATTATACGGATCACTGAATATTTTACCCGCTGCATTCCAGGGTCATCAATACAATTGATATCCACGTTACAGGTATCAGAATTTTCAAACCAGCTGTCTTTTTTGCGACTGATACCATAAATGTCTTTGTAATCATGGCCTGCCTGTCTTATGGTCAGGTCCCCGTAGTCTTCCATGCCCTTATCAAGCTGCATCTCAACATATAACCTCTCACCCGGGACGGGTGTAACTGCAAAAACACCCGAAGCTTTATTGTTTTTGCGCGTATAAGCACCCAGGACAAAATCCTGTTTGATATTATAAAGGAAAACCTTAACGCCGGGGGCCAGGTGAAATCTGTTAAAAATAACATTGACCGAATAAGCACCGGCTGATTCAATTCCCACCCGCCATATTTTTCTGCCACTGGTCAATGTTGTCCATGTGCCTGAATTTTCAGGATTAATATCCAGATCATACACTTTTGCAAACCTGTCATTCTTATACCGGCTTTCCCTTTCTTCATATTTCTCTTGCAGATATTGGTTCTTCACATCCGGCTTCAGAAGCACAACCGGTATATGTTCAAGGGCCGAAGGGGTTAGAAGCACAGGGGAACCTTTATGACTGATCTGTGCAGAAAGCAAATTTGAAAATAATATGCAGTTCATTACCGATATGAGTATTAACCTCCCGGTACGCGAATAAACAGTTATTATACTTGAAAAATACACAATGAATTAATTAATGTCTGTCCAAAAAGTCCCATTTGCCGCGTTACGCTTGTCCGAAAATTGCTCATTCACGACTGGAAAACTCCGCGCTTTCGGACAGCGCGAGCCTTGCAAATGAAACCTTCTGAACAGACACATATACGGTTAAACATTTTGATTACTTTATAGACGGACTCTAACACAAAACAAAAATAATTCATTAAATCTATTAAAAAATATTTAACCTGTATTATTGATGCATCAGGTTTGGTACAAATGCATGTTACTCAAAACTGAATCCGGCTTAAAAAAAATAATATAGTTTTATTTCAGGTTTATAATGCAGGTTATTATTCCGGACTTTCCCGGTTTATTACAAGAGTTACTATCTTTATGGAATTAAAATAATTTACCAAAGCATGGAGAACGAACCGGCTATTAAACAAAGGATAAACAAACTCAGGGATGTTTTAAACAAACATAATTATCAGTATTATGTATTGTCTAAACCCGAGATCAGTGATTTTGAATATGACCAGCTGGTAAAGGAACTGGCCGGTCTTGAGGACCGCTATCCACAATTCGATGATCCCAATTCACCCTCGAAAAGGGTGGGTAATGACATAAATCTCGAATTTACGCAGGTTAGCCATCCCTATCCCATGTTATCCCTTGATAATACTTATTCAAAAGAAGAGCTGGCCGAATTTGAAAGCCGTAACAAACGCCTACTGAACGAAGAATTTGAGTACGTATGCGAATTAAAGTTCGACGGGGTTTCGATCAGCCTTACATATGAAAACGGGGAACTAACCTCTGCCGTTACACGGGGTGACGGTACGCGCGGGGATGATGTAACGGCAAATGTAAAAACCATTCGCAGCATTCCCCTCAAGCTGAACGGAGATGATCATCCTGAAGGGTTCATTATCCGTGGTGAGATCTTTATCCCGCACAAAGGGTTTGAAAAAATGAATAAAGAACGTGAGAATGAAGGGCTTTTTCTGTTCGCCAATCCCCGCAATGCTGCTTCCGGTACATTGAAAATGCAAAACTCCTCCCTGGTAGCCAGGCGGCCTCTTGACTGCTATTTATACAGCCTCCTGGGTGAAGAGCTTCCTTTTAACACTCAGTTCGACAATATTCAAAAAGCCCGTGACTGGGGATTTAAAATCCCGGAACATATGATCCTGTGCCGGTCGATGGAAGAAATTTTCCAATTCATTGACTATTGGAATGAACACAGAAAAGAGCTTGAATACGATATTGACGGTGTTGTAATAAAAATAAATTCGTATGACCAACAAAGAAGGCTGGGTTTTACAGCAAAATCACCACGCTGGGCCACAGCTTATAAATTCAGGGCCGAACAGGCTTCAACAACCGTGAAATCCATAGATTACCAGGTGGGTAGAACAGGTGCAATAACGCCGGTTGCCAATCTTGAGCCTGTATTGCTTGCCGGAACAACCGTAAAAAGAGCTTCACTACATAATGCCGACCAGATCCGCCTCCTCGACATCCGAATAAACGATACCGTATTTATTGAAAAGGGAGGTGAGATCATACCCAAGGTAGTGGGCGTAGATAAAACCGAAAGATCACCGGGGGCCTCCCCTGTTGAATACATAACACACTGCCCCGTATGTGGCACAAAACTGATACGTAATGAAGGGGAAGCAAAGCACTATTGTCCCAACGAAACCGGCTGCCCGCCACAGATAAAAGGAAGGATAGAACATTTTGTCAGCCGCAAAGCTATGAATATAGGTCTGGCCGAAGCAACCGTTGAACTTCTGTATAATAAAAAACTTATAAACTCCCCGGCAGATCTGTACTATCTGAAAAAAGAGGATATTCTGGGTCTGGACCGTTTTGCTGAAAAATCGGCTGATAATCTTATAAAAAGTATTCAGCATTCAAAGCAGGTTCCGTTTGACAAAGTATTGTATGCGCTCGGAATACGTTATGTAGGCGAAACAGTAGCCGGGAAGCTTGCCCGGCATACCGGGTCTGTTGATCAGCTAATGAACACTAACGAAGAAAACCTCATTGTCATTGATGAGATAGGTGAACGAATAGCAAAAAGCATATTAAAATTCTTTTCGGATGAAAAAAACCGTCTGATGATTACCCGTTTACGTGAAGCAGGAGTGCAAATGAAAATGGGATCATCAGATGAACAGGCTTCGGACAGGCTTAAGGGCCAATCGCTGATCATTTCAGGTGTTTTTAAAAATTTTTCAAGAGAGGAGATCAAGTCACTTATTGAACAACACGGAGGAAAAAACATAAGCTCAATATCTTCAAAGACCGATTACCTTATTGCAGGTGAAAAAACAGGTCCCTCCAAACTTAAAAAGGCAACAGAACTGGGAATTCCGGTTATCAGTGAGGAGGAATTCATGAAACTAATCACTGATTAGTGTTTATTGACAAACACTGATTAGACGATTGTTTGAATTTAGAGCTTCCTGCTTTGGGTTAATACACATTATTTTCTTAAAATTGTAACCTGAAAATAATATAACCAAAAAGATAAACCTGTGGGTACCCTGGATGATGTAAAAGATAAAATCAGAAATAAAAGCCTGAAAAAAAAGGCTGGTGGTACACAACGAAAGAAAAGGGTTTGCAATATCAATCAGGCTAAGTCTGTTGGGATATTGTATGAAGCTACACAAATGGTAAGTTTCGAGATCGTCAAAGACCTGGTAAAGTCCCTTACCCGTAAAGACCTGAAAATATCTGCCCTGGGCTATGTTGATTCCAAACATCTCATAGACCATTATCTTTACCGGAAAGGATTTACCTTTATCTCAAAAAACAATCTTAACTGGTATGGTAAACCGGTATCCGAAAATGTTGACGAGTTTGTTTCCATACCATTCGATATTCTGATCAACCTGAGCCTTGATTACAGTTACCCAATTCAGTATATCACCGCTCTGTCAAAAGCATCTTTTAAGGTAGGAATATTTTCACCCGGACAAGAGTTTTTGGATATGATGATAGATCTGGAAAAAGAAAAGAAGAATATTGAAAACGTCAAGAATGAGATTAGAAAAAACAAAAAGAAAAATAACAATAAAGGATTGACAGAAGAAAAGAAAAAAGAAAAGGCAAAACAGGAAAAGGAAATAGAAAAAAAAGTTGAAACGGAAATGCAGATGAATTTTCTGATAAGCCAGTTATTGCATTATCTTTCAATCGTAAAAAACAATTAATATGACGAACACTATTTTTGCAGGTACGGGAGTTGCCATAGCAACCCCATTCAGGAATGATGGAAGCATTGATTTCAAATCAATGGAAAAACTGATTGAACATGTCATATCTAACGGCATCAACTATATTGTTGTCCTTGGCACTACCGGAGAATCGGTTACCCTGAGCAAAGATGAGAAAACAGCCCTGGTAAACTTTGTAATTGATGTTACAGCCGAAAGAATCCCGATAGTAGTCGGCATTGGCGGGAACAACACACGTGAGGTGATAAGTACGGTAAAACAGTTTGATTTTTCCGGAGTATCGGGTGTTTTATCTGTTGCACCCTATTACAATAAACCTTCACAGGAGGGACTTTTCGAACACTTTCGTTCAATTGCTTCGGTTTGCCCTGTTCCTGTGATCATTTATAATGTACCAGGAAGGACTTCATCTAATATCGGGGCTGAAACAACACTTAAACTCGCCAGAAAAGTTGATAATATTGTTGCAATCAAGGAAGCATCCGGTTCTTTCAGTCAGATAATGGAGATCACAAAAAACAAACCAAATGATTTCCTGGTAATATCCGGAGATGATGCCCTTACTCTTCCCATGCTGAGTGTTGGAGCAAAAGGAGTTATTTCCGTAATTGCCAATGCTTATCCGGCTGAATTCTCAACAATGGTAAAAAGTGCCCTGGGAGGTGATTTTATAAAAGCACTCAGCCTGCAATACAAGTTAATGGATATGATGAAAGCATTGTTTGAAGAAGGAAGTCCGGCAGGTGTGAAAGCCGTATTAAACATCAAAAAACTTGCACCTAATAATTTAAGGCTTCCCCTGCTGCCTGTCAATGACAAACATTACAAGAAACTGGAAAAACTGGTAAAGGCACTTGGTTAAAAAAACAGTCCATCATAATAAACGGGGTCTGTCAAAGTCTTAAATACATCCTAAACCAGGCGGCAAAGCGAAGGTGTAAGGAAGTCGATGTTACTGAAAGACCACCTCCTTTAAAATCAGCATAAAGATTTATAGCAGTGGGGCCGTCTCAGAAAAATCGCGTACGATTTCAAGGAAGGTTTTCGTTGCAGAGGCCCTTGAGGAACCCTGTCCGAGCGACGACGAGGGAGGAGTGAGTTTGGGTTCCGCGGGGAGAAAACCTTTCGTAGTAAATCAAGCGATTTTTCTGAGACGGTGACCTTTTTGCTAACTTTTTGTGTGGAAGACAAAAAGTTAGTCGAACTGCCTCGCGGGCAATTCGAAACCTCAGCCCGCGGGAAGACATATTAAAACAATATTATTCTATATAATAGCTGTTTTTCAGAATATCCTATGCCATCCCTTACTGACTATGGATGGCATTCTTTATTGCAAGGGTTGTGCCCCGGGCCGTCCGTGACAATGTTTGTATTTCTTACCACTGCCGCAGGGACAGGGATCGTTACGCCCTACTTTTTTATCCACTCTAACAGGTTGTGCTTTTTGTTGCTGTTTTTGCTGCTGTTCTCCACCTTTTCCGTAAGATGGCTCATATTCACTTTTACTGGCACGCAGATTACTGGTATCCAAACGACGTTGCGCCCGGCCTCTCTGTACTTCACTTGAATCACGAATTGGAATCTGTCCTTTCATCAATATTCCGATAACATCCTTGTTGACCCGGTCAATCATAGCCTGAAAAAGTTCAAAGGATTCAAACTTATAGATCAGTAAAGGATCTTTCTGTTCATAAGTGGCCGCCTGTACCGACTGTTTAAGATCATCAAGCTCACGCAGGTTCTCCTTCCATGAGTTGTCAATCGTGGCCAGCATAATAGTTTTCTGGTATGATTTTAACAGGTCTTCACATTCGGATTTATAGGCTTTCTCGAGATTGGTAAGAATCTGATAGGTCTTTTGTCCGTCGGTTATAGGTACCACTATATTGTCATAAACCTCAGCCTGCTTTTCATAAACATCCTTAATAACAGGATATGCCTGGCTCTTTATCATTTCACTCTTACGCCTGAAACTATCACTCACATTATCAAATAATTTCTCAGTGATCTCTTCGGCAGTAGTCTTCATGTATTCATCTTCATTTACTGGTGAGTTGATAGAAAGTGTACGTATCACCTCGAAGCTGAAATCAGTATAATCAGCATTTCCATGGTATTCATCCACCATACTTTCACATACTTCATACATCATATTGGAAATATCGACCTGGATTCGTTCACCAAACAGGGCATGACGACGTTTGGTATATATCACCTCACGCTGCGAATTCATCACATCATCATATTCAAGCAGTCGCTTACGAATACCAAAATTATTTTCTTCAACTTTTTTCTGTGCACGCTCAATAGATTTCGATATCATTGAATGCTGAATAACCTCTCCTTCTTTCAATCCCATCCTGTCCATCATTGATGCAATCCTGTCCGATCCGAACAGCCGCATCAGGTCATCTTCAAGTGATACATAAAACTGGGACGATCCGGGATCTCCCTGACGGCCTGCACGACCGCGCAACTGACGGTCCACACGCCGCGATTCATGCCGCTCGGTACCGATAATAGCCAATCCTCCGGCTTTTCTAACCTCAGGCGACAGTTTAATGTCTGTTCCCCTTCCTGCCATATTTGTAGCAATGGTCACTGTCCCGCTCTGTCCGGCCTCTGCCACGATCTCGGCCTCCCTCTGATGAAGCTTGGCATTCAATACATTATGTTTTACTCCTTTTAGTTTCAACATTCTGCTAAGTAACTCGGAGATCTCTACCGAAGTTGTTCCCACAAGCACCGGACGTCCCTTATTCACCAGGTTGATGATCTCATCGATAACTGCATTGTATTTTTCTCTTTTTGTTTTATAAACAAGGTCCTGACGATCATCACGAACAACCGGCTCGTTAGTGGGTATAACCACTACATCAAGCTTGTAAATATTCCAGAATTCACCTGCTTCGGTCTCGGCTGTACCTGTCATACCGGCAAGTTTATGATACATCCGGAAATAATTTTGCAGCGTTATAGTTGCATAGGTCTGTGTTGCCGCTTCGATCTTTACTCTTTCCTTGGCTTCGATAGCCTGATGCAAACCGTCAGAATAGCGCCGTCCTTCCATTATCCGGCCGGTTTGTTCATCAACAATCTTAACCTTATTATCAATGACCACATACTCCACATCCTTCTCAAAAAGTGTATATGCTTTCAGCAGTTGGTTTACGGTATGTATCCTTTCTGATTTAATGGCATAATCCTGTAATAGTTCATCTTTCTTTTTCACCACTTCCTCCTGGCTCAATACGGACTTATCGAGCTCGGCTATCTCGGAACCAATATCCGGCATAATAAAGAAATCATTTTCTTCAGTTGAACTGGTTATCAAATCAAGCCCCTGTTCAGTAAGTTCAATGGAGTTTTGTTTTTCATCAATTACAAAATACAGATCATCGGTAACTTTATGCATGTGTTTGGAATTGTCCTGCATATAAAAGTTCTCAGTTTTTAACATCAGGGCCTTATTCCCCTGTTCACTAAGAAACTTAATAAGAGCCTTGTTCTTGGGCAATCCTTTATACGCCTGAAGCAGCTTAAAACCACCTTTTTCAGTGTTTCCTTCATGGATGAGTTTTTTGGCTTCGGCTAATATTTCCGTTACCAGTTTACGTTGTACGCTCACCAGTTTTTCAATACGCGGTTTTAGCTCGTCGAACTCCTGTGTATCTCCTTTGGGCACGGGACCTGAAATGATCAGGGGCGTACGCGCATCATCAATAAGCACAGAATCCACTTCATCAACTATAGTGTAGTTGTGTTTTCTCTGAACAAGGTCATGTGGACTTATTGCCATATTGTCACGCAAATAGTCAAACCCGAATTCATTATTTGTCCCATAGGTAATATCCGCGTTATATGCCTTTCTCCTTGCTTCCGAATTCGGTTGATGCTTATCAATGCAATCGACCGACAAGCCGTGAAATTCAAAAATAGGTCCCATCCATTCAGAGTCACGCTTGGCGAGATAATCATTAACGGTTACTATATGTACTCCTCTGCCGGTCAACGCGTTCAGGAACACCGGCAATGTAGCCACGAGAGTTTTTCCTTCACCTGTTGCCATCTCGGCTATTTTCCCCTCGTGCAATACCACACCACCTATCAATTGCACATCGTAATGCACCATATCCCATGTTACTTCATTTCCACCTGCCATCCATTTCTGGTAATAGCGTACCTTATCACCCTTTATCTCAATACTGCTTCGGGCAGCTGCCAGATCCCTGTCAAAATCAGTTGCGGTAGCTTCAAGGTACTCGTTCTCCTTGAACCGTTTGGCAGTTTCTTTTACCAATGCAAATGCAGTAGGTAAAACATCCTGAAGTGCCTCCTCAAGTTTATCATCGATACTCTTCTCTATCTTATCGATCTGGTCATACAAACTTTCTACCACATCAATGTCCAGGGTTTCATTTTCAATTCTTTCTTTCATCCCCGCAATTTCCTGTCTCTCGTCTTTCACATAATCAAGGATATATTTCTTTATTTCAAGTGTTTTGTCCCTCATCTCATCATTCGTAAGGGACTCAATCTTTGAATATTCATCCTTTACCTTTTCAACAACAGGCATTATCGCGCGAATGTCTCTCTCCGACTTATTCCCGAAAACTTTATTAAGGATTGTTGTTATTGCACTCATTTATATCGTTTTTTTTCAGATTATTCAAACAAAAATAGTGGAAATATTAGTTTCCGTGTTTATAATAACATTTAAATTTATCAATGAAAGATTACAATACAAAAACCAGTCCTTTTGATATGTATTGTTCAAACAAATATAAATAGTGTCTGTCCATAAAGCCGGCAAAATATTTAACTGGTCATGTGTCTGTGCAGAAGGTTCCATTTGCAAGGCTCGCGCAGTCCGGAAACGCGGGGTTTACCAGTCGTAAATGAGCAATTTCCGGGTAAGCGTAACGCGGCAAATGGGACTTTATGGACAGACACTAAATACCTGTCATTATTGCAAAGTATTTACTGTAAAACTTTACATACAGGAAAGAAATTCCGAACTTTGTTAATTAAACATGACTAATATTCATAGTTTAATATTTTCTATTTCGTAATTTCAGCATTTAAAATGCATAAACACCCTTTATAGCCCTGCTTGTAATAATACAGATCAATTTATCAGGTGCACATGCAACGCACAATTAACATAAGCGGTGGAATTATGTTTTGTCTGTATACGGTTTTTACATCTGGTCTCCAGGCTCAGCCCTGGATGCCATATGTTGATAAAACCAAATCCACAGAACAATCTGCCGGCTTTTATGCTGTTCAGAAAGCTTTTCAACACTACTGGCAGGACAGAGAGGTAACACGCGGAAATGGTTTCAAGCAATTCAAACGCTGGGAATATTTCATGGTACCCCGGGTATACCCTAGCGGAGAACTGCCGAATACTATTCTGTGGGAAGCCGGTCAGGAGAAGCTTTCACGTAAAAAAAGCACAAAACTATACAATCCTGACTGGCAGTTTTGCGGGCCAGACGATACACCAACCCTGATTCATGACAGCACTAAAGGAGGTTCAGGACGATTGAACTGTATTTCTTTTCATCCTTTTGACCCTGATATCCTTTTTGCCGGCTCACCATCAGGTGGTTTCTGGAAAACAACCGACGGAGGTTCTTCATGGTATACTACAACCGATAAACTCCCTGCAATTGGGATCTCTGACATTGCTGTTCATCCTTTTGATCCTGATATCATTTATATTGCAACCGGTGACGGCGATGCCTGGGATACATACAGCATAGGAATTCTGAAATCGATCGACGGTGGTCATACATGGAATACAACCAGCCTGTCAGAAGAATTAACAGAACATAATTTTTTCCGGCGCATGCTGATGCACCCGCAACACCCCGACACTATGATTGCCACATCAAAAAAAGGTATTTTCAGGACCACGGATGGCTGGCAAAGCTATGAGCTGATAAAACCCGGGCATTTCAAAGATCTGGAATTCAAACCCGGTGATCCCTCTGTGATTTACACGACAGATTATGATAATTTACGAGGCTACTCAAAAATATATAAATCCGTTAACACGGGCCTGAGTTTTCAGGAATGTATGACCGGACTGGATATTGGCGGTAAGGCAAACCGTATTGAACTGGCAGTTGCACGAAGTCAGCCTGAAACTGTCTACGCCCTGGTCAGCAAACACCCTGACAGCGGATTACTGGGATTATACAAGTCAACTGATGAGGGTAACTCATGGACCCGCGTGTATTCGCAGTATGATAAAAACCTGCTTGGAGCTTCGGATGACGGACTAACCGGTGGCGGACAGGCGTGGTATGATATTGCACTTGAGGTTTCGCCTGTTAATCCGGACGTGATCTTTGTAGGTGGTATTAATATATGGAAATCAATTAACGGGGGTGAAAACTTCAGGCTTACGGGACTGCGATATCAGTCAGAGCTCGCTGATTATATACATGCTGACCATCACATGTTTAAATATAGTCCGCACGATAATATCCTGTTCTCGGCAAATGATGGCGGGTTATACAAAACAACGGATAATGGCAAAACCTGGACAGACCTTAGTGATGGCCTGCATATCACACAGGTATACAGAATTGGAAACTCATTTACAAATCCCGGCCTGTGCATTGCAGGAACACAGGATAACGGAACCATTATGAGAACATCCTCAGGCTGGAGGGAAGTGCTTGGCGGAGACGGGATGGAATGCATAATTGATTATACAGATGATGACATTATGTACGCCACTATCTATTATGGTGATCTTTATAAAATAACTAACGGTGGAGCCAGCTCCACATCCATTTTACCCGAGGAAGACCTCGAAGGTGCATGGGTAACCCCGGTAATTATGCACTCCAGGATTCCATATATTCTTTATGCCGGCTATCAGGATGTATACAGATCCGTTAACCGAGGTTATTCATGGACAAAACTATCAGATAATCTGACGGGTGGAATCAATTTACGATCTTTGGCCATTTCACCTGTAAATGATAATACTATATATGCAGCAACATACCATAACATATGGCGTACAACAGACGGTGGAAAATCATGGTCATCAATAAAAACGGGCTTACCTGACCTGGCGATCTCTTATATTACAGTTTCTCCGACAAATCCCGGTGAGATATGGATCAGCCTGTCGGGGTACAGTCCAGGAAACAAAGTATACTATTCGGAAACAGGGGGAGATGACTGGGAAAATTATTCAACCGGGCTTCCCAATGTTCCTGTAAATTGTATTGTGGCTCAGGAAGACAGCCGTAATGGCTTATATGCCGGTACTGATATTGGAGTTTATTTCCGCGATGCGAGTTTGGGAGAATGGGAAGATTTTAACGGCAATCTTCCGAATGTCATGGTAGGTGAACTTGAGATTCATCCCCCATCAAATAAAATCAGAGCTGGAACCTATGGCCGCGGATTATGGGAAACATCATTAAATCCTGAAACTGCCGATGCATATGCAGATTTCTGCGCCGATAATCTAACTCCCTGCCGGTTCGGGTTTGTTACATTTAAAAACAGATCATCAGTTTCAGCAGACAGCATGTTATGGTATTTTGGAGAAGATGCAATCCCCTCCTCGAGGACCAGCCACGGACCGCATGATATCGTGTTCAAAACACTCGGCCCCAAAACCATCTCACTTACGGTTTATAACAATGGTAATACTTATACAGAAACAAAAATCAAATATATTGATGTACATGAAGAAATTGAATTTTCTGTAATTCCTGATACTATAACCTATTGCATGGGCCAACCGATCGATCTTTATGCAACAGGTGGTTTTATTTACAAATGGATATCTGATAGGGGTGATAATCTTGAAGGTAACAAAATAAGCGTTGCCCCGGAACAAAATACTGAATTCACGGTAACTGCAACAAACGGATTATGCGAAACTGTAAGCAAATCATTAGTGATCGTAACATCTAACGACAATGTATGCAATGCACTTTTACTAAAAAAAGGGTTTAACGGTCCCTTTTCAAATACATGTGCCACACCCCAGGAAAATGAGCCCGTGCCGCCAACAGGGTCTGAAGGCCTGTATGGCTGCAATTCCCAGGACGGCTGGTGCAGCGGTGCAACAAAGATAGATAACAGTATATGGTTCAGGTTTGTTGTTCCTGAAACAGGTGAAGTGTCAATTGAGACCGAAGGATTTGACAACCAGATTGCCGTATACAAAGCAGGCAGTTGTGATGATATCCTTTCAGGGAATTATATATTTTTGGCTGCCAATGATGATTATCCGGGTAAAAATGATTACAGTGCATCTGTTCAACGGGTTGAAAATGTCAATCCACTTGATACTTTATGGCTCCAGGTTGACGGTTCATATGACGGTGCTATTGGTATCTTCTCCATTACTGTCAATGATTATCATTTAACCGGAAACAACGAAAAGCCGGTCGTATCAAATGCTGTCTCACTTTATCCTAATCCAAATACCGGTGATTTTACAATTGAAACGACACTTGATTACCACTCACCTGTCAGAATAAATATTTACAACCTCAACAGTAGCATGGTTTACTCAGGCGTTTACCATTCAGATGAAAATACTGCACATCATAAAATAAACCTGCAACGATTCCCTCCGGGGATCTATTATGCCGAGATCATTACTGATCAGGAGATCTTCAGGGAACAAATAGTGATTGTTAATTAGAGTCTGTCAATAAACGCGGCAAAATGTTTAAAAGGACATGTGTCTGTTCAGAAGGTTCCATTTGCAAGGCTCGCGCGGTCCGGAAACGCGGTGTTTACCAGTCGTAAATGAGCAATTTTCGGACAAGCGTAACGCGGCATATGGGACTTTATGGACAGACACTTTAGTGTTACATATTTGAGATTATCTCATCACCAAATTCAGAGCACTTCAACTTAGTGGCACCAGTCATCAACCGTTCAAAATCATAAGTCACCTTTTTGTTGATTATTGCCGTTTGCAATCCTTTTTTGATTAGTCCGGCTGCTTCACCCCATCCTAAATAATCCAGCATCAGCACACCGGACAATATCAGGGAACCCGGGTTTACCTTGTCCTGGCCCGCGTATTTGGGTGCTGTTCCATGAGTGGCTTCAAAAATAGCATGACCGGTTTCATAATTAATATTAGCCCCGGGGGCAATACCAATACCACCAACAATAGCCGCCAGCGCATCTGAAATGTAATCTCCGTTAAGATTGAGTGTCGCGATCACTGAATACTCTGCCGGACGGGTTAATATCTGTTGTAAAAAAGCATCGGCGATAACATCCTTAATTATTATCTTCTTTCCTGTACCGGGATTATCTAATGAACACCAGGGGCCGCCATCTATCTCCGAAGCATTGAACTCGTTTTTTGCCAGTGCATAACTCCAATCGCGGAATGCACCTTCTGTGAACTTCATAATATTACCCTTGTGTACTATGGTTACGGACGGCAGGTCATGTTCGATCGCGTAATTTATGGCCGCCCTTACCAGGCGTTCGGTACCTTCCCGCGATACCGGCTTAATGCCAATGGATATCGATCCGGGAAAGCGTATTTTAGTTACCCCCATATCTTTTAACAGAAAATTTTTGATCTTATCCGCTTCCTCTGTTCCGTTCATCCATTCAATACCCGCATAGATATCTTCCGAATTTTCTCTGAAGATAACCATATCAGTGGCGGCAGGATCTTTGACAGGTGAAGGAACACCCTTGTAATATTTAACAGGACGCAAACATACATACAGGTCAAGTATCTGGCGAAGTGCCACATTTAATGAACGTATCCCCCCTCCCACCGGAGTTGTAAGAGGTCCTTTTATAGCTACAAGATATTCCTTTATTGTATCAAGAGTTTGCCCGGGCAACCATTCTCCCGACTTGTTATAGGATTTTTCTCCGGCCATGACTTCTTTCCAGATAATCTTTTTCTTTCCTGCATAAGCCTTTTCAACAGCCGCGTCAAAAACCCTGACCGAAGCGGCCCATATATCAGGCCCTGTTCCGTCACCTTCAATAAAAGGAATGACCGGATGATCAGGTACATTAGGCTCGCCATTTTGATTTTTAGTTATTTTCTGCCCGTCCATAATAATATCTTTTTGTTTATTTTACCAAGCTGCAAAAGTATAAAAAACCGGAGAGTAAATAATAATCTAGTCAAAATCCAGGTTAAACTGCTGCCTTAATTTATTAAGTGCCGGATTTTTCTCGTTCATCCTGGCAAATTTATCCTGATCAGTATAATAACGTTTGGTACTGTCTTCACCTTCACCAGTAATCTTTTCATTTATGGTAATTTGCCTGTTCCTAAGCTCTTTTCTCAGAAAACCAAGCAACTCTGTTTTTATTCTCGCTCTGAAATCGTCAGCCTGCACATTATTCTGCAATTCAAGTTCCACAACAAATTTATCAAGTAATTTAGGCGGATGGTTTTTCATCGTACTCGACAAGCGAGGCTTTTCGTCTTTTATCAGGTTAGCAAAACGGTTCCAGCAACTTACCAGTTCATCAGGCGAAAAAATATGCTGATCACCCTGATCAATACTTTCAGAAACAGATGCTTCCTGTGATTCCGGAGCATCAATACTATTATCATTTGCATCCTGACTATCCAGGTTATTTAAAGCATTTTTTATGGATGTAGTAGCAGAATCATATGGTGCATCTTCTTTGTTTTCCGTTGCCGGCTCAAATGAAGGTGAGGCATCTGGTTGATTGATATCTTTATCGGGAATTTTAACTTCAGCGGATGATTTTACTTTTTTTTTGTCAATTTCGGGTTCCCGGCTACTCACTGTATCAACATCCAGCACATCGCTCTCAGGTATCAGGTTTTTTTTTTCGCTTATCGTACTAAGTTTTATCAGGGTAAGTTCTACGAGTAATCTCTGGTACTTGCTTGCTTTATATGCCAAATCACAGTTATTACAATGTTCAAGGGCACTGAAAATAAAGTCATCAGTACATTTACGGCTCTGATCAAGGTATTTACTGCTAATGCTTTTACCAACCTGAAGCAACTTAACCGTATCGGGATGCCTGGCTACAAACAGGTCACGAAAATGTTTTCCCAGACTGGTAATAAAGTTATGCCCGTCGAATCCTTTATTAAGTATTTCATTAAACAGATTTAATGCCGCCCCTGGATTTCTTTCCAGGAAAGCATCCACCATTTTAAAGTAATACTCATAATCAAGGATATCCAGGTTGGTGATCACATCATGGTAAGTGATACTTTTATCTGCAAAACTTACTATCTGATCATATACTGACAATGCATCACGCATAGCCCCGTCAGCTTTTTGAGCAATAACATTAAATGCATTTGATTCATATTCTATTCCTTCAAGTTTTGATATCTTTTCCAGATACGCTGTAATATCATCAACGAGTATACGATTGAAATCAAAGATCTGGCAACGTGAAAGTATAGTAGGTATTATCTTGTGTTTTTCAGTAGTGGCAAGGATGAAAATTGCATGATCAGGCGGCTCTTCCAGTGTTTTTAAAAATGCATTGAATGCCTGTTGTGAAAGCATGTGTACCTCATCAATGATGTAAACACTGTACCTGCCGACCTGTGGCGGAACCCTCACCTGATCGATCAGGGTGCGGATATCATCTACCGAATTGTTGGAGGCAGCATCAAGTTCATGAATATTGTATGACCTGGATGTATTAAAAGCAATACACGAATCGCATTCATTACAGGCCTCTGTCTGTTCCGTAATCGACTTACAATTAATGGTTTTGGCAAATATCCTTGCACATGTTGTCTTACCCACTCCCCTTGGGCCACAAAACAAATAAGCATGTGCCAGGTGATTGTTCTTAATGGCATTTTTCAAGGTGGAGGTTATAGTTGCCTGTCCTACTACCGACTCAAAAGTATCAGGCCTGTATTTTCTTGCAGAAACGATGAAATTTTCCATTTGAATATCTATTGGCTGACAAATATACAGAATTATCCGTGCAGGTAAAAACGAAATTTCAGAGACTTTCTAATTTGGATTAGTTACCATTAAATGCTTATTTTATTTGAATACAATAAAAAAAGAATTATTTTTGCACGCTATTTGCAAATTAAAACAATTTAATTATGATGAATCAGTACGAAACCGTTTTCATTACAACTCCCGTTTTGTCTGAAGCCCAGATGAAGGAAGCGGTTGATAAATTCAAAGGTCTCATTGAAAAGGGCAAAGGTGAGATCGTCCACGAAGAAAACTGGGGTTTGAAAAAACTGGCTTACCCCATTCAAAAGAAATCCACCGGTTTTTATTACATGCTTGAGTTCAAAGCCGAAGGGGATATGATCCAAAAACTGGAAACAGAATACCGCAGAGACGAAAGGGTGTTGAGATTCCTGACTTTTAAGATGGACAGGTACGCCATCGAATACGCGGAAAAGAAAAGAAGGAAAGTTGAACAGGCAAAAAAGGAGGAATAGGTCATGGCACAAAATCAAAGCGAAATAAGGTATTTAACACCACCAACTGTTGAGATCAAAAAGAAAAAATATTGCCGGTTCAAGAAAAACCGGATTAAATATGTTGATTACAAGGATCCTGAATTTTTAAAGAAATTCCTTAACGAGCAGGGGAAAATATTGCCGAGAAGAATAACAGGAACATCGCTGAAATACCAGCGAAAAGTAGCCACGGCCATTAAAAGGGCAAGGCACCTGGCATTACTGCCTTATGTAACTGATTTGTTAAAATAGATAAAGAAAATCACAATGGACATTATATTAACACAAGACATTCCGAAAATTGGTTATAAGGATGATATTGTAAGCGTTAAGGATGGTTATGCACGTAATTATCTTATACCTAAAGGCATGGCTATCAATGCCACAGCCACTGCAAAAAAAGTACATGCCGAGATCATCCGGCAGAGGGCCCACAAAGAAGAAAAGTTAAGGCAGGATGCTGAAGCTATTGCAGAAAAAATGAAAGATGTAAGTCTTACTATTGGAGCAAAAACAAGTTCCAAAGGTAAGATCTTTGGATCTGTGAACACTATTCAGATTGCCGGATCGCTTAATGAAAAAGGATTTGAAATTGACCGGAAAATGATCTCCATAAAGGAAGAACTGATCAAGGAAGTGGGGAATTACACGGCAACGGTCAAATTACATAAAGATGTTCAGGTTGAAATTCCATTTGAGATAGTAGCAGAATAAATATATAGTGATGTAAAACAAAAAAAGCACCCGTTCCGGGTGCTTTTTTTTTAACTCTAAGCTGCGATAATAATATTTCTCCGGATCAGAACAAATATTAACATTAATAATTATCATACCAATGTCCTTTTTTATCTAGTTTCAGATCACGCAAAAGGGTTGATTTGGCATTGATGGTAAAAGAATAACTTTTCCTGGGGCCAAAAGGGACCATGGTAAACCGCATTTCCCAGCAGTGCAGGTCGCGATGAATATTGATATTGGTTGTTGCAAGCTGCTTTTTAATTATATCGTATCCTGTATTCATACCAATCTTCCATTTAGGGGTAAGGCTGAAATCCCCGCTTAAACGCAGGGTATTACCAACAGTTACCTCTTTTCTGGGTTTTGAATAGGTCCAGTCAAAACTAAAGCGAAAGCTCCAGGGAATATTAAAATCAACATAATCGCCATAATAATAACCGGATGTCGGATGAAGCTCCTCTTCCGTACCCAGTTGTTCCATCTCCTGCTCAGAAGAGAAAGCCGTCTCGCGAACCTGGCGTCCGGTCTCTTCATCCTCACTTTTACCGCCTGCAGTTGACCTGAATGATAATCCTATATTTAAATTTGTCCTGGTGATACGGAAAAGTTTTCCTGTCTTGTTAAACTCAAATTCATCAATCTTTTGTTCGTCTTCGTCAAGTGCATAGGGACTGAAAGTACTGCCAAAACGAATATCTATCTTACGGTCAAGGATATTGGTACCACCGGTCATACTAACATCATTCCATTTGAATTCCTCCTTAAAAGGATTAAAAGCAGTTGAAAAATTCAGATTCTCCAGTATAGCTACCTTTTTCAATTCACCGGTAGTATCATTTCGCGGCCTGACCTTCATTTCCAGGTTATTGCCAAGCCTCAGCGAAATGGACCCCCTTTGTCCGCTGCCCGTTGTAGCACCGGGAGGCTGATATATCTCATTTTCATAAATTGAAAAAGTGGTTGAATCTGTTCCGTCCGGACTATAAACCGTTTTATAATAATCCGGGGTATAAGCTTCCCTTCCCGGGGTATAACTAATGGTCGCCGAAGGACTGATAACATGGCGCACGGCAGCCACATACCCGTTCTGCCGCCTGTTCTGAAACATGCCATACACTCTTTTATCGAGGCTGAGACTAAACGAAGGTACATAGTTGAACTTATCAACATAAGTGATCTTATTGATAGTAGTATCCTGAAATGAACTGTCTGTCAGGCTCCAATACTTATCCGTATATTTCGTAAACACATAGCCTTCATACCCGATTGAAGGACTTAGTGTCATCAGGTTAAATATTTTTATCGGAACCGAAAAAGGAATTGAATGCTTAAAACCCGATTTCATATGGTCCCACATCCGGGGCGTGAACATTAATGAATCCTGTATATTTATCCTGTTATCAACATTAGCAGAATAACTTGTAGTGATATTCTCATATATCTTAAAGTCTCCCGACCGGTTTTTTGCCCTGAACGGATATATCCTGCTCATGGAAAAAGCTGCCTTGGGCAGGTTAAGATTAACATTTTTCGTATTACTGTTTTGCGAATGATTTAAACTGGTTGAAAAATTAAAGGGGCTGCCAGGCCATCGCTTTGTATAAGATATACTTGACTGTTTGGTACTGGATAAATACTGTTGCATGTTATAACTGTGTCTCTCATCATACTTTGTTGAGCTGAGATCTACATTGGCACTGAATGTGCTGGTAGGATTAGCCTTAGGGTCCTGACTGTGATTCCATTTTAACGAATAATCGATTGATTTGGCAGCCTCCCTGTCATCCACATAATTTACATATCGTCTGAAACTAAAACCTCCGCTAAATTTGTAACGCCACCTGTAATTCGACTGTGCCGTTATACCCCATGTTCCCTTTGAATAAACGTCGCCCAGCAGGCGAAGGTCAACATGGTCACCCAATGCAAAATACCAGCCCCCGTTACGCAGGTAAAATCCCCTTGTATTCTCTTCACCGTATGTTGGGATGACCAGGCCCGAGGCACGTGTTCTCGAATTGGGGAAAAAACCGAAAGGCAACCCTATGGGAAGGGGAACATCCTCGAGTACCATATATGCCGGCCCGCTGACTATCTTATCATCCGGAATAGCTATCGCTTTTGTAAGTCCAAGGTAAAAATGCGGGTGATCGGCATCACAGGTGGTATATTTGCCTCCCTTAACATGAATATGTGCATTGGCATGCCGCTTGGTGATCTTACTATGTAAAATACCTTCACCCTGCTCGGTCACCACCTGTTCTATAAGCCCTTTCTCAGTATTAAAATTATATGTAAGTTTTTTTGATTCAAAAGTCTCGCCACCCTGGGTGAACACAGGGTCACCACCCTCTATGGTATCTGACAGGGCAGTAGCATATACAACCTGGTCGGACATATCAAACTCTATATAATCAGCCGTCAGTTCAATATCCTGATAGTTCACTTTCGCCTGTCCATACATATAAAGATTCTGATTGGTTATGGAGATACGCATAGAATCCCGGGAATTATATTTTACCTCGGCATCAAGCGGACTTTTTTTTCTTTTTTTTGAACCGGTTTGTACGGTATCTTTCAGAACTGAATCGGCAGGACTATATAATAATGTATCGGCAAACAAACTATCAACAAACTGCACCCGGAGTGTATCATCCTGTTCAGGGAGCGTATCGTGCTCATTTTCAACAACCTGAGCAATTATACTTAAGCCTGTGAAGCAGCTTAGGATAAGTAATGGTGAAAATTTCAGCCCTTTTATAAACAATTTTAATACTATTTTTGTACAGAATATTGTTAAATAATAAGCTGCAAATCTAAAAAAATATACAGTAGTAATGATACGGTATGCCATGTATTATATTTCTCCACATATATTACCTAAACGAACGATACTATGTATTCTTGTATTCTCCCTGCTGTTTTTTACTTACAAAATCCATGCCCAGCATAAGGAAGCACAGGATTTCGTTGTAAACAAGGTAGTCATTGACCCCGGCCATGGAGGGAAAGATCCGGGAGCACAGGGGAAGCATGCCAATGAAAAAGACATTGTACTGGCAATTGGATTGAAACTGGGAAAATACATAGAAGAGAATTTTGATGATGTGGAGGTGATATACACCCGTACCACAGATGAGTTTGTTGAATTGCACAAAAGGGCTGAAATTGCCAACAGCAATGATGCCGACCTGTTTATTTCCCTGCATGCAGATGCTTTCACCAATCCGCAAACCACCGGTACTTCCACGCTTGTTTTAGGACTTCATCGTGCTGAAGAAAATTTTGAAGTTGCTAAACGTGAGAATAAGGTAATACTTCTGGAAGAAGACTATTCAACACATTATGAGGAATTTGATCCTGAATCGCCTGAAACCTATATTGCCCTCGCCCTGATGCAGAGCGTGTATTTCGATCAAAGCATTAGTTTTGCCAAGACTGTTCAGGATCAGTTCCGTGATCGCGTAAAAAGAAAAGACAGGGGAGTAAAACAACAAGGGTTACTTGTTCTCGCGCAAACATCAATGCCGGGTGTACTTATAGAAACCGGATTTATCACAAATGGTACTGAGGAAAAATTCCTTATATCCGAAAAAGGACAGGATTACATAGCCTCAGCCATATTCAGAGCATTCAGAGATTATAAAAATGAGATAGAGTCCCGGTCTGTTTTTGCTAACGGATCACACGGCCGCAAACCTGTTGCAAGTGACAAAACACTAATCCTTGATCCCGGGGCAGATAAGACTGATAATCCCAATGCCAGCATTGACACAACATCCTCTTCACCGAATACAGGGGATACAATTTTATTTAAGGTACAGGTAACCGCCTCAAGCAGGTCTATTCCCCTGGATGCAGAGATATTTAATGATTTCAATGATGTTATGGAATTACAGGCGGCTGATATTTATAAATATGCTGTAGGCAGGAAAACCACATACCCGGAGATTGTTGAATACAGCAAATGGGTAAGAAACAGGTTTCCCGACGCTTTTGTCATTGCCTTGAAGAACGGTGAAATCATACCTATAGAACAAGCACTTAAAGAAACTCAATAAACCAGGCTCATGCGTATATCTAAAGAAGCAAAAACCGGATTTGTAGCTGTATTGGCAATTGCCTTATTTATATGGGGCTATAATTATTTAAAAGGTATTAACATTTTTAAACCCACGCGGGAGTATTATGTGGTTTATGACAAGATTGACGGTTTAATTGAATCGGGGAATGTGATATTAAAGGGATACAAAGTGGGAACGGTCACTTCGATAAAATTTGATCACAAACAGTCCGGGAAGCTTATTGTTAAGCTGTCTCTTGAAGAGCATGTCAATATCCCGAAATACTCGGTTGCACAGATCACATCCTCAAGTCCCATAGCACCGGCAAAAGATATCAGGCTGGTTTTAAGCGATGCCAGCGAATACCTGTCTCCCGGAGATACCCTGTTACCCGGTTTTGATGAAGGAATATCCGGCATTCTTGATCAGATTTCAGATAAGGCAGAAGAACTAATGGAGGAACTGAATACAACACTGACTGCTGTTAACTCCGCCTTGACCCCCGAGGCTGTTGCCGGAATAAAAGGAACCATATATAACCTTGAATCCACAACAAAACAACTTAAACAACAAATGCAGGGCGGTGGTGAATTGAATACTTCACTGGAAAATATTGAAGAGATCACAACAACACTAAAAAATAATAATGATAAGATAACAGGCATTGTTAATAACGTATACAGTATTTCTGATTCACTTAACAAAGCAGACCTGAAAACTACACTTGAAAATGCAGGCCGGGCCCTCGATCATACACAGAGCATCATGGCTGTTATGCAATCCGGTGAAGGGTCCGTCGGCCAGCTTTTATATAACGACAGCCTTTATAAAAACCTGACTCATGCTACTGCAAGCCTTGACTCTTTACTTACCGATCTTAAAACCCATCCAAAAAAGTATGTTCATTTTTCAGTTTTTGGCAAAAAAGAAAAATAAACAACTCATAATCTCCTGGCAAGTTATTAACAAATATTAAAACTCACTATTTGTAAATATTCCAAATAAAAATCAGGGGAGTTTTCAGGTAAAATCCAAAGCTGGTTAATAATAACTTTAGTTAATTTTTAATAAATATTTAACATCCAATTATTTAATATAAATTTATGTTAAAATGCTAATAATCTGCATATTACATTTAATTGAATTTTTATTCTATTTTAAAAAACTGATAATGAATTCCATATAATCTTTCGGTAAAAATCAATAGCAAATTGATTTTTTTTTTAGCTTTTTTTTCACAATCTTGCTTCAACAAATATTTCACGAACGAAAAAAACAAATTACCTAATTCTGAAAAGATTAATACCCATGCACACGGAAGTATGGAATAATTGTTTGAAAATTATCAAAGACAATGTCCCTTCAATCAGTTTCAGAACATGGTTTGAACCCATTGTCCCTTTGCGGCTTGAAAACAAAGTACTGACCATCCAGGTACCCAGCCCCTTCTTTTATGAATACCTGGAAGAAAAATACATTGAGATAATCAGCAAAACCTTACGAAAAGAGCTGGGATATGATGCAAAGCTTGAATACAGCGTTGTCATGGAAAACAATGACTTTGCAAACACCACTCCCTACACAATAAAATTACCGGCGAAAAATCAGTCTGATATTCAAAACAGGCCTGTATCATTACCACTGAATGCTGAAGAGAATACAATCAAAAATCCTTTTATTATCCCCGGGATTAAAAAACTTAATATTGATCCCCGTTTAAATCCTGAAAATTCCTTTACCAATTTTGTAGAAGGTGAATGTAACCGCCTGGCCCGGTCGGCAGGAAATGCTGTTGCTGCCAATCCCGGCGGCACTGCATTTAACCCCCTGTTACTATACGGGGATTCGGGATTGGGAAAAACCCACCTTGCACAAGCCATTGGCATTGAAGTAAAGGAAAAATTGCCTGATCGTGTTGTATTATATGTCAATGCCAACAAATTTCAAACCCAGTTTGTGGAATCAATACGTAATAATACACGCAATGATTTTCTTCATTTTTATCAAATGATCGATGTTCTGATCATTGATGATGTTCATGAATTTGCCGGCAAAGAAAAAACCCAGGATATCTTTTTTCATATCTTCAACCACCTGCACCAATCTGGAAAGCAACTGATCCTTACATCCGACAAACCTCCGGTTGAATTGCAGGGTCTTGAACAAAGGCTGCTATCAAGGTTTAAATGGGGTTTATCTGCTGATCTGCAGGTCCCTGATTTTGAAACAAGAATTGCTATCCTCAGGCAAAAAATATATAAAGACGGCATCGAAATGCCTGATAGTGTAATAGAATATATTGCCACCCATATAACAGACAATATTCGTGAGCTTGAAGGTGCGCTCATATCACTTCTTGCCCAGTCGACCCTTAACAAGAAAGAAATAACACTTGATCTGGCCAGGGAAATGATCGATAAGCTCATAAAAAACACAAAGCGGGAAGTATCGATCGATTACATACAAAAGATAGTGTGTAATTATTTTGATATCGGTGTTGATATGCTAAAATCAAAAACCCGTAAACGTGAGATCGTCCAGGCAAGGCAGGTTGCTATGTTTTTTTCTAAAAGCCTCACTAAATCTTCACTGGCTACTATCGGATCCCAGATTGGCGGTAAAGATCATGCTACTGTATTGCATGCCTGCAAAACAGTAAATAATCTGCTTGACACTGATAAACAGTTTAAAAACCAGATCGAGGATATTGAAAAGAAACTGAAGTTTTAATGTTTATTCATCCCTGCACCGGATCCCGCACAGGTTTACAAAGTATTCCGGTTATCCGGTATTAAAAACTACTCCTGCATTATTCATCCGGGGGCTAAAGCCATCAACTTTTGTCTACACTCTTTCGCAATTTTTCAAAATTCATTAACTTGGCCGAAACAAACCCGGATCCATGATCTTTCTGTTGTTAAGCATCCTTTCCTCGACAATGATCTTTGTTTGCTTTAAGCTAGCCGACAAATACGGATTGCCGTCCATGCAAATAATTGTGATCAATTATTTAGTTGCAGCGCTCACAGGAATTATTGCAGCTGCTCCATTGCATATTACAGAACTTACCGGGGGAACTATCGTAACAGCTCTGTTAATAGGTGTTATGTTTATCATCATGTTTTATGTTATCAGTCTGTCAACACATGTGGCAGGTATCAGTATCACCACGGTTGCAAGTAAAATGTCGGTTATTTTCCCAATTATCTTCTCACTGTTAATCGAGCAAAACGACCGGCTTACATCCTATAAAGCAGCAGGAATCGGCCTGTCGTTTATTGCCGTTTTACTAACAATATGGAATACCAGAACATCAGAAGTCTCAGGATTATCGCGCATGGGACTGCCCATCCTTTTGTTCGTGGGTATGGGGATAGTAGACAGCGTGGTGAAATATGCGCAGTTCAATTTTGTTACAGATAAAGTGTCCCTCGGTTTTACGGGAATATTATTTGCAACATCAGCCATAATCGGGCTGATTGTTTTGATGGTGAAAAAGAATGGTTTTAAAGACATTATTAACTACAGGACAATTGCCACGGGTATAATTCTTGGTATTGCTAATTTCGGATCCATATACTTCCTGATCCGGGCCCTTAATATTCGAAATATCAGTGATCATTTTTTTGAAAGTTCGGAGATATTTGCAGTGAATAATACGGGAATTGTATCGGTATCTGTGATCACGGGCTTATTATTGTTCAAAGAAAGACTGACCCCCGTAAACTGGTCCGGAATTTTGCTCGCGATACTTGCTATTTATTTATTGACATTATAATATATTCTTGTGAGACAAAGGAACATAGCGGACACCTATTCTACCCTGGCCGATGAAAGCACCGGAATTTTCAAGGATAAAGGCAGTAAATTCATATCCTTTGCCTGTCCTGTAAAAACCGAAGAAGAAACCAGGATCATAATTGATAGAATAAAAAAAGAACATCACAGTGCCCGCCATCATTGCTATGCTTATAAACTTGGGGCATCAGGTGAAATTTACCGGATGAACGACGACGGCGAGCCTTCGGGTACCGGGGGAAAGCCAATTTACGGGCAGATACTTTCCGCTAATATTACCAATATTCTGATCGTTGTTGTAAGATATTTCGGGGGAACCCTGCTTGGAGTAGGCGGACTTATAAATGCTTACAGATCAGCCGCTAGAAATGCGCTGGAAAACGGAAGTATCATAAAAAAAAGTATAGATAATATATATCATATCCAATATAATTATGAAGATACCGGGGCAGTTATGAGGGTCGTTAGCGAAGAAAACCTATCCCCGCATAATCAGAAATATGAAGAAAAATGTGAAATGGATATAGCCATCAGAAAAAGCAAATGTGATAAAGTGATCCGGCGCATGGAAAAGATCAATTCTGTTGCGGTCCGTTATATGACAACCCGATAGCTGTAAGCAGTATTATTTAGTGTCTGTCCATAATGTCCGATATCCACGTTGCTGCCAATATTTTAAATCCTCGAATACATTAGTATACCGCGGTTTAAAATTTTTTTCACAACGTTAATTATTTTTAAAGGTGTTCAAGAGCTCACTTTTAAAATGAGTTCAAGAGCTCACTTCGTTCGGTTTGCGCGTCTTAATCCCGAACATTCTGAACAAACACTACGAGTTTATAGACAGACACTATTTAGTCAATGGAAAAAGTTATGAATAATATATTAACAATGGTATTATTCGAAATAAATCTTGATTATATTTACACTAAGGGTTGAAATACAGATAAGTGAATAAAAATTTATACAAATGATTTACAAAAGCCTTGTCTCGATTAATGATTATTCCAAAAAAGAATACATTGAAATACTAGACTTGGCGGCCGAATTTGAAAATAATCCCATAAGAGAAACATTAAAAGGAAAGGTCATAGCCACACTGTTTTTTGAACCTTCCACACGCACACGACTGAGTTTTGAAAGCGCCATCAGCAAACTTGGGGGTAAGATCGTGGGCTTTACAGATTCCTCATCTTCATCGGTCACCAAAGGAGAAACCCTTTATGATACAATAAAAACCGTCAGTAATTACAGTGATCTCATTGTTATGAGGCATCCGCTGGAAGGAAGTGCCCGATATGCCAGCGAAATAACTAATATACCTATCATCAATGCAGGTGACGGAGCTAACCAGCACCCGACACAAACCATGCTTGACATGTATTCCATCAGAAAAACCCAGGGCACCCTTGAAAACCTTAATATATTTTTAGTGGGAGACCTAAAATACGGCAGGACTGTACATTCATTGCTTATGGCAATGTCCCAGTTCAATCCCACTTTTAATTTTATTTCCCCCGATGAACTTAAAATACCGGAAGGTTATAAATATTTTCTGGACAATCTCGGACTCAAATATTATGAACATAAAGACTTTACAGATATCATTTCAAGAGCAGACATCATCTACATGACCCGTGTGCAAAAAGAGCGTTTTTCTGACCCTATCGAATACGAACGAACTAAAAACACTTATGTATTGAAAAACAACATGCTCACCAATACAAAGGATAGCATGCGAATATTACACCCTTTACCCAGGGTTTCCGAAATTGATATTGATGTTGACCAGAATCCAAAAGCATACTATTTTAACCAGGCTTTGAATGGGGTCTTTGTTAGACAAGCTATTATCACCTCAACGCTTGGTTTGATATAAATAATATGAAATAAAATGAAATGAAAGATAAAATTCTGGAAGTAAGTGCTATAAAGGATGGGACAGTGATCGATCATATTCCTGCAGATCACCTGTTTAAGGTAATAACCATACTTGGCCTTGATATCGTAAGCAAGAAGATCACATTTGGGACTAACCTCGAGAGCAAAAAGCTGGGAAAGAAAGCTATAATAAAATTATCCGGGGTGTTCTTTAAGGATAAAGATATTAATAAAATATCACTGGTCGCTCCCCTGGCAAAGCTTAACGTGATCCGCAATTATGAAGTGGTAGATAAAAAGATCGTGGAAATTCCTGATGATATTATCGGTATAGTTAAATGTTTTAATCCCCAATGCATAACCAATAACGAAGCTATCACAACAAAATTCAGGGTAATATCCAAGAGCGAAGTAAAATTAAAATGCCATTACTGTGAAAAGATCACTGACGCGGAACATATGGAGATTTTATAATGGCAGTTCGAAAACCCGGCCCGCGGAAAGAAATTAAAACAATCCTATTTCATAAAATAGCCCACGGTAAATTTGATCTGCAAAACAGCAGAATATTATTTATCTCAACCGTTCATATGACTTAACCAAAAGCTCATCCTTGCGAATACCCCTGAAAGCCTGTATAAGAAGAACTATACTTACTACCGGTATTACAGTAGAAAACCTGAATGTGTGATGCAAAATCTCAAATTCGTTATCAATAGTAAAATAATAGAATACTACCATACCAATAAGGCCGACCAGCAATAATATATTAAAAATACATAAACGTATCTGCCGTATTCTGTTCTTATATGAAAAAATCGCAATAAAACTGATCAGTGAAATTATGCCGATCAGCAAAGTAACAGGCCATGTAGAATAAATAACTTCTTCCGAAGCCCCCTCTGCTTTTCTTAATCCGTAACTATAATAATCAACTATTTCACCTCCGCTGATCATCAGTTCGGCCAATGGTAGGAATGCCATAATTATCATTAGCACACCCGTGATGAATAAATAAACGGTTTGTATACGCTGGATCATGACTGGCTTAATTTTTGGATTTCAAATATAAAAAACTTTATTCAATTATCTATCCCTTATTATTATGGCGTCAGGTTTTAGCCGGATGAAACCCTCATCCTTAAGGAATTTAATTTAAATAGTACAAAGAAAATAGGACATGAATATATACTAAGAACTTATTATGTAGGGATGAGGGTTCACCGAGCACCTTATTAAATTATTAATTCGCGAGGTAACAACCGATCCCGCCTAAGCGGGTGAGCTCGTGAACACCATTTAGA
>Ga0307421_1000270_pt1 | contig 34261 bp, 32 predicted proteins | sample SalMarWE160270MG_FD_202163 | JGI IMG/M metagenome (GOLD analysis project Ga0307421, IMG submission 202163) | Salt marsh sediment microbial communities from the Plum Island Ecosystem LTER, Massachusetts, United States - WE1602-70 | ecosystem: Environmental > Aquatic > Marine > Intertidal zone >... | reverse complement strand
ACTTATTACTATTCTTAAAGGAATGCCAATTAAGTCTGCATCAGCGAATTTTTCCCCTGGGTTTTTATCGCGATCATCATATAATACTTCAATCTTATTCTTTTGTAATTCTTTATAAATCTGGTCTGCTTTTTTATCTTTGCTTAAATCCAACAAATGGACTTGATAAGGAGATATTGCTTTTGGCCAGATAATTCCTTTTTCATCGTGGGACGCTTCAACAATAGCGGCCATTAAGCGACTCAAACCAATTCCATAACAACCCATAGCAATCGGTTTTCTCTTCCCGTTTTTATCAATAAATTCAGCTTTCATTATTTTGCTATATTTAGTTCCTAAATAAAAAGTATGGCCAACTTCAATGCCATTTTTTTTCACTAATGAACTTTGACAATTGGGACATTCTTTGATATCCCCTGCTTTTTCTATGTTAGCCGCATATCCGCATTTTGAACAAATCAGTATTTTGTCTTCGCCAGTTTCAGCAAAAAGAATGTATTCGTGTGATAAGCTGCCGCCAATTGTTCCTGAATCTGCTTCAACTGCTACTACTTCCAATCCGCAGCGTTTAAATATTTTTAAATATGCTTCTTTTGTTTTATTATAAAAATCCATGGATTCTTTTTCAGAAACATCAAAGCTATAAAGATCTTTCATTATAAATTCCCGCACACGCAAAAGTCCGCCAGTTGCTCTCATTTCATTACGAAACTTATTTTGAATCTGATAAAGATAAAGAGGCATATCTTGATATGAATCCACTCTTTTTCTAACTAAATCAGTAATTACTTCTTCATGGGTTGATCCTAAACCAAATTCTTTTTTATGACGATCCTTAACGCGGAACAAAGGCGGATCAATAGTTTCCCAACGCTTAGTTTCCTGCCATAAATTTTGTGGCACTAAAGTCGGCATAAATAATTCTTGGCCGCCTAAAATATTCATCTCTTGTCTAATAATATTTTCTATTTTCTGATGAACTTTCCAACCCAAAGGCAAAAAACTGTAAATTCCAGCAGACAGTTGGTCAATAAAGTCACCTCTAGTTAAATATTTATGACTAATTGTTTCTGCTCCTTTTGGAGCTTGTTTTTTTGTTTTAATAAAAAGTTGTGATTGTCTCATAATTTTAAAACAATCTTATTATATCCCGCCAGGTTACAGCGATCATTAATAAGATTAGAATAACAAATCCGGCTGTATGAGTAAGACCTTCAATTTTCTGGCTAACAGGAGAACCTTTAATTTTTTCAATAGCTAAAAATAGCAAACGGCCGCCATCCAAGGCTGGAAAAGGCAAAATATTAATAATAGCCAAGTTAATGCTTAATAAAGCGGTTAACTGCAAAAGATAAATAAAGCCGAGCTGAACTGCTTGAGCAGTAAAATCAAATATGCCAACTGGACCAGCCACTTCTATTGCTAAATGACCTGTTGTTGCCAACTGCCAAAATAAATTGCCAAAAGCAATTGTAATCGCCCATGTTAAATTAACTGTGCTCACGATACCTTTGATTAAGGCATTATACCAAGGATAAGATACAATGGCTGTTCTGGCCAAAGCAACTCCTAATGGCCCTTGATTGTTAGGAAAAACGCTTCTCGGCACTAAAGTTTTTTCCAAAACTTCATTTCCTCTTTGGATAACTACAATAACTTCTTCGCCTTTATGAGCATTAATAAATTCCTGTACCTGGCTTACTGTATTTATTGTAAATTGCTTGTTATTTATTGTTAATTGTTTTATTTCATCTCCTATATTAATACCAACCTCTCCAGCCGGTGAATCAGGATTTATTTGAACGATTTGAACTTTTGCATCTTTCAAATTAGCAGATTCATCATCATTAATAATACTTGGCAATCCAATCCAATGGCCTATTCCTAAAAGAAGACAGGCCAAAAGAAAATTCATTGTCACTCCAGCAACTAAAATCATTGCTCTTTTTCTAATTGGCTGATTATAAAAAGCCCTGTTGTCTTTATTTTTCTTGCCTTTTGAATCAGCGCCATTTTCCCCATAAATTTTAACAAAACCGCCTATGGGAAAAAGATTTAAAGAATAAATTGTTTCCCCTTTTTTCACGCCGAAAAGCCGAGGCGGATAGCCAATGCCGAATTCTTCTATTCTAACGCCAGCTCTTTTAGCAACAACAAAATGTCCTATCTCATGAACAAGGATAAGCAACCCAAGGATTATAACAAAAATAGCAATAGTTAAAAACATTAGATTTATACTTTCATTATTTCTTCTTTTTTCTTGTCTCCTATTTCTTCAATTTTCTTATTATACTCATCAATTAATTTCTGCAGTTCGTCTTTGGCTTTGAATTTATCGTCTTCGCTGATTTCTTTATTCTGTTCCATTGTTTGTATTTCTTTCCAAACATCTTCCCTATGGCGGCGAATGCTAATTCGGCATTCTTCTACTTTTTCCTGAAGAATTTTAACTATTTCTTCACGCCGTTCTTCGCTTAAAGGAGGGACATTTAAACGGATAAAATCTTCGCTAACCATTGGGTTTAGGCCTAATTTTGATTTGCTAATGGCTCTTTCAATGTCCTGAATAATGCTTTTGTCCCATGGACGAATAATTATCAAGCGCGGTTCTGGCATTTGAATGGTTGCCAGTTGGTTTAATAACATTTTCTGGTTGTAGCATTCCACTCCCAAATTTTCCAGCAAATTTGGCGTTGCCCGACCTGTTTGCAAACTAGCCAGTTCTTGTTTCAGGTAATCAATGGTCTTATCTAAATTTGGCTTAATTCTAGTTATGCATTCCAACATAAATTAAATTAGTGTCTTCTGAATCAATAATAATTGATTTAATATTTTTGTCGCTTGATATTTCGTGAACAGTCCAGTTTTGTCCCTGGTCTAAACTACGATATAGTATAGAACCAGCACCATAGTACAAATGATCAGTATTCTTATCTTCAATGGTCAAACTTAAAATTGGCGCTGACTGAGGCGGCATAATTATCTTTATTTCCCCCCAGGTTTGCCCACTGTCCTTAGAAACCAAAAGTCCGTATTCAGAGCCAGCATAAATAATGTTTGTTCTTTTAGAATCAATTACTAATTTTTCGACTTTCTCTGACTGCTTAAATTCTTCTAACTCTTGCTCAAATGACTGCCAAGTAAGTCCTTTATTAATAGTTTTGTAAATACCTTCTTCAAATGTGCTCAAATAAACTTGGCGAGTATCTTTTGGATTAATAACAATGTCAGAAATAACATTATCAAACCATTTCATTATTTGCCATGACTTTCCATAATCAACGCTTTTCAAAAAACCACCCTGGGCTGTGCCCATATAGATAATGGAAGGATCATAATTATCAATTGCTACAGCAAAAACAGCATATTTTTCTTCAGAAACAACATAAACTTCTTCCCATGACTTGCCAGCATCCTGTGTTCGAAAAACCCTACCTTTTTTATCCTGATAAGCGCCAATGTAAATGCGATCAGAATCTTTTGGGTCAATAGCAATATCATAAATATTAGCCCGGCTAGAAAGCGCTCCATTTTTATCTTCTAATTTATACCAGTTATTGCCTTGAGAACAGCTTTGATAAATTCCATCAGCTTCTGTGCCCAAATAAAGAACTCTTGAATCATTAGGATCAACAGCCATACTTAAAATTTCTAAAGAGGTTATTGAATCCTCTTTGCTTTGTGATGTTAATTGCTCCCAGGATTCGCCCATATTCTCAGACACATAAACTCCGCCATCCTTAGTTGATTGATTGCAAGTCATTGGCGAAAAAGCCAAAAAGGTAAAAACGGGAATGATAACTAAAAGAGATTTTCCCATGATTAAAAATTAAAATTCCAGCATTAAAACTTCTAAAGCTAAACGAGCATTAATGCTTGAATTAGATAAAAGCCAATCTGTTTTTTTTATTGTTTTAATAATATTTTTTAATTTGATTAAAGAATAGCAATTACTATATTTCTCTGTATTTTCATAAAGAGTCAATTTAGAACAATCAACAGTTAATAAAAGCAGATCTCTAAACCAAAATAACCAATGATTAAGAATCTGGCGCGCTTGAGGCACGTTTTTGGCTATTTCTTCAACATATTGATATCTTTCATTTAAGCCAACCTTTAATAATTTTTCTAATTGATTAATAATTTTATTTTGATTTTCTAATAATTCTGGATTCTCTAAATAATTAATTGCTAATCCAGGCCGGCCATTAGCCAAACGGACAATTCTGGAATCTTTAACTTTCTTCTCTATTTGCTCATGGCTTACTGGTAAAAATTTAACTAATTGGCAGCGCGAAACAATAGTTGGCAAAAGCAATTGTGGATTTGTTGTTATTAAAATTAAAACTGCCTGGCCAGTTGGTTCTTCCAAAGTTTTTAAAAGACAATTGCTTGCCTGAACAGTCATTTTATCAACCTGATCAATTAAAATTACTTTATAAGAAGATTGATACGGAGACAAGCTTATCTGATGCTGAATTTTTCTGGCTTGATCAATGCCTATTTCTGATTCTTTTTTAATACCATTTTTTTCTGTATTCTCTGGTTCAACAATTAAAATATCCGGATGAACTGTCTGATTCGTTTCCTGACCATTCAACATTTTTATAAACTCTAAAGCAACTGTTCTTTTGCCCAAATGAGCAGGGCCGGAAAATAGATAAGCATGAGCTAAAGAATTATTCTCAATGCTTTTTTTTAATAAACCTAAAATCCGCTGATGGCCAATAATCATATAGTTATTTTACCACAAGCTTTTATTCTTCTCAACCACATCAATAACAAACTCTTTAATTTCTGTTTCAAATCTTTCTAAAGAAAATCTCTCAGCTCTTTTTCTGATAACCAAGGGACTGTAATTATTAAGATTCAGCAATAAACGCCGTACTCCATCAGATAAAGATTCAGTAACTGGATCGTCAAAAAACTCGCCGGTTATACCTTCCAAGACAGTTTCTGTTGCTCCGCCTTTACGATAAGCCAAAACCGGTTTACCAAAATTCATTGCTTCTACTGGAGCAATGCCAAAATCGTCTTCTCCAGGAAAAATAAAAGCTGTGCAGTTTTGAAGATATTGCCTGACTATATTATCTGTTTGCCAGCCAAGAAATTGAATATTAGAATAAGCCATTTTATGAAGTCGTTCCTGGTCCCGACCCTGTCCAATTATAACTAAAGGCAATTCCAATTTATTAAAAGCATCAATAGCTAAATCAATGCGTTTGTAAGGCGTGAGCTGGGATACTATTAGGAAGTATGGATTGAGGCCGTGCCTGAAAACATACGGCCTTTGCAAAGGCCGTATGTTTTCAGGCACGGCCTCATTGCTGGTCATTACTGCTGGATATATCACCTTTGCTTCTCGGTCATAATATTTTTTAATCCTCTGGGCAGTAGTTTTAGAATTAGCAATAAAATAGTCCACTCTATTAGCTGCTGCCCTGTCCCATAATCTCAAGTAATGGAAAAGTATTTTTTTTAAAAAAGAATATCTGGTCTCATATTGAAAAGCACAATCCCATAAGAAACGAGACGAATTATGGCAATAACAAATATGAATTGTCTTCGGGCGTAAAACCAATCCTTTAATAAATGCGCTGGAAGAAGAGATAATCAAATCAAAATTTCTTAAATCAAGTGATTCTACAGCAGATGGCATTAAAGGAGCTAAAATTCTATGGTGTTTTTTAGCAAAAGGAAAATCCTGTAAAAATGAAGTATGAATTTTAATATTGGGAAAATATTTTCCCATTTTTTCTTTATTATAAAGCAAAGTAAAAATTTCTGCTTTAGGGAAAATTTTTCTCAAATTTAAAAAGACCCTCTCGGCCCCTCCAAAACGAATTAAATAATCGTGAACTAATGCTACTTTCATGGATAAATTTATTACTCTAACAAAACATTTAATGTTTCTTGAGCACATTTCTGCCAGGAAAATCTTTTAATGTTTTCATATCCTTTTTCAATTAAATCTTTTTTTAATTGGCTATCACTTATTATTTTATACATCATTTCAGCTATTTCTTCAATATTTTTCGGATTAATTAGTAAAGCTCCTTGGCCAGCTACTTCTGGCATTGAAGAAATATTTGAAGTAATTACAGGACAGCCGCTAGATTGAGCTTCTAAAATAGGCATGCCAAAACCTTCGTAAAAAGATGGCAAAATAAACATTTCTGCGTTTTGAAACAACTGCAATTTTTCTTGCTCTGAAACATAACCAAGAAATTTAAGGTCAGACCTTTTTGTATCAAAAATGCCTGACCTTGGAATTGGACCAGCTAAAACTAATTTATGCGGCACTTTATACCTCTTTTTTAGCAATTCAAACGCTTTAATTAATCCGTGAATATTCTTTCTAATTTCTATCCGGCCAATAAATAAGATATAAGGATCCATATTAATGTTAGACCCTAAGGGTCTAACATGTTTAAAGCCGTGATAAACTACTTCTATCTTATCTGGATTGCCTTTATATAATTCTATTAAATCTTTTTTGGTGTTTTCAGAAACAGCAATAATTTTTCGCGCATGCTTTAAAGTATATTTGGTGCTCCAGCGTAAATATTTTAAATGGTTATAAGGGTATGTCTTTGGACAGTATTCGTATTCCAAACCGTGAATAGTTACTACTGAATTCTTGGGATGGATTAATGGTAAAACATGAACTGGAATAAAAAGAACGTCTGGTTTATTTAAAGCCATTTCAGCGGCTAATCTAATCTGCGTCCACATTGGGAAAGGCCATTTTAATTTTTTATGACTATATAAAATAAAGCGATGCTTTTTAGCTTGTTTTAGCATCGTTAAATGTTTAATTAGTTGATAAGTATATTCTTCTACGCCAGTCCGCGGCTGTTTAAAAGCAGCTATAGCGTTAATGCCAATATTCATATTATTTTTTGCTCATTATGCTTCTTTTATAAATATCTAAATGTTCTAAAGCCAAACCAGCGCCTCTTGCAACACAAAGCATTGGCTCTTTAGCCAAACGGCAATTTACACCTGTTGTTTCAGTAATTAGTTTGTCTAAGTTGCGAAGCAAGGCGCCGCCTCCGCTAAGAACCATACCGCTATCCATTATATCAGCGATTAATTCTGGGGGAGTGTCCTGAAGAACGTCTTTGGCTGTCTTAATAATTTCTCTAAGCTGTTCAGAGATTGCTTCTGTTATTTCGCTATCTTTAATTTCAACTGTTTTAGGCAAGCCGCCGACTAAATCCCGCCCGCGTATTTTTAAAGAGGATTCTTCTTCTTGTGGAAGAGCATTGCCTATTTTTATCTTAATTATTTCAGCTGTTCTTTCTCCAATAGCCAGATTATGTTTTTTCCGGATATACTCGCCAATAGCCTGATCAATTTTGTCGCCTCCAACTCTTACTGAAGCGCATGATACAATTCCTCCTAAAGATATCACAGCCATTTCAGATGTGCCTCCTCCAATATCAATAATCATCTGGCCTAATGGTTCATTAATAGGAATTCCAGCACCAATAGCCGCTAAAACAGGCTCTTTAACAATATATGCGTTCTTTGCTCCTGCCTTAATAGACGCTTCTATTACTGCGCGTCTTTCAGTAGAAGTAATTCCAGCTGGCACAGCTACCATTACATCTGGTCGGAAAAAACGCATTCTGCCTAAAACTTTTCCTATGAAATAGCGGAGCATTGCTCCAGTAACTCTATAATCTGCAATAACACCATCTTTCATGGGTCTGGAAACAGTAATGATTTGAGGAGCTCGGCCAAGCATTTCCTTAGCTTTATTCCCAACAGCTAAAATACGATTATCTTCAATAGAAATAGCCACTACAGTCGGTTCATTAACAACAACTCCTTTTTTAGGAAGATAAACAAGCGTATTAGCTGTTCCTAGATCTATGCCTATCTTTTTTATAAACATAAATTTAATTAATTCTTTTAATATTGGCTCCTAATTTTTGTAACCGTTTTTCTATGCATTCGTATCCCCTGTCTATTTGATAAATATTTTCAATAACTGATTCCCCTTTGGCAATCAAGGCAGCAATAAGCAATGCAATGCCAGCTCTAATGTCAGGGCTTACCATGCGGCGTCCAACTAATTTATTCGGGCCTTGAACAATTACGCGATGAGGATCGCACATAATAATTCTCGCCCCCATCTGACTAAGAATGTCTGTATAAAATAATCTACCTTCAAAAATAGTCTCGTGTATTAAAGAAATGCCATTAGCCTGAGTCATTAAAACAGTAAAAGGAGCTTGTAAATCAGTTGCAAAACCAGGATATTCATGTGTTTTAAGATTTACTGATTTTAATCTGGATCCTGGTTTAATAATAGCAAAATTTTTCCCTATTTCTAAATTAACACCTGCTTTATCCAAGAGAAACCAAAGTACATCTAAGTGTTCAGGAATCAAATTAGTTATTTTAATCGGGCTATTAGATGCAGCTCCCAAAATAGCAAAACTTCCTGCTTCAATTCTATCAGGAATAACTTGAGATTTTCCGCCTCGCAAAGAATTTACTCCTTCAATTTCTATAAAAGAAGTTCCAGCTCCTTTAATTTTAGCGCCGCATTTGTTTAAAAAATCAGTCAAAGCAACTATTTCCGGTTCACAGGCAGAATTTTTGAGAACAGTTTTCCCTTTAGCTAAAACAGCAGTAAGAATCATTGTTTCAGTAGCAGTTACGCTAATAACCGGAAAAACAAATTTAGCCCCTTTTAATCCTTTTGTTGTTAAATAATAACCTTTCTGACTTTCTCTAATTTTAACGCCAAATGCCTTAAATCCGTCTAAAAATATATCACGAGGACGCTGGCCAATAACACATCCGCCTGGCTGGGAAAAAATTGCCTTGCCGCAGCGAGCTAATAATGGACCAGCCATTAAAATTGAGCCCTTTAATTTCTTGGTAATATCTAAATCTAAATTATCCGCTTTTATATCCCTGGCTCTTATTTGATAAGTTCCTTTAATTCTATTTTTAACTTCTGCACCAATATTTTTAAGCAATTCAAGTAAACAAAAAACATCTTCAATTTGCGGTACATTAGAAATAGTCCATTCTTTGTCAGTCAAGAGAGAGGCAGCTAAAAGTTTTAAAGCAGCATTCTTTGCTCCATTTACTTTAATCGTTCCTTTCATAGATTCACCGCCTTTAATAACAAATTTCTCAGTCATGTTTTAATGCTACCCCATTATTTATTGCTTGGCAAGTTGCCTTGACCAATAATTCTAAACTATGTATGCTTATAATATGACTCGGCGAATACGCAGAATTTTTCTTTACTCAATAACTCTTTTTTTTATTTTAGCTGCTTCAACAGTTTTATTTTACGCTTGGGGATACAGTTTTGACTGGGAAAAGAAAAGGCCTGTTTTAACTGGTGGACTTTATCTTAAATCAGTCCCCAAAAAAGCAGAAATTTATATAAACAACAAGAAAAAAGATAAAACTCCAGCGTTTATTAAACGACTAATACCGCGGGAATATGAGATTAAAATATCCAAACAAGGATACCACTCTTGGCAAAAAAAGTTAAAAGTGGAATCAAAATTGGTCACTGAAGCTAAAAACATATTTTTAATTCCATTAGTCCCTAATATTGAAATCATCAAAGAAAATCTATCAGAAAATTTTTCTTTAGAAAAATATCTTGGCGTAGAAAAATATAGCGATGATTTATATATTCAGAAACCAAGCTATATTCTCTATCAAGCTGATTTACTTAATATGGAAAATGAGCAAATGAGCTCAACTCCTTTGCCATCTAATAATGATTATGAGATTTTTGCCTCATCAAATAAAAGGATAGCGGCTTTAAGCGATAAAAATGACCTTTATTTGCTTAATCCAGGAACAAAAATATTTGAATTAATAAGCCAAAATGTTAAAGGATTGCAATTCTCTAATGATAATAAAAAATTATTATATTTCACCTCTTCTGAAATATGGGTATATTATTTAGAAAATGTTTTTTCCCAGCCAAATAAAAAAGCCGATGACAAAGAATTAATCACCCGGCTTAGTCAAGAAATTAAGCAAGCTGTCTGGAATGGACAAACCAATGAGCATATTATTTTTCTGGTTGGCCAAAATATCAAAATTATTGAATTGGACAGCAGGAATGAACGGAATGCAGTTGATATTATAAAAACGAATACTGAACAAATAGTTTATTCTTTAAAAGATAACAAGCTGTATTTTGTCAAAGAAAAAGAATTGTTAAGAATTAGTTTAAATTAAAGGACAGACCTTAAAATTAAAGCGAAGAAAACAATTTTTTTGAATCGTAGGTGTGGGCGCGCGCCCGAGCAAAGCGAGGGCAGGGATAAGCGATTCAAAAAAATTATTTTCGGAGCTTCTACTACAAGAAGATAATTTTAAGAACTATCCTTTTTTATGTTTTATCTCTTGCTCCATTGCGGTCCTCGACGGGCTTTTTTTAATCCTGGTTTTTTTCTTTCTTTTTTCCTTGGATCCCGGCGAATAAAACCGGCTTTTTTAAGTTTTTTAGAAAAATCTGGATTAAATTTAACTAATGATCTGGATAAGCCGTGACGAATCGCTTCTGCTTGTCCAAGAATACCGCCGCCTTTAACTTTGACAGTTGCTTCAAACCGATTAAGCGATTTCATTTTTTTAAGAGGACTAATGACTTTCTCTTGAAGCTCAAAAGTTTTAAAAAAAACATCATAAGGCTTTTTATTCACTAAAACTTTCCCTTTTTCATCTTCAAATGGCTGACAAGTAAAAAGACGAACACGAGCAATTGCTTGCTTACGCCTTCCAACTGATTCATAGTACCTTCTATCTGTCTCTTTCCCTTTTGTTTCCTTAGGCAAAGCTTTTTTTGTTTTTGTTTTAATAGGTTTTTTCTTTGTAACCATAGTTTAATTTTTATTCTTTTTCTTTTTTGTACAGCTTTAATTTATTAATAAATTTATCCCGAAGTTTATTTTTAGGCAGCATTCCATAAATTGCTTTTCTAATTACCTCGCAGGAATCCTTTTCTAGGGCTCTCTCTAATTCAATTGATTTGATCCCGCCAGGATAGCCAGAGTGTCGATAATAAATTTTTTGTTTTAGTTTTTGACCAGTTACTTTAATTTTGTCGGTATTAATTATTATTACCTCGTCTCCTGTGTCTAAATAAGGAACAAAGCTTGATTTATTCTTACCTCGCAATAAATTAGCTGCCTCAACAGCTAAACGCCCTAATATTTTATTTGTCGCATCAATTGTGTGTATCATAAATAAACTATTTAACTAGTTCTATGATGGCCATTTTTGCATTATCTGTCTTACGAGGCGTTAATTTAATAATTCTTGTATATCCACCAGCTCTTTCTTTATAGCGCGGACCAATTTCCTCAATTATTTTTTTCCTTATTTTCTCTGGCAAGTATCTAGATAAATACCTTATAGATAACAAGTTATTATTTTTACTCTTAGTAATCAGTTTTTCAACAAAAGGTCGTAATTCTTTTGCCTTGGCTTCAGTTGTCTTAATCTTTTCCGCTAAAATTAAATTAGAGGCTAGAATTTTTAAAAGCGCCTTTCTTTGCCCTTGCTTACGGCCAAATTTTCTATTTTTTTTGCCATGCTTCATAGTTTCAGAGTTAAGCCAATTTTCCCTAATGCTCTTTTTATTTCAATAATCCCCTTTGCGCCAATGCCTTCAATCTTTTTTAAATCTTCACCTTTTTTTCTAACTAAACCAGATATTGTTTTCAATCCAGCATTATTTAAAGCACTTACTGTCCGAGAAGAAATTTTTAGGTCTTGTATTTTAATTTTTCCTGTATCTGCTTCTTTAATATGAGATTCATTTTTATCCTTTTTCTTTAAAGAAACTTTCTTTATTTTTTTGATATTGCTAACAGTTGATTTTTCTTTTAAAAGAGTAAACACACTAAAGTTATCAACTAAAATTTTGGCTGCTTTAAGGAAAGCATCTTTAGGAGTGATAGTCCCATCAGTTTCTATATTAATCCGTAAACGGTCATAGTTGGTTTTTCCACCAACTCGCATATTTTCTATTGATGAATTAACTTTGCAAACTGGACTAAAAATAGCATCAATAGCAATTTTATCAATTTCTAACTTCCCTTTTTTCTGCTCTTCTGTAGGTAAATAGCCTAATCCGGATTCTACTTCAATCTCCATTTCTAATTCAGCTTTCTTGCTGGTTAAAGTGGCAATATGAATGTCTTTATTAATTATTTCTGCTTCTGATGTTATTTTAATATCTTTAGCTTTTATTTCTTTTTCCCCTTTTGCCTTAAGTAAAAATTTAAGCGGTTTATCAGTATGCAGTTTAAATCTTATTTGCTTAAGATTTAAAATGATCTGGACAACATCTTCAATAACATGAGGAATAGTTGAAAATTCATGTTTAACGCCTTTTATCTTAACGCCTGTAACAGCTGCTCCTGGCAATGAAGATAAAAGGACTCGACGGAAAGCATTGCCCAAGGTAACTCCATATCCTGGATAACAAGCCTCGATTTCAAAAACTGCCTCGTTTCCTTTTTGCTCAATAATTTTAGGTTTTTTAGGTAGAGTAAGCATAAATATAATTTTTAATTTTTAATTTTTAATTTTGACTTTTAATTTTTAATTTATCTACTATAATATTCAATAATCATACTTATTTCGCCAAATTCGCTTAAATTATCTATCTTAGGCTCATCTTTTATTTTCCCTTCTATTTTTTTCTTATCCAGAGAAAGCCATTCTGAAGTTTCGTATTTTTTAAGCGATATTTCCATGTTTTTGAAAAGAGCAAGCTTTTTGCTTTTTTCTTTGATTTTAATAACATCTCCTTTTTTGACTTGATAAGAAGGGATATTTATTTTTCGCTGATTAACTGAAATATGGCCGTGGTTGACTATTTGTCTGGCTAGCCTTCTTGACTTGGCCCAGCCAAAACGGAAAACAACATTATCTAAACGTGCTTCCAGTTTTCTTATAAAAAGCTCTTCTTTGTCTCCTTTTTGTTTTACAATTTCCTTAAAGTATTTTTTAAATTGATGTTCTGAAACACCGTAAGCATAACGAACTTTTTGTTTTTCGGCTAATTGCTGGCCATATTCTGACATTCTCCTTCTAAAGGATTTGCCATGAACCCCAGGAGGATAAGGCCTTCGAGTCATAGCGCATTTTTGACTAAAACAACGCTCTCCCTTAAGGAAAAGTTTCTGACCAGCTCTTCTGCATTTTTTACATTTAGAATCAAATATCATACTAAATTTATTTATACTCTCCTTGGTTTGCGTGGACGACAGCCATTATGCGGGACAGGAGTAATGTCTCTAATTTTGCTTATTTCTAAACCATGATTAACAAAAGCGCGAATTGCCGCATCTCTGCCACTGCCAACTCCCTTGACAAAAACCCATATTTCTCTAAGATTTGCATCTCTTACTTTTTCAAGCAATGATTCAACTACTTTTGAAGCAGCAAAAGGAGTGGCCTTTTTGGGACCCTTAAAGCCAACCGCTCCTGAACTAGACCAAGCTATAATATTTCCCTGCATATCAGTTAAAGTAACAATTGTGTTGTTGTAGGTAGATTTTATGTAAACTTTGGCACTTCGAAGTTCGCCAAGTTTATTCTTGCTTTTTGTCTTTTTTGGTTGAGTTGATTTAGCAATTTTTTTCTCAGTTGCTTCAGTTTCTTTCAAAATCTCATCTTCGGTTTTTTTGATTATTCTTTTTTTGCCCATACGAAATTTATCTTAAATTATGTTTTTTCAGCGGCCTTTTTGCGTCCGCTGCTAATAGTTCTTCTGACATTACCACGAACTGTTCTTGTATTTGTTTTGGTTCTTTGCCCCCTAGCTGGTAATCCTTTGCTGTGTCGAATCCCTCGATAACATCCAATGTCTTTTAATCGCTTAATACTAATCATTCTTTCCTGTCTTAATTCTCCTTCTGTTTTATACTCTTTTTCAATAATTCCCCGTAAAAGATTAATTTCCTTTTCTGATAATTTATTTGTTTTCGTATCAGGATTTATTTTAGCTTTAGATAAAATACTTTTACTCAAAGAATGCCCTATGCCAAAAACATAGGTCAAAGCAATTTCTATTCTTTTGTTATCTGGAATATTAACTCCGGCTATCCGCGGCATATGAATATAATTTCTAATTTTATTTATCCTTGCCTTTGTTTGTGCTTAGGATTTTTTTTACAAATAACATAAACCCGACCTTTACGTCGGACAATTTTGCAATGAGCGCAAATTTTTTTAACAGAGGCGCGTACTTTCATAATCTATATATTACTTTTCCCTATAAACAATTCTTCCTTTTGTATCGTCGTAAGGGCTCATTTCTAATTTTACCTTGTCACCAACAAGTACCCGAATGCGATACAGCCGCATACGGCCTGAAAGATGAGCTAAAATTTCTTTGCCATCTTCTAGTTTAACCTTAAAATTAAGATTAGGCAAACTTTCAATTATAATCCCTTCTTGATTAATTGTTTCTTTAGATTGAGGCACTTTTATATACTAAACAATAAATAAAAATTAGTCAATGATTATTTTAATTTTCTTTTCTTGAGATGGTATTCGCTTAACCCAAAATGGCCAAAAACTAACTTTGGCTTCTTTAATCTCTTCCAAACTACTTAAATATCCCCTTACATCCAGTTCATTTAAACCAATTAAATCCTTTTTTAATGATTGGCTATCTATTTTCCAAGCTATTTCTTCCTCTACAAATAAAGGAAAGGAAACTTCTTGTTTCTCCCAATCAATAATTAATTCTCCTATTTTAATTTGCTGTGTTTCCAAAAGGGTCGTTTTGTTTTCAGAAATTTGAGAAACTATATTTAAATCAATTAAGTTTTTTAAATCTTCTTCGTTAAAAAGAAAGGCCTTAATTTTTGCTTTTATCTCTATTGTGAATTTATCCGCTTCATCTCCTTCTTTGTTATCAGAAGATACTTTGATTACTTCTTCTTTTAATTCTTCCTCAATTATTTTTAAATCAGTTGGGATTTGCTCTTGAAAGGCCTGTTTAACTTCGTTTTTTACTTCTTCGGTTAAGCTCTCTTCTGCTTTTTCAATATCTTCAGCAGAAATTACTTTTACTTTACCAACATATCCCCCTTCCATGCTTTTTTCCGATTTTCCGTAAAAACTAGCATATTTAGGCGATCCTTTAAAGCCAGGGATATTAAAATTAGCTGGACTTATATTATAGCTTTCTCCGGAATCATCAGCTATTACTTCTACTTCAATGTTACTGGAAACAATTTTACCTTCTTCTATTTTAGCTCCTGGAACAGTTAGAGCTTTAGTTGTTCTAAAAATTTTTCCTTCTGGAGATTCAAAACGAGTTCTAGCCAGTAATGGCTGCGGATCAGAACTGTATTCGTTATAGATAGTAATAAATCCTTCTGCCTTTTCATTTAATTGCTTTTCTCCAGTAGATGAAAATTCTCTTTTTTTTGTTTTTTCTACTTCGATTTCCTGAAGAGGAATTTTATTTAAACTTTTATCAATTTGAGAAACATCTCTAGAGCCAATAACCATTAAATCAAAACTCATTTTTTCTGTCTTTGGCGAAATGACTATTTCAGTAGTCGGCAGGATTAAATAACTAACTAAACCCGCCATCAAAATAGCTATAATAATAAATGCAAAGAAGAATTTAGGCCATTTTGAAACAGATGGCTCTTGTTCATTTGGAAAAATCTCTTCTTTTACTTCTTCTAAAAGAGGAGCTTTTTCAATCTCTGGTTTTTTCTCTGGAAAAGGACGATAAGGAGAACTTACTTTAACTTTCCCTATCGGATTTATAATATCAGCCATTTTCCTTTTCTGATCTTGAGAATGCATGTTAGATAAAGAAGATTCTGAATTATTTCTCTTTGACTTCAGAAAAGCAAAGGGCTTGCTTAATCTCTCTCCTGGTTTTAATTCTTTAATTAAATAACTAATCATATTTTTCTTGCTTTGTCTTGTTTCTTCAATAATATCCTGTTCTTCCTGAATCATTTCCACTGGAATGTCTTTTTCTTTTTTAATGTCAAAGCCTATTTTTTCAGCCGCTTCAATATCCAAGCCATTTGGAACAATAAGAGTAACTTTTTTATCTGAATTATCTGCTTCCCTTTTAAGCAATCTTAAATTAATTGAGCTCTGCCAAAGCTGGGCGCCAATAGGAACAACTAAATTAACTTCTTCTGATTCAGCTTTAATCAATTTATCAATAATAGAGACGATTTCTTCGTCTGGCTCAATATATATATTTTCCATATATTTAAAATTTTTTATCTCATCATTCTAATCACTTGACGTAAAATAGGCGACATAACATTTTTTTCATCAACAGCTGATTCCAGAGCTAAGCTGGCTAAAGCCAAAGGGGTAATATTCTCCGGTCCTTTTAAAATTCCGGTTTGATCAGTAATATTTTCGATTTGATTGGAACGAATAAATTTTATCTGCAAAGGATTATCAAATGGGAATTTTTTTATCCATTGGTTTTGAACAACATCTTTTTTAAAAACATTTCTAATCCCAGGCAATAAGCTTCCTCCTCCGCAAAGCAGAATTAAAGAAGGGAAAAATTGGACATATTCTGATTCAGAGTTTTTTGCTGGTTGGTTCTGATTAAATTCTTCTAAAATTAATTCAACTCCGTTAAGCCAAATATCTATATCCCTCTTAAGAATTTCTCCTATTTTCCGCTGGACGCTTTGGCTAAACTGTTTATGAGCATGCTTTATTTTTATCTCTTCTGCTTCGTTTAGGCCAAGGTCAAATGTTTGGCAAAGTCTATTGGTAAAGGTCTGGCCAGCCAATGCAAAACTTTTTATCCCTTCTACTCTGTTTTGTCGAACTAAAGCAATATCAGTTGTTCCACCGCCAATATCAATAAACACAGCTCCACTTCTTGGATTAAAGCTTGATGATTTTGTTAAAGCATATGGTTCAGCAATAATAGAAAGTAGTTTCAGTCCTAATTTGTGAGCGATATTCTCCAAGGCGCTTAAATGAACTAGAGGAGCATAAATATTAAAAATACTTAAAAAAACCTCTTTGCCTTGAAAATCTAATGGATTAGTTACTTCATAATTGTCAATACGAATCTCTGGAATTAGAGCATTAATTAATCTAATCTCAACTTCTGGTTGGCCTGTTTCCAATGACAATTGAGAACGAATTTTATCAAAAGCCCTCCATTGGATTTTCTGAATAATATTTTTTATCTCGGCTAAATCAATCCTTTGTTCTGGGTTATTTCTTTGATAAATAAAATCAGTTGTCGCTCCTTTAATAAACTCTCCAGCAATGCCGATAACTACTTTGTTAGGCTTTATTCGCGACATCTGAACAGCTTGTTCAACCGCTCTTCTGCAAGTAAAAGATACTCCATCAATATTAGCCACTGCTCCGGCCCTCATATTGTTTGCTAATTGCTTTTCGCGGCCAACTCCAATAATTGCACCCTGTTCTTTATTTATTTCCAGAATTAATGCTTTAACAAATTCTGTGCCAATATCCAATGCCAATAAATACTCTTTCTTAGATTTAGCCCTTTTTCTAAAAAACAACCCCATATTTATATTTTACAATAACTCTTTACTAATAACAACTAATATCTGTTAATAATTATTCTAAAATTGCCTTGATCCTGCGCACACCAGCGCTAGATGATTGCTCTTTTTTAATTTTAAAATGGCTAAGTTGTCCTGTTTTCTCAACATGCGGACCAGCGCAAATTTCCCTGGATATTTCTGAAATAGTATAGACCTTAACTCTTTCTCCATACTTTGATTCAAAAATACCTGTTGCTCCTTGTTCTCTTGCCTGGTCCAAAGACATTTCTTCACATTTGACTTCTAAATCCTGTTCTATGACCTTATTAACAAAATCTTCTATTTGCTCTTTCTGCTCTTCTGTTAATTTTTCATTATAGGAAAAATCAAAACGCAATCGTTCAGGAGTAATATTACTGCCTTTTTGAGTAACATGCTCGCCTAAAACTTTTCGCAAAGCAGCTAAAAGCAAATGAGCTGCTGTATGAAGTTTTTTAGTTTCTTCACTATTATCAGCCAATCCGCTCTTAAATTTGCCAGCAGCAGCTGTTCTTGAAAGCTCCTGATGCTTTTTCATTTGTTCATTAAACTTTTCTATATCTATTTTTCTTCCTTTTTCTTTTGCCAATTCTTGAGTCATTTCAATTGGAAAACCATAGGTTGAAAACAGTATAAAAGCATCTATTCCTTTTTCAAACTCTCTTAATCCCCTTTCTAATGTTTTTTTAAATTTCTGTTCTTCCTCATCTAAATTATTAAAAATAAATTCTTTATTTTTCTCTAATTCAGGATAAGTATCCTTGTAATCCTTAATTACTATTTCAGCTATTTCTTTGGTCCATAAATCATTTTTAATCTCAAGCTCACGGCCGTATCTGATTGCTCGCCTGATTAATCGGCGAACTACATATCCCTGGTCAAGATTAGAAGGAACTATATTTTTATCGTCAGCCATAATAAAAACAGATGCTTTGATGTGATCAGCGATTATTCTTATTGCCTTAGTGATTTTGTCTGATTCATCGTATCCCTTCCCTGATAATTCTTCAATTTTATTAATCTGGTTAATAAACAATTCTGTCTTATAATCATCGTCTAAATTGTTTAATACAGCTAAAGTTCTTTCTAACCCCATTCCTGTATCAACATTTTTCTGCTCTAATGGCTCGAATTTACCATCTGCGGTCTTGTTATATTCCATAAAAACATCATTCCATATTTCTACCCATCGCTTATCTTTTGGATTAAATTCTTTTGGCGCTTTTTCTTTATTGTCATTCCAATAAAATATTTCTGTATCTGGGCCACAAGGACCTGTTTGTCCAGCTGGACCCCACCAATTATTATCTTTGCCTAACTGAATAATCATTTTTTCTGAAATGCCTAAAGATTTCCAAATATCAATTGATTCCTTATCTAAAGGAGCATCTTCATTTCCTTCAAAAACAGAAATTGCCAAACGTTCAATAGGAATATTTAAATTTTTAGTCAAAAACTCAAAACTCCATTCAATAGCTTCTTTTTTAAAATAGTCACCTAAAGACCAGTTTCCTAGCATTTCAAAAAAGGTATGATGATAAGCATCGCCAACTTCTTCAATATCTATTGTCCGAATGCATTCCTGGACACTTACTAAACGATTACTCTGCGGATGCTTTTCTCCCATTAAATAAGGAACTAATGGGTGCATTCCTGCGGATATAAAAAGGGTTGTAGGATCATTTTCTGGAATTAAAGAAGCGCTAGGAATAACAGCGTGATTTTTTGATTTGAAAAAATCCAGATATTTTTGTCTAATTTCTTGAGAAGTCATAATATCATTTTATCTTGTTTTAGATTTTCCTTCAAGGTCCAAATAATAAAGAATAATCCTTAAAATTGCATCCTTTTGCAAAAGGATATATATAATCTTAAGGGTTGTTTTTTAATTACTCCTCTGATTTAATAAATTTGTTATACAGCCAGGCAAAAATCCAGCCGCCGATAAAACCATCTATAAAACCCCAGATTAAACCAATAAAGGCTCCTGCATAACTAATTGAATAGCCAAAATAGAATTTATCAAGCAAGGCTAAGGTATTGCCGCCACCGCGGAATATTACCCAAAAAGTCGCCACAAAAATAATTAAGCCCCACAAAATGCCACAGGTTAAACCAAAAGCTTTTTTATTTAATTTCATTTTTTCTCACCCCCTTTCGCAAATTTTCTCTAAAATTTATTTTAGTTAGAAAATTTAGCGTCCGCCGAAGCCCGTAGGGCGAAGGCAGACTAAACCCTTCATCCAACTTCCTTATTATAACACTTCTCACAATATACTATTTCTGGTCTATCTGGAGCATATGTTGTTTGGAAGGTATTGGTGCATCCTTTGTTCATACATTGCCTTGTATATAGCTTCATTGGATTTCTTTGTTTTAATCTTTCCCACATCCTACATGATGGACAAATATGAGGTAATGGCAAATTCATTCTCTTGTAAAACTTTAATTCTTGGGGGATTATTCTGAATACTCCTGAACCGGCGCAATTAGAAGAAGAACATTGGATTACTTCTTTAAGTATACTATCATCTACGTCTTTTATGTTATCTGGAAGGTCTTTTGCTTTTATAGTTGGGTTATATTCCGGCTTGGGCTTATCGTGCCAAGAATATCCTTGGTCTATTGTTTGTTGTTTGGTTAAAGGAAAATGTTCTTGGGCAACTGATTTATTGTAATCAAATGGAGAGAGTTCTATTGGAAAGAATTCTCCATATTTATATATTCTTCCTTTTTTATCAACATAAGGCGTATTATTCATATGTTTCTTTATCTTAGGAACTAATTCTTCATACTCTTTTTTTGTATATTGTTTGTTTAAGATGCAGTACTGTTTGTGACGGAGACCGATGCAGCCAAAAAGATAACTAGATGAATAACATTCATTTGAATATTCAATATTGTAAACGCTTCGAATAATGTTTGCAGAAAAAAATACTTTCTGAGCATTTTCTCCAGAGGTAACAATTTCATACAATAGTTCTGAATCAGTCCCTCCGTCAAAAATATCATAGCTGTCTTTTAAGTGCCACCCTCCGCTAAAAACATACTTACAATTATCAATTCCCTGAGCCGAACTAAAACAATAATAACAATTATTAACATTTTTAATATTGTCACCTACTGTATTTGTTGATCGATATATTCTGGCAAATTTTCTTGGAAATTTTAATTTAAATTTCTCAAATTGTTTTTTAATTTTTATAAAATTACTATATTTCCCCAAATTATACTTTTTTATCTCTTTTTTGTAGCTCTCTTTGGAATACGGTTTATTAAAAATATAATATTTTTTATGTCTCAAATTAACACAGCCAAAACAATTCTGGCAGTTTCGACAGTCGTATAAAAAAGCAGAATCAATGCAATCGTCTGTAAATTGGCTAAAGTGAAGATTATAATCTTTATGGCAAAAAATATCTTCGTAACAATTTTCGCTTTCTATGGCAAAAAAATTATCAACACAATCCCTGCTTAAACCAACCGCTGAATAAAGGCAATCTTCAGATCTATTGCCAATACACAGATAACAATTTTTGCAATTATATGTACCTGTGCAGTAATCACAATTAACAGAATTAAGATTAAAATTATGAGGTCTTGGTACATTTAACATTAGTTGTTTAAATTGTTCCAAAAACGGCTTATTAAAATCATATTCTTGTCCATAGCTCATAGCATCCCATTTATCAGACCACCAGATTTTTGAATGATAAACTTTAAAAGGACTATCAGGATGATAAATAGATATAATAGATTTATTAGAAAAATCACATTTACGCTTATAAAGCTCTAACAGATTCCAAAAAGTAAATCTTCTCTGCATTCTGCAATCAGGACAAAACGTAGGTTCTGGAACATCTATCTTCTTGTAGAATTCAAAATCTTCTGGTTCTATTGTGAACTTGGCTTTACAGTTTTGGCATGTTTTTGTTTTAGATTGAGGCATAAATTATCCCACTTCCTTATTATAACACTCCTCGCAGTAAACAATCTCTGGTCTGTCTGGAGCATATGTTGTTTGGAAAGCGTTAGGACAAGGATTATCTTTATGATTATGTTCTGCGGTATTTTGATATACTTTATCTTTTGAATGCGTTCCAGCACACATACATTTTCTTTCGTAAAGTTTTAATCTGTCTGGAGCAATTCTTTGATAATATCTGCAATGGGGACATAATCGCGGCAAAGGAAGATTCATCTTCCTGTAAAATTTTAGTTCTTCAGGGATTATACGAAATACATCAGAGCCTGCGCAATCAGGACCAGCATTTTGACATTCAATAACTTCTTTTAAAATAGAATCATCTACATCTTTTATGTTGTCTGGCAAATTTTTGGCTTTAATAGTTGGCTTATAATCCAATTTATCCTTATCGCGCCATAAATATCCTTTATCAAGTACCTGTTTCTTGGTCAACGGGTAATGACATCTATCTGTAGTCTCATTATAGGCAAAACGCGATAATTCTAATGGAAAGAATTCTCCATATTTATATACTCTTCCTTTTTTGTCTATGTATGGCATATCATTCATATGCTTGATTATCTTGGTCCTGAGTTTGTTGAAGGATTCTTTTGTGTATTGTTTGTTTAAGATGCAGTATTGCTTGTGACGTAGGCCGATGCAACCAAATAAATTAGAGGACGAGTAGCTTTCCATTGCGTAATTTGCATTATAACAATTATCTAACGAGCCAGAACATATAATTTTTCTTCCTTTTATAACAAAATCAGCTTCATATATCAATTCCGACTTTTCGCCTCCAGCTATTACATCATAGCTATCTTTCAAGCCAATCCCGGAAGCATATATAAATTTGCAATTTTCAGCGCCTTCTAAAACACTAAAACAATTGTGGCAATTCTTTGCGAAACTAATATTGTTCCCGGTCACGTCAATTGATTTTAATACTCTGGCCCATGGCCTGGGGAATTTCAAACTATATTTATTAAACTGTTCTTTAATTTTTAATAATGTCTTATAACTGCCAATATTATATTTCTTCATCTCATTCTGGTAATTTGTTTTAGTATATGGCTGATTAAAGATATGGTATTTTTTATTTCTTAAACCAACACAAGCAAAACAACTTTGACAATTACGACAGTCATAAAGAAAGGCCGAATCAATACAGTTATCGCAATATTCGCAATAAACAATATTATACGAACTATTGCAATTAATGTCTTCGTACATTCGTTCACATTTAACTGTTAAGCTTGAATCAACGCATTCTTTTGCCATTGCAGCGCCATCCATATACAGACAATCTTCAGCTTTGTATCCTGTGCTCATATAGCAATTTTTGCAATTGATTACTCCATTGCAATAATTACAATCAGCAGAATTTATAACTCTGAGATTAGGCCAAGGAACAACTTTTGATAGTTCATAAAATTGCTCAAAAAAGGGCTTGTCAAAATCATAATCTTGACCATAATCCATTGGGTCCCATTTGTCAGACCACCAGATTTTTTGCTCATAGATTTTATACGGACTATCAGAATGAAAAACAGAGATAATGTCCTTACCGGAAAAATTACATTTCCTTTTATAAAGCTTGCGATTATTGCGAGATCCTATTCTCCTCTGCATTCTGCAATCAGGACAAAACGTAGGTTCTGGAACATCTATCTTCTTGTAGAATTCAAAATCTTCTGGTTCTATTGTGAACTTGGCTTTGCAGTTTTGGCAGGTTTTTATTTTAGGTTGAGGCATATTGTTTTTTATAAAATTCAACCCTCGGATTTAACGAGGGTTGAATTCTGAAATGATTTAAACTAATGGTTCTGGTTCTTTGTCTTTTTCTTCGGGTTTTTTAACTTTTGCTGTTGTCTTTTTTACTTCAGCCTCTTCTTTTATCCTTTCCTCTTCTTCCAGTTTCTTTTTTACCTCTTCTAATGGAAAAGTATATTTTTTCCTGCTCTGTTCTATAATCTTATCTTTATAAGATTCATGAACAGCTGGCAAAACATTAAGCGTTTCTGCGGAAAAAGGATCAAAGGTTTCTCCATCAATGGCCATTTTAATATAGAACTCTTGAACGCCTAAATTAATCATATCTTCTGCTTCAAAGACTGGTTTCATCTCCGCAGCCAATTTAGCTGCATCATCTCCGCCGACTCTAAAAACAATAATTGTGCCAATATTTCCCAGAACCGTTGCTAAAACCTGCGCTAATAATTGAGCTATATACTGATGGGCCACTGCAATGCAAAGTCCGTATTTTCTTGATTCAGTAAATAAATTTTCAAAGGTAGTTGTAACTAAATTATGGAACTCGTCTACATAAAGATAGAAATTCTTTCTGTCTTCCTCTTTCATTGAAGCCCGAGCCATGCCAGCCTGATAAAGCTTGGTAATAAACATTGAGCCGAAAAAACTGCTATTTTCCTCGCCTAACTTGCCTTTAGCTAAATTTATCAGAAGAATTTTTTCCTCATTCATAATTTTTTCCAAATCAATTTTATTTTCTTTCTGGCCAAAAATATTGCGTAATAAAGGATTAGAAAGAAACTGGCTCAATTTATTAACCAAAGGAATTATTGCATCAGTATCAAATTTTTCCGACCAGTCGGCAAATTCAACTGCCCAGAATCTTTTAACCATATCATCTTCAATATAATCAACAACTTTTTGTCGATAATTTCTGTCTGTTAACATAGAAATCATTCCACGCATAGTTGCTTCTGGATAATCAAGCAGGGCTAGACAGGTAAACCTGAAAACATGCTCCAAGCGAGGCGTCCAATTAGCCCCAAACTGCCTTTCTAAAACTTCGAGCAATCCCTGAGTAACTTGATGTTTTAGCGCAGGATCAATATTGGAAAGAGGATTAAAAGAAACAGGAAAATCTATATCAGCTGGATCAATTAAAATCACATCATCTATTCTCTGTTCAGGAATAAAATCCAGAATGTTTTCAATTAAATCTCCGTGAGGATCTATTAAACAAACCCCATGGCCATAAGCAATGTCCTGGCGAATTAAAAGCTCTAAAAATTTACTTTTCCCCACACCGCTTTTGCCTACTGTATAAATATGCTTTGGCCTATCTTCTCTTTTAATGCCAAAAATAAACTTTTTTTCTTCTAAAGCAGCTTCATAATTTGTCCTGCCAAAAAAAGAACATTCTTTTGTCTCTATTTTCCCATAAATTGGCAATTCTGGCGGCGGCGGCGCATATTTGATTTTACGAATTTTTTCTCTAGCCATAAATTTAAGATTACTTACCTAATGCGTCATTCAGTGTTTTCCTTAAGTCTTTAAGATTAACTTCCTTTCTTATTCTTCTGTCCTTAAAGGAAACTGGCTCTTTTTTTACAGCGTCTTTTAAAGAGACGGATGGTTTAGTTTTAGGAGTATTACTAACGCTAAATTCTATTCCTAATGCTCCTAATTCAGCTTTTTGTTCAGGTTTTTCTTCTGCTTTTTTAATATCCTGCTTAATTTCCGGTTGAATCTCTGGTTTAAAATTCAAAGATAATCTCTCTCCTTTTTTAGCTTTTTCAAAACAATCTTTGCAATAGACTGGCCTTTTGCCATCTGGTTCAAAACTTACTTCTGTTTCCTTGCCACAACTCCAGCAAATCGTTTTATTTTTTTTCAAAAACGGTTCTTTACTTTTTTGAATATTTTTCTCTTCTTCACTGCTTTCCGACGCAGTCCCACTCCATTTAGTAATTTTTTCCTCGACTTGTTCCCTTGAATTAGCATATCTTTCTCTAGAAATATTAATGATTTTTTCTCTTTGATTAGTCACTCCAACGTCCATAGGCGGCAAAGTAGCAGCTGAAAAAGGACGCGAACTAACTCCATCAATCATCATTTTTAGATAGATATTGTAATTGTCCAAATTAACCAAATCTCGCAGACTAAACTCTGGAAAAAATTCCTTTTCTAAAAACTCAGCGTCAGCCGCGCCAACTCTAAAAGAAATTATAGTTCCAACATTGCCAAAAACAGAATCTCTAACCTTAGTAGTAGTTTCGGTTATTAATTGTCCAATATATTGATGAGCAATAATCAAATTAAGGCGATACTTTCTTGCCTCAGATAAAACATCGGCAAATGAGTCAGTGGCAAAGTTCTGGAATTCATCAACATAAAGATAAAAATCTTTTCGTTCATCTTCTGGAATTCTAATTCTTTCCATAGATTCTAATTGAATCTTAGTAATCAACATTGCTCCTAAAAGACCTGAATTATCTTCTCCAACTCTTCCTTTAGATACATTAACCAGCAAAATTTTATTGCTATTCATTATTTCTGGAATATCAATAGTGCTTTTGGATTGACCAATAATATTACGGATTAAAGAAGTTGAAAGGAACTGTCCAACTTTGTTTTGGATTGGAGCAATTGCTTCATTTCTGAATTGATCGCGCCAGCCAGCATACTCATTAATCCAAAATGATTTGACTACTGGATCTTTAAGATTATCAATAATTTTCTGGCGATAATCTTTGTCAACTAAAATCCTGTTAATACCTAAAAGAGTAGTACCTGGCGTATCTACAAGAGCTAAAATACAATTATTTAGAATGTGTTCCATCCTAGCAGACCAAACATTCGCCCACATTTTAGTAAAAATTCCCATCAGACCAGAAGCAATTAAATGTTTGTATTTAGGATCAGGCACCTGTAAAACATTAAAGCCAACAGGATATTCAGTATCAGCTGGATTAAAATAGACCACATCATTAACTCTATGAGAAGGAATTCTATCTACTACTTCTTCAACGAATTCGCCATGCGGATCAACAATACATACTCCCTTGCCATTGTCAATATCCTGTAATGCCATGTTCTTTAAAAGAGCAGTTTTACCAACTCCGCTTTTACCGATAACATAAGTGTGCTGGCGCCTATCAAGACGCTTTATTCCAAAAGTTCTTTCTTGTCCTCTAAAATTAGTTTTTGCAAAAATAGTAATATCCATGAATAAAATTTTTAATTTTTGTCCCTTCGTGACATCTCCCGTAGGGAGATAATTTTTAATTTTTAAACAAATTGCTTATTACCCCACCTCCTTATTATAACACTTCTCGCAATAAACAATCTCTTTTCTATCTGGAGTGTATGTTGTTTGAAAGGTGTTTTTGCAAGGTTTATTCATACATTGTCTTGTGTATAGTTTCATTGGGTTTCTTTGTTTAATTCGTTCTCTATGTCTGCAATCAGGGCATAATCTTGGCAAGGGCAGGTTCATCTTTTTGTAAAACTTGTATTCTTGGGGGATTATTCTGAATACTCTGCTTCCTGCGCAATCAGAAGAAGAACATTGTATCACTTCTTTTAATATAGAATCATCTACATCTTTTATGTTATCTGGAAGGTCCTTTGCTTTTATAGTGGGTTCATACTCTGGTTTTGGCTTGTCATACCATGTATATCCTTGGTCTATTGCTTGTTGTTTGGTTAAAGGGAAGTATTCATTAGCTATTGTTTCATTATAGGCAAAGGGAGATAGTTCTACTGGGAAGAATTCTCCATACTTATATACTCTTCCTTTTTTATCTATGTAGGGCATCTTGTTTATATGTTCTTTTATCTTAGGAACTAATTCTTCATATTGTTCTTTTGTATATTGCTTGTTTAGAATACAGTATTGCTTGTGGCGGAGGCCTACGCAGGCAAAGAGATTAGAGGAGGAGTGGCAGGAAAGACAATATTCTAAGTCGCGACAGTCAGGATTACAATCCAAAGAAAATTTTACCTTGTTGACCCCTCTGCCAATTGCATTCCCTTCATATATTAACCTCACATTTGCTCCGAAGCCACAAATATCGTAACAATCTTGAGCACCAGGCTTGTTTTCAAGAAACTGACAATACCTTAAATTTTCTCCACTTTGAATTGAATAAGAATTAAAAACATTTTTAGAATTATAAATATCATCACCAGTCACATTAATGTTTTTCCTCGCATGCATAAACTTATTTGGAAATTTCAACCAAAATTCTTTAACCATTTTGTTTATTTCCGAAATACTTTGATATAAATCTAAGTCAAATTCTTTTAATTTCTTTTGATATTCTTCCTTAGAATATGGTTTATTGAAAATATGATATTTTTTATGTCTTAAATTAACACAACCAAAGCAATTATGACAGTTAACACAATCTTTGCAAAAATAGATTTCTTGACAATCAGCGCAATTAGAAGAATAAAAAGATTTATAACAACCAGCTAACATAAAACTCTCATAACATAATTCGCACTTGGATAAGTAAGAATTGTCGTAGGAATCTTTAACGTAATTTATTCTATAACTATAAGCGCAATTTTCATTATATCCCCCGCTAAAAACAAGATAACAATTCTTCAAATTTGCGACATGCATGCAATAATCACTATTTATTAAGTCAAGAATTGAACGGCTGGACCATGGCACTTTTTTAATTAATCTTTTTAATTGTTCAAAAAAGGGCTTATTAAAATCATAATTTTGGTTATATTCTGTTGCATCCCACTTATCAGACCACCAGATTTCTTGATCATAAACTTTAATAGGCGCTTTTGGAGAAAATTGAGAAAAAATCTCTTTTCCGGAAAAATCACATTTTCTTTTATATAAATTTAAATCGTTTTTAAACGCAAACCTTCTCTGCATCCGACACTCCGGACAAAAGGTCGGCTTTGGCACATCTATTTTTTTATAAAATTCAAAATCCTCTGGTTCTATTGTAAACTTGGCTTTACAGTTCTGACATGTTTTGCTTGTTTGCCGATGAGGCAGAGTTTTAGATTGAAACATATTATTCAACTGGCAAACCAATAGGCGGTTCGCCTTTTCTTGCTTCTACTTTAGGCGTCAAAGGTGATTTAACAGTAATAACTGGGAAATGATATATTGTAGCCAATTCTTCTATGTTGAAAATAAAGGGCTTGCTTTTCATAAAAAACCAATTAAAAATTGGCAGGCGTTCGTATATAAGGGGCTTAAGATAATCATTTGCTTTTGAACGCTGGGCAAAATTTCTTCTTTTGTAATTATCAAGAACTTTTTTTTTGCGATAATGATTTCTTAATTCTTTTAATTCTATCCTATAATCAACTCCCGGCTCCACATCACCATTGCGCTTAAAACCATTAAGTCCTTGCGTATTAAATTGTTTGTAAGCGCCGTATATTGCTCTTTTTATGTAGCCGGAGCGGAAAACGTCTTTTCTAGCCAAATAGATAAATCTAACAATAACTTCGTAACCAATTTTAGAAATATTGCTTTCAATGGCATAAATTGTTTCTTGTTCTAATTTAGTAGTTTTCCATAAAAAAGGCGTATCTGATGTTTCTTCTCCCCTGATGCCTTCTTCAGACACTTGACCAGTAATTGCTCTTTGAACCACTTCTTTACCAGCGTCTTTCCAGGCAATAGCCTCTTCTTTTATCAAGCCATTTTCTTTTTCTCTTACTCTGCCCATTAACTTATCTTTTAATTTTTCAGCTTCTTCTTTCCAACTATCAAATACAGGCCGAATTAATGTTTGAATCCAAACCTGCTCCCCTTGCTGTAATTTACTCATTACTTCTAATAATGAAGCTATTGGATCGATTCGCTGTTCATCTGCAGAAACATCTTTTTCAAAATCAGGATAAGTTCTAATCGGATAAGCATCTTCTTCCATTAGCATAAGCTCTGAACCAAAAAGGTCATAATCCTTATTAGGAATATCCGAAGGAAACGAATCAACATAATCATCCACTTGGGTAATTTCAGCTTCTGGATATTGAGCGTAAATGCTAGCTTCAATCAAATCGCGAAATCTGGGTATAGTCCGAATAAGAAAATGGATTTCTCCATTTTGGCTAATTATTTCCAAACTGAATAGATACGGCTGGACTCCTAAAATATGGTTATCCCACCAATTAGGTATTCCATGAATGCCATGTAAACTAGCAAAAAATTGTTCCATTGCTCGAGCTGTTTTTTGAATATCGCGTGGAGGAACAACTTCCAATAAAACCCATTCAAGATTTTGAAGGTTCATATTTCTGATATATTTTAACCATAAATCCCTGGCTAGAATAAAAAGAAACCAGGGAATCCAAATCCACCATAGAGATAATAAAAGCCCCCCTATGTAATAAAGGCCAGTAAGAATAATAAAAATAATGTCTGAAAAAGAAGACATCTGACCTGATGATTTAAATAACTAATAGATACTTTCCTTGTTTGTCTCTGCTAAAATATTTACGATTTTGAAGATTTATTAAAATAGTGCTTTTTTTAACTAAACGGTCTTTTAAAACTTTTTCTAAAATATCCTCTTTAGCTAAAGGACCGTTTTCTTTTAATAATTGCGCGATAACTTCACGGACGGTGCCTGTTTGATATCCCCAATCTTTCAAGGCATAAGTGCCACGACCAACTAAGACAAATCTTTCGTCTTTAATAAGTTCATTATGAACTGTCTGGGCCTGAGCTAAATTAGAGCTCAAATTGCCTTGATTAATCAAATCTGTAATATCCCTAAAATGTAAAGGGCAATTTTGCTCTTTAAGAACAATATATGCCTTGTCTCTGGCTCCTCTAGGATTAATTTCAGGCCATTTGACTAAACCGAATTGTCCAGAATAATTCTGGTCAATTTGTTTAGTCGCGTCTAAATAAGAGATTAAGGCTTTTTTAGACAAATCAATATTTTCCTTTTTAAGCAGATCCAAAATATTATTTAAGGAAACTAGGCTTTTATCTCCCTCTATTCTTTTAATCAATTGATTAATTACATTATCAGCTTGATTTAAGGCGTTTGATGAATTTGTCCAAAGAGAATGAAATTTATCTGACTCAACAAAGCGCTGGTATGGTTCGCCTAAAGTTAAAATTAAAAAAAGCATTCCGCGCGACGGATGAGGATTTTCAGATCCTGTCAAAAGAGAAAGTATTCTGTCTTCTTTGACCAATTGTCCTTCTTGGTTCAAAAAATTATCAACTAAATTAAAGGCTGGCTTAAATAATCTGAATAAAGCTGGTTTTCTGAAATCAGAAAAAGCAGCTTCTTCTATCTGACGAACCCGCTCTCTGGTGATCCCATATTTCTGACCAATGGCTTCTAGGGTTTGTCTTTGCCCATCTTCCAAGCCAAAACGAGAACACATAATATCTTTTGTCCGCTGGTTAGAAATATTTTTAAGAACATCTGAAGTTAATTTTTTGTAATTCACTTTCATATTAGAAATCTAACATATTATCTTACAAACGTCAACCTCTTTTTTGCCAAGTCGCTATTAAGGAGGCAGTAATGAAAATTGAAGAATAAGTTCCAATGATTATTCCAATAGCTAAAGCCAATGAAAAATATTTAATGCTTTGGCCGCCTAAGAAAAATATGGCCAAAAGAACAAACAAAGTTGTTAGGGCTGTATTCAAGCAACGAGTTATGCTCTGGCTAACGCTTAAATTTATAACCTCTTTAAAATCAGTCCAGTTTGTTTTTAAAATATTTTCACGGGTTCTGTCGAAAATAACAATGCTGTTATTAACCGAGTAACCTAAAATAGTCAGAAAAGCAGCCACAAAAGGCAATCCTATTTCAATTTGTATAAAATGGCATAAAAATGAGAAAAAGCCCAATGTAATAAAAATGTCATGGAATAAAGCTATAATAGCCACTAAGCCATATTGCCAAGAAGCAACAGGCCTTGAAATTTTGCGAAAAGCCCAGGCAATGTAAAGCACAATAGCTAAGAGAGCTAAAAGAATTGCCCAAAGAGCTTTTGTTTTTAATTCCTTGCCAATTAAAGGACCAATTGATTCAAATCTCTTTTCAATAACCTGATCAGCTCCAATTTTTTCTAAAATCATTTGATGGGTATTTTCATCAATATCTTTTAATCGCAAAATCAATCCTTTTTCTCCAGTTCCCTGAAGAGTAATATTGCCTAATTCCATATTTGCTAATTTCTCCTGAATTTCCTGATTGCTTGGAGGTTCATTCAAAAACTCTATTTCCATTAATGTTCCGCCTGTAAAATCAATGCCTAATGTCAATCCATAAGATAGCAAACTAAACAAACTGCCTAAAAATAGGAGTATTGAAATAGAGAAATAAATTTTACGATATTTAACAATTTGCATAAAATTTGAAATTTAATACCACAATCTTTTCCATGCTTCTGTGCGGCCATTAATAAACCATCTTAAAAAACTTCTAGTGATAATAATTGCTGAAAACATACTTACTAAAACTCCAATGCCTAAAGTCAAAGCAAATCCTTTTACTAATCCAGTAGCAAAAATGAATAATATTAAACATGTAACTATTGTTGAAATATTGCTGTCTCTGATAGCTGGCCAAGCGCGCTGAAATCCTTCTTCAATGCTTCCTCCTAAGCTTTTGCCTGATTTAAATTCTTCTTTAAATCTTTCGAAAATAAGAACATTAGCGTCAACTGCCATGCCAATTGATAAAATAAATCCAGCAATCCCTGATAATGTGAGTGTTACTGGGATTAACTTGAAAATAGACAAAACCAAAACAATATAAATAAGCAAAGCTATGCTGGCAACTAAGCCAGGCAAGCGATAATAAAAAATTATGAATAACAGAATAGCAATAAATCCCCATAAGCCGGCTTTTAATGATTTAGCTAAAGAATCCTGGCCTAAGCTAGCGCCAATTGTTTGTTGATTAATTAATGTAATCGGAACTGGTAAAGCTCCTGCATTAAGACGCTGGACTAATTCCCTTGCTTCTTCTGTGCTAAAATCGCCGGTAATTTGTGCTTTGCCCCCTGAAATTGCTTCTTGGACTACTGGAGCGCTAATTGCCATGCCATCTAAATAAATAGCTATCCTTTTATTTACATTTTTTCTGGTTAATTCCTCAAAAATCTTGCTGCCTTCATCATTAAATTCCAAGCTAACCTGTGACTGATAAGTTTGCTGGTCAAACTGAAGCTGGGCTCCTTTAAGATAGCGTCCAGTTAAAACAGTTGGGTTAAAATAAGGGTCTTCAAATATTTTCTTTTCTTCATCTGGAGTTATTGATAAGCCCTGTTCTATTTTCTCTGCAATTTGCTTTTGGTCTGCTAAAATACTTTCTGTTTCGCCTTGATTTTTTTCTTCTCTAAAGTCCAAAGAAGGCGTTTGTCCAATCATCTGAATTGCTTGGCTAACGTCTTTAATTCCGGCCAATTCAACAATTAATCTGTGATGAGAACCCACTTTATTAATCTGGACAACTGGTTCAGTTACGCCAAAAAGATTAACGCGCCGTTCAATAACATCGCGAACTCCCTGCATTGAATCCATATAATCACTAGAAGCAATATTGGACAAATCTGCTTCATAAATCAAATGAGTACCGCCTTGTAAATCAAGACCAAGCTTAAAAGGCAGTTTATAAAAATGGGGCAATATTTCTGTCCCTGTTTTTTCGTTAATCCAATCAACAGGTTTATCCCAAATAATTGGGTAATTCAAAAAAGCGGCTAGCAAGCCGATAATAAAAATAAGCAGAATAGTCCAATTGACTTTCTTGCTTGTTGCTACTTTTTTTTCAGCAATTCTTTTGGTAAAAATCCCCATTAATTCTAATTTAACTTATTTTTATTATTTTGTCAAAAACTTATCATCCAGAGGATGTCATCTAGAGGCCGCGCCTTGAGAGCTTTGACAGGTTTGATCTCGAAAGCAATTATAAGCAATAGGCCGCGCCTTGAGAGCTACATCCTTACGCTCGGAGAGCGGAAGGATGTACTCGTCAAGGCGTGGCCTATGGATGAAGCAAGAGATCTAATCACGGCCTTTGATTCTTGCTTTTACGCGCTCACTTGAAAATCCTTTCCTTCCTCAATTCCTCAATAATATCTTCTGGGATAGGAATCGGTTTTCCTTTTGGACTAATCCCTGGATAACGCCATGCAGAAATCATTTTCTTTTTTTGACCGAATTGTTGATACATTAACCAAACTTCACTTGGTCTTTTTGTTTTGGTTGATTGCATCAAAGCGATTGTTTTAGGAGCAATGCCTTTTTCTCGGCGTTCTGGGGTTCTTAGAATCCGACGCAAAAGGCCTTCTCCTAATCCATAATAACGCATCTTTTCTTTAATGTGGCGCGTCCAATAAATTTCCTTAGTATTTATCGGCTCTTTGAAGTATATAATCGTTTAGAAGTCGTGCTTGAAAACATACAATCTTTGCAAAGGTTGTATGTTTTCAAGCATGGCTTCTTGCATTAAAGCTTTTATGCGTTAAAATTTGAACAATTTTTCTTTTATTTCCATAAGTATAATGATGAATAATTGGCATTTTCTTTTCGTGCCTATGACTGATTGCTTTATCTTTGCCCAAATAGAATCCAAGGTGTTGATGTCCTAATTTCTCTTCCCATACCAAAACATTGCCTGGTATTAGTTTTTTAGTTTTTTTCCACCCATTGCTAAACATATTGATTAATGTTCCATTAACTGTGGTATGTGGAGAAATATATGGAGAAATCAAATTAAAAATCTTTAAAATAGAACTCACATAATAGGCGCAAGACAATTCTCCATTTTTTAAAATATCAACTTTTTTATTATTTTTTTTAACATAAACATGACGAAACATTTTACTGCCTTGGCTAGCTTTAATTATTGCTAGATAATTTTGATAAATGAGGATTTCCATTTTTTATTCAACTATTGACAAATATATCTATATATTGTAGAATATAGACAAT
>Ga0307421_1000268_pt1 | contig 34424 bp, 39 predicted proteins | sample SalMarWE160270MG_FD_202163 | JGI IMG/M metagenome (GOLD analysis project Ga0307421, IMG submission 202163) | Salt marsh sediment microbial communities from the Plum Island Ecosystem LTER, Massachusetts, United States - WE1602-70 | ecosystem: Environmental > Aquatic > Marine > Intertidal zone >... | reverse complement strand
AATATCTGAAGGCCAAAGGATCATAACCTTTTTTCATCAAGTCTGTAGCTAAAATATTGATTCCCGAACTCTTAGCCATTTTCTCTCCTTTAAAAAGCAACCACTCATTATGAAGCCAGTAATTAACGGCCTGATGGCCAAAGGCACCAAAAGCTTGAGCGATTTCGTTAGAATGATGAACAGGAATATGTTCAATCCCTCCGGTATGAATGTCAAATTTTTCACCTAAGTATTTCGTTGACATGGCCGTACATTCAATATGCCAACCAGGGAAACCTCTTCCCCAAGGGCTATCCCACTGCATAATATGTTTTGGCTGATTAGTTACCCATAAAAGAAAATCCCAGGGTTGTTTTTTATCCTTATCAATCTCGACTCGCTTCCCAGATTGAAGCTTTTTTAAGTCCAAATTGGCAAATTTAGGATAATCAGTAAATTTAGAGGTATCAAAAACAACACCTGTCTTGATTTTGTAAGTAAAACCATTCTTCTCTATCTTCTTAATCAAATCTATCTGGTCTTGAATATGCTCCGTCGCCCGTGGCAAAACATCAGGCTTCTGGATATTTAGAAGCCTTAAACTATCCAAGAATTGTTTAGTGTATTTCTTGGCAATCTGCCAAACAGTCAAACCCTCTCTCTTAGCTCCCTTTTCTATTTTGTCTTCACCGACATCCTCATCAGAGGTTAAGTGACCAACATCAGTAATATTCATTACCCATTTGGTCTGATAACCTAAATATTTAAAAAACCTTATCAGAACATCCCACTGAATATAGGCATACATATGACCTAAATGTTGATTCCAATAAACAGTCGGACCACAGGAGTAAATGCCAACGTATCCCTTTTTAAGGGGTTTAAATTCTTCTATCTTTTTAGAGGCCGTATTATAAAGTTTCATTAACCGCTCACTCTCCTACTAGCTGTTTCTGCTTGAGCTTGTTGCTGAGCAGATCTTATTCTTCTCCCCCAAAAACCACGCTTAGGTTTACTTTTAGGGACAACTAAAGTTTCTTCTGATTCCTCCCTTTCCTTTTCTTCTCTCTGCACATTCCTCTTTCTCATCTCCTGTTGTCTTTTCAAAACCAAATCTCTAATGGCTACTTCAAGCTCAGTAATCCTCTTTTTAGCCCAGGCTTCTTGACTCTCCTTTCCTTCTTTATCAAGAGCAGCCTTTTCTTCTTCCGAATTATCTAAGACTACTTTCTCAATAACCTCCCTAGAAGCTTCACCTTTTTCCTCAGGAAGTCTCTCTTCTCTTAATTGTTGTGATTGTTTAATCGCTTGAGAAAGCTTTTTCTTATCCATCTCTTAATTAAATATAACATTTAGCTAAAAACTTGACAAATCAATATTTTTGTAGCATAATTATGCCTATCTCTATAGGATACAAAGCCTATAGCAAGAGAGCAGGTTTTTAGAATTGATCTTGGACGCCAATTCCTAAAAAACTATTCGCACTCTAATAAATAGCAAAAAATACAGGACTAAGGAGGAAACAGTGGCAAGAAAAGTCAGATTTGATGATGAAGATCAATATCAAAAAGGAAGGATATCTCTAAGAAAAGCTATTATCAACTATCAGAGAGATATAGCAACGAAAAGAGAACCCGGCAGTGATGATGCTTTTCGTCTACAACAACTACGGACCAATGAGATTCTCCTTAAGAAACTAGGATTTATTTCCTGATATCCAAACCTGTATGGGGGCAAAAAAAATTTCTATGGTAAGTATGACCAGCGCTGTTCTTTATTTATAGTCCGGACGGGGGTAAGCTTGAATCGTTTTTTTTACTTGTGAAAGAGTAATAAATGAAACAATCTTATCCCCATATTGTTTCTAATACTTTTTCCTTCCTTCTAAAGCTCTCGAAAGGGTTATCTCATCCGCATATTCTAAATCAGCACCCGTCGGTAAGCCTTGTCCTAATCTAGTAATCTTAATCTTTTTATTCTTTTTCTTTATCTGCTTCACCAAATACATCGCCGTGGCTTCCCCTTCCATATTAGGATTGGTAGCCAGAATAATCTCCTTAATGGGTATTGTCTTGTTATTCAAACGTTTTAAAAGATCCTTGATGTAAAGCTCATCAGGACCAATATTATTTAAGGGTGAAATGGCTCCATGCAAAACATGATAAACCCCCCTGTATTTCCCTGTCTTTTCAATCGCCAGAACATCCAAGGGTTGTTCAACAACACAAAGCAAAGATTTCTCTCTATTCCTGTCAGCACAAACACTACAGGGATCACTCTCGGCAACATTAAAACAGATAGAACATAAAACTGTTTTTTCTTTTAACTCTCTAAGATTTTCGGCAAATTCATCTAGGTGAGATTGGGGAACATGAAGAAGATAAAAAGTTAACCTCTGAGCTGTCTTTGGACCTATGCCTGGAAGTCTTTCAAAAGAATCAATCAGCTTTTTAATAGAACGTGGAAGATCCATACGAAAACTTTATCACTTCCCTAATAATCCGGAAAGACCCCCTGACATCTCTTGAACTTTACGAGCGGCTGTTTTCTGTGACTGCTTAAGGGCATTGTTTAAAACCTTAATCAATCCTTGATTACTCTCGCCATTAATTTCTAATTCTTTAATTTGTTGGTCACCGCTTACGACTATTCTAATATTACCTTCATTAATTTCTATCGTTTCCGCGGCTAGCTGCTTTTGAATACGTAAAGCTTCATCACGCATCTTTTTTAATTCGCCTACCTGTTTAAATTTATCAAACATTTTGAATTTACGAAAAACAAGTTTCGCTTATAAAACCTCCTTTTAATCAATCAACTTACCATTAAAAATTTGACTGGCAATATTCATTATATCATTATTATCACCATTAGTCTCTTTATCGACTGTCTTCATCACTGGCGTCTTTTTCTTTTCTCCCAAAATACATTTCAATTTCACCGGTGTTTCCATAATTTGGCTGGCAATTTCCTCAACAATGGAACGACATTTTTCTGTCTCTAATCTTTCCTTATGAAATTTATAGAAAACTTCTAAGGTTAAAAATTGACCTTCCATTTTCAAAGGTCTTGAAGCCCGTAGTAAGGCTTCAACAGAATGATTTAGGGGCCTAACCCCCGTCAGTAAGTCCTCCCAACGATCAACAATAACATTTAAGCCATTGCCATTAGGTTTGGCTTTTTTACTTTCTCCATTACCAAGCGGATTGGCTTTTTTTTCTTCTATCTTTACCTCTTCCTTCTTCGTCGAGGGATTATCTTTCTTTACCTCACACCATTGAACAACGACTAATTCTAAAGGCAACTGTTGAATAGGACTAACTTTGATTTCCAAAGCAGCTTGAGAAAAGAGAGTGATCAGCCTAAAAATATCCCCTTTATTTAAATCAGTAAAGGCTTCTTTTAATTCTTCTTCTAAATCTTGATCCTTAAGATTACTAATGCCTGTTTTTTCAAGAAGGATAAAACGGAGTTTTTCTAAAATTGTCTGCAAGTAAAAGTCTAAATTAAGATCAAAACTGACAATCTTATCAATCTCCAGCAGAGCTTCTTTACCCTTCCTATCAGCCAAAAAGAGTAATAACTTATTTGGTTTTAAATCTTCAATCCGTCCTAAAAGTTTTTCTGTCTCTTGAAGAGAAATCTTCTTTCCGTCTGAAGAAAGCTGATCCAAAATCTTTTGGGCGTCTCGAAAGCTCCCATCGGCACTCTTGGCGATTTCCTCTAAAACACCTTTCTCTGGTTTTAAACCTTCTCCCTTAACAGCTCTCTTTAAAGAACGCATGATCTCTTTCTGGCTAGCTTTTTTGAATTTGACTTGGGTACAACGAGAAATAATCGTCTTCGGTAACTTTTCAGGCTGGGTAGTACAAAGAACAAACAAAGCGTGTTTTGGCGGCTCCTCTAGGGTCTTTAACAAGGCATTAAAGGCCTCATTAGTCAACATGTGCACCTCATCTATAATATAGACCTTATATTGACATTTGGCTGGGGAAAGCTTGATCTTTTCTCTTAAATTACGAATATCATCAATACCCCGGTTAGAAGCCGCATCTATTTCAATCAGATCCAAAGCCTGACCTTTACTAATTTCTCGACAAATCTCACAATTATTACAAGGCTCAAAATCACTTTTCTTTTTACGATTCCTTAGGCAATTAACAGCCTTGGCCAAAATTCTTGCCGCCGAAGTTTTGCCTGTTCCTTTAGGGCCTGAGAATAAGAAAGCGTGGGAAACTTTACCGGAGCGTAAAACCTTCTCTAAACTCTCCCGAACATCAGTCAAGTCAAGTTCCTTGACTTTTGCCGGTCGATATTTCAGATAAAAGGTTACGTAGTCCATGTTCAATTAAAAATTTAACGGAAAGATTTTTCTTTTTTGCTTCAGGAAGGCAAATGACAATGTCACCCAATATCTGGATGCCATCAGGGGCTGCCTGCCCTTGAAAAAAAGACAAAATACTTGTTGCTTTATTAAGTTTCCGATAATCTCTATTTAAAGATCTTATCTTTTCGCTGGAAACAAAGGCAATACTTAACTGACAATTATCTAAATTGTACTTTTTAAGTACTTCCTCTGCCCAGCCTTTTACTTCTTCTTTTCTTAAGTGAAAATTCTTGCCTGTTTTAATTAAAATGGAATTCATCTGAGGCTGTCAACTAGAACTTAATTATAATAAACTATATCAATTTCTTAACAATTCCAGAAACTCTAGATCCCTCGACGCGCCCGGAAAGACGCTTCATAGCCTCACCCATGACCTTGCCAAAGTCTTGAGGGCCTGATGGTTTAACATCACTAATTATCTCTTTAATTATCTTTTCTAAGTCTTTTTCCGACATTTCTTGGGGAAGATATTTATTCAAAATCTCTAATTCTTGGCTTTCTTTCTGGACTAAATCATCACGCTTTCCTTGCTTATAAGCAGCAATCGATTCTTTGATTTTTTTGACTTGTTGACGAATGACACCAATAACTTCTTCATCAGTAAGTTTTTCGCTCTTTTTATTAATTTCTTTGTTATGGATTTCAGAAATCAACATCCGTAAAACGGAAATTTTGATTTCATCTTTATCTTTTAGAGTTTGATTAAGATCAGCTTTTATCTTTCCCAGCATTTATCTCCTTCTCCTTCTTCCCTTCCCTCTCCTTAGAGCCGCCAAACGTTCTTTCTTTTTAACAGATGGTGGTTTATGGAATTTTCTTTCTTTAATCTCATCTAAAAGTTGTTCTGAAATAATTTTTTTTCTAAATTTAGCAATTAATTTATCTTCTGTCTCACCTGGAGACTTCTTAACGACGGTTGCCATTTTTTAAAAATTCACCTTCCTTTCATAATTGGCAAAATTTAAAGATCACCTTTAGGAGTTTTAAAGCCACCGAGCAAATGGAAGTGTAAATGAGGAACTAGTTGCCCCGCATCTTGACCACAGTTAATTTGCACTTTGTAAGCTTTTTCTATATTCTTTTCTTTAGCAATTTTCTTGATTACCAAAAGAATTTTTCCTAAAAGCTCTTTATCATTATCCTCTATATCCTGTAATTTTTCAATATGTTTTTTGGGAATAACTAAAATATGAATTGGTGCTTTGGGCTTAATATCATTAAAAGCAATAATCTCTTCATCTTCATAAATTATCTCTGAAGGAACCTTCTTTTGAGCAATTTGACAAAAAAGACAATCAGCCATTTTTTAAAACCTCAATAACTTCTTCTAGACTTAACTTTGTTGGTTTCATCTCTGCTGCTGAGGCATTATTTAAAAGCAACTTTTTACTAGAATGTAAAAACCAGTCAGCTTGAGGATCAAGCTTTTTTACTTTATCGTAAGCTTTACTTAAATCGACTTTGGAATCAGGCCGAGCATAAACCCTTACTCCACCATCATCTGGATCTTTGATCATAACTAAAACATAACCTTGAGTTTCCCCAAAAAATAAAAGATGTTTATTACCGGTTACTAAAGCAGCTGCTTCGCCCCATGGACTTTGGAATTTAATCGTTTGTTTCATTTCTTCCTCCGCCCTAATTTTATTCTTCAAATTAACCAAGATTGTCTCTAACATCAAAGAACCGTTCTTGACAACTGAAGAATCATCAAAAGAGAGCTCCCTTAAACCTTCAATTAAACCATGTAGGTAAAAATAATAACGGTCTTCTTTGACTTCTTGCCAATTTAAATCGCGAGCATTATCAACTTCTGTCACCACTTTAACCAATCTCTCGACTGCTTCTTCATCTAAAGGAGAAATCGTTTCTTTTTTCTTCCTCTCATTTTTAACAAAATCCCAAACTAATTTAGCCGCCGAAAGATATTCATTAGTTTGATGGTGGTCTAACTTACCTAAACCAACATCAACATGGAGAACCTCCGGATCACTATCGACGGGCTTGTTTTCGAAAGTTGAGCCTGCCTGGCAAAAGCTTACCTCTGCCTTTTCCCAATTAGGTAAAAATTTCTTAATCAGCCAAACAGAAGTGACAGCATCCAAATCTGGGTTAACATGAGTGACAACTCTTTTCATAAAGATAGATTATATGTCAAGTGGGTCTAACATAATCCTTTACCTATAAAATTACTTCAATCTTTTAATTAATTCAGGTAGAGTCAGTAATTCTGTTTTTTTATCTTTTCTTTCTTTAAGCTCAATCTTCCCTTTCGTTTTCTTAGAGATAACCAACCTATAAGGAATACCAATCAAATCAGCATCGGCAAATTTAACTCCGGCGGAAATATTCTCTCTATCATCATATAAAACCTCAATCCCCTCTTTTAATAATTTCTCATAAACTTCATCTGTCTTTTTAAGACTATCTTTATCTAGACAAATAAGATGGGCCATATAAGGAGCGACCTCTTTTGGCCAGATAATGCCTTTTTGATCATGATGGGCTTCGACAATCAAAGCCATCGCTCTCTCAATGCCAATTCCGAAAGCCCCCATCCATAAAAGTTTTTCTTTATTATTTTTATCAACATAAACTCCATTTAGGGCTTTGGTGTAAAAGTTGTCATACTTAAAACAATGACCAAATTCAATCGCCCTTTCTTCTTTAAGTTTTCCTTTACCGCATTTTCCACATAAAAACCCGCTTTTAACTAAAGCAACGTCAACAATTTGACCTTTTTTCAGATCTCTCGGAAAGTTAAAATTCTTAAGATCAACATTTAATTTATTAGCCCCTGTTATCAAGTTCTTAACCGTCAAAACTGACTGATCAACAAAGAATTGAGAAACTTTTAGGCCAATCGGAGAAACAAAACCACGAACTGTGCCAAGTTTCTTAAGCTCTTCTGGTTCAGGGATCCGGAAATTGTTGGTTTTTAAAATTTTAGCTAATTTTATTTCATTAATATCCAGATCTCCACGAATAAGAACCGCGATCGGTTTTTTCTTAATAAAGAAGATGACTGTTTTTAGTAGTCGCCATGAAGGAACTTTATAAAACTTGGCCATTTCTTCCATATTTAAGCCCCTCTTAGCTTTTACCTCTGATAAAGAAAACTCTTTCTCTTTTGGATTTTTAGGTATAAGTTTCCCTTCTGCTCTCTCAACATTAGCCGCATAGTCACACTTATCACAAACAACAAATGTATCTTCTCCTTTGTCATTAACAACCATAAACTCGTGGCAAAAATCTCCTCCTAAAGCCCCAGCATCGGCTTCGACTGGGATGGCTTCGAAACCCAATCTCCTAGCAATTTTTAGATAGGCTTGGTACTGATCCTGATAGGTTTTCATAAATTCTTTTTCGTCGGTAGCAAAAGAATAAGCATCCTTCATTAAAAATTCCCTTAATCTCACCAACCCTCCTCGAGCCCGAAGTTCATCACGAAATTTCAAACTAAATTGATGAATAATAATTGGTAAATCCTTCCAGGTAGGCTTAAATTTTTTGACAAATTCTACCATTACTCCTTCATGAGTCGCCCCAATGGCAAATTCGCTTCCGCGTCGGTCTTTAATTCTCATTAAAGATTCTCCAAAAGCCTCATCTCTATGAGTTGCTTTCCAAAGTCCAATCGGATGTAAGGTAGGGGTAAAAACTCTTTGAGAACCGAGAAAACTCATTTCCTTATCAATAATCTCCACAATCTTTTCCATTACTCGCCAACCCAAAGGAGTAAACATATATCTACCAGCAGCAAGTTCTCGGATAAATCCAGCCTTATACAAAAGCTTATGGCTTAAAAGAATGGTTTCCTTGGAAGCTACCTTTATTGTTTTCCCAAAAAGCTTGCTGTAACGCATAATTAATTTAGTATAGCAGAAAAATTAAAACGGCAAAATTGCCTTTATCTTTTCTAAAAGGCCACTACTGGTAAAAATCCTCTTGATGTCATTAATGGTTACCAAAACAAGAAAGATAATCAGAAAAGCCATGCCGGCGGCATTTGTCCAAGCCTCAAAAGAAGGTTTTGGCCTTCTCTTGGTAATCGCTTCATAGGCAATAAAAAGCAACCTACCGCCATCTAGGGCAGGAAAAGGAAGAATGTTAATAATGGCCAGATTGACAGAAATTAAACCGATAAACTGTAAAACAGCCATGACACCAGAGTGGGCAACGATGCCGGTCATATGCATAATACCCACTGGTCCGGCTACGCCGGTGGGAACTTGACCTTTAATAAACAAGTTAGAAACTATGCTTCCTAAACCAGCCACAACCAAACCAACAAGAGTAATGGCTGCTTTAAAACCTTCAACCGTTCCTCTAAAAGGCATCTGCCATAGAGGGTATTTTTTTATTTCGACATTAGAAACAACCACTCCTAAAGGTCCTTCACCTTCGGGTGGATTTTCTCTTGGTTCCAAAGAAAAAGTTAAATTCTCATCTCCTCTACTAACTAAAAGAGTTATCTCTTCTCCTTTCCTTTCATCAACAAGAGTAATAAAGTGATCTAGGTTATTAAGTTTTTGTCCATCAACTTCTAAAACAACATCATTCTCTTTAAGACCAATCGTTTCTGCTGGAGACTGCGGCAAAATACCGACAATATTAGTTCTCCCTGTCTCCGTGGGAATACCAAGGACAGAATAGACGATTGAAAAACAGACAATAGCTAATAGAAAATTTGCTGTTACTCCAGAAATAAGAACAATCGCCCTCTGTCCTCTTGATTTATACCAAAAGGCCTCTTGATAGCCCTTGGTCTTTTTATAACCTTCCCTCAAATCTTCTCCGCGAAGCCTGACAAAACCGCCAAAAGGTAACCAGTTAAGAGAAAGGACTGTCTTACCAATCTTCTTGGCTAAAGCCCGTGGCGGATAGCCAAAACCAAATTCTTCAACCCTAATACCGGCTCGTCTGGCCGTTAAAAAATGGCCCAATTCATGGACCAAGATAATGACAGTAAAAACAATCAAAAAAGTAATAATACTTAAAAACATAAATTACAGGATTAAACAAAAATTTAAATCGACAAGAGTTCTTTTTCCTTCTGTTGACCAATATCTTCAATCTTTTTATTAAACTCATTAGTCAAATCTTGTAGTTCTTTTTCCTGATTAAATTTCTGATCTTCATCAATCTCTTTATCCTCAAAGGCTTTTTTAAGTTCACTCATTCTTTCATGACGAATCTGCCTAATCATAACCCTGGCTGCTTCAATTTTCTGACTAAGAAGTTTGGTAAATTCCTGCCTTCTTTCTTCAGTTAAAGGCGGAAATTGAACCCGAATATCGTTCTCTTCGGCCTTAATCATCAAGCCTAAATCTCTCTCCACACCCAAAGCCCTCTCAATGCTTTTTAAAACTGTCTGATCAAAAGGAGTTACAATCAGTTGATTACTTTCAGAGGGCATAATCGTCGCTAATTCCACCAACGGCATTTTTGATTCATAAGCCTCAACCATAATCTTTTCGATAACCGAAGGATTGGCTCGCCCAACCTGCAAAGACTGTAAATCATCGACTAGGAAATCGATTACCTTACTCATTTTTTGACGAGTTTCTTCTGAATCCATAATTATTTCTTTTTCTTTTCTTTCTCTTCTCCTAATTCAAATCTCGCCAAACGGCTAATCTTAATATTCTCCCCTGTCTTGGCGATTAAATCTTTTAATAATTCATCAATCGTCTGTGATTCATCTCTAATCCAACTCTGTTTTAATAATTCATCAGCATTCTTTGGATTCATGGCCGCTACCTGCATTGCCAATTCATAGGCTAATTTTTTAAACTCTTTGTTACGACATACAAAATCTGTCTCACATAAAAGTTCAACCACGCCAACAATCTTTCCCCCAGCGTGGCTATAAACCTCAATCATTCCTTGGGTAGTCTCCCGACCAGCTCTTTTCTTAGCTGACTCTAAGCCTTTCTTCTTGAGCCATTTTTCAGCTTTTTTCAAATCACCATTAGACTTTTCTAAAGCCTGACGACAATCGATAATACCAGCTTTAGTTTTGCTTCTTAATTTTTTGATTTGGTCTAGATTAACTTTCATATTATTTTATTTTTTCTTGATAGCTTTTTTGCTTTTCTTTTTAAAAAGTTCTTTACCTTCTTGAGCTGCTAAACCAATCTTCTCTGTAATAAGCTTAATTGAACCAACGGCATCATCATTAGCCGGAATAACATAATCAACTAAGTTAGGGTCAGAATTAGAGTCAACAATAGCAACCACCGGAATCTCTTTCTTGGCTGCTTCCCTAACGGCTGCTTTTTCTTTTTTAACATCAATGACAAAAATGGCGGCTGGTAAATCTTCTAAATCAGCTAATCCGCCGAAAAATCTCTCTAACCTAGCAATTTCTCTATCAATTAAAATATTTTCTTTTTTAGTGTACTTCTTAAATTCTCCGGCCTCTTTCTTTTCTTTTAAATCCTTTAATTTCTCTATTGAGAGCTTAATATGGTCCCAATTAGTAATGATACCGCCCATCCAACGTTCGCTAATATAAGGCATATCGGCCTTTAAAGCCTCTTCCTTGACAATCGCTTGTGCTTGACGCTTTGTCCCGACAAAAATAATTTCACCACCTAAAGAAGCAGTTTTCCTGACAAACTCTATGGCTTTCTCCAGGCCTTCTTTAGTTTTAACTAAATCAAAAACATGGACTCCATCACGAACATCATAAATATAGGGTTCCATATGAGGATGCCAACGATGAGACTGATGCCCAAAATGAGCACCGGCATCGAGCAAGTCTTTTAATTCAATTTTAACCTTAGACATAAATAAAATGTTTTTCTTAATCCTCCATCGGCCAGGAGCTTATCAGAAAAACAACAACCGATGTGTGTAATAAAGCTATTTTAACAAAAACAGATGAAAGACTCAAGAATTATAAACTTTTACGGGGCAATTTCTTCCCACCTAAAGTCAAACCACCAAAGATTATGGTCAGAATCTTTGTAAGAATTGATGAGAAAGTCTGGTCTAAAAGTAAATATTTCTCCAGGGGTAGTAGGATTGATATCCTCTAAATCTCTTAATAAAACAAACTGAGAGGCAGCAAATAAACCTTCACCCTGAAATTGAGTGTTGGTGGAGCCAGTGTTAATACTATTATTAGCAATAAACATTCCTTCTACTTGCGAAACAGCATCAGTAAAACTAATATTTCCACTACTAACTATCCCTAAGAAACTACCTTCTGGAACAGAGATATCAACTGGGATAGTAATATTTCCATCAACTAAGACTAATATCCAGCTTCCACCAGAAACATTCCAAGAACCTTGTAAGGTCTTATCCGAACCTGAATAATAAATACCGTCTGATCCTGGAAGATTACCATCAAAATCTTCAGTCTCCATCTCTACCGCATACTTTTTTTCGAAGAAAGTCCAAGAACCGAAATTCTTACCCTGATAAGAAGATTCAGCTAGCCAATGGCTGGCATCATCATTAGAAGGATAACCTTCACCAAAGTTAGCTTCAGTTAAAGACTGATGCGAGATAACGCCAGGAAAACCATCCTGAGCGATGGACATATTTTTATCTATTGCTGCCGTTCCAGGAATATTATCTGAAAGGTTTCCTTCTGCGTGGATTGTCCCTCCCTGTGTTTGAAACCAGCCAGAAAACTCTACCGTTATACTCGTCGGCGTACCGACATTACATGACCCAGAAGGATCTAAAACAGCTTGAGCATTTACCTCTGCTTCACCAACATCTACTCCTGTTACTTGAGTACGATAAGGAGAATCTGAATCACTCGAAGGATCAACAGAAACGACTCCCTCATCACTAGAAGTAAATTCCACCCTATCTACGGTGGCATTTTCCACTATTACTTCGGCCGTAATTAAATCAGATCTTCTCGTCCCTAGAGTCAAAGATGTTGGTGATAAGCTTATACTACATGAAGGATTACAGCTGGCGTCATTAACACATTGAGAGGTAGAACTACAGCCAGAAGGATTACAGGTTCGAGTTTGTCTGCGTTGACCCACTGCACAACCTGCATCTGGACCACAAGCACCACTAACCCACCCACTACAAGAACAACAGCTACTATCACTTACACATCTCGAGGTAGAACTACAGCCAGAAGGATTACAGGTTCGAGTTTGGAGTCTTTGCAGAGCCGAACAACTACCTCCACCACAAGACTGATTTACCCAACTCCCACAAGTACAGGGAATCGGTCTATAAGCAGTACATTGAGAACAATCCCTGCTTCCCCAAGTACCAATTCTTTCATAACCCGAAGCCGGACTTCTATTTGTACAAGAACAATGAGGCCAAGCGACAGAGGCTGCACCATGATTTAAACAAGTATGGCCGCAATCTGGCCTAGTATCTAGTGTAGGTGTGGGAGGACTACAACTACCATCACTTACACAACGGGTATCTGTGTCACATACTCCACTGCCGTCACTCCAATAACGATATCTATATTGATACCTCTGACTAGAAGAACAACTGCCCTGTCCACAAGAACCACTTCGCCAAGAAGTCCAACTTCCACAAGTTCGACAGCTAGAACTAGAGACACAGCGATAATAAGGACCTGCGCAAGAAACCCATTTACAACTATAATACTTGTATCTCACTTGCTGCATTTGAGAAGAAGAACAACTACCTCCACCACATCTTGTATTTGCCCAACTTCCATATCTACTACACCTATCACAGCTAGATCTCCAACTACAAGAAGCACTGCCTGTTCTATTCCAACAATCAAAACTATAACAATCGCAACACTGCTTAACTATTGTCGTTTCGCACCAAGAACAACCATCAGTTTGGGTATAATCACAACCCATATCTGTAGTCCAACATCTTGTAACTCCCCAATCATTCCATCTACATGGACCCCATGCATTGACTTTAGTGTTAAATAAAAACAAAAAAATAAAAAATAAAAGGAGTGAAACAAAAAACTTAATAATAAATTCTCTTAAAGAATGTTTAATCATTGTTTAAAATAAAAACCCTTACTCTAACCAAATCCATAAGTATTTCTGAAATTAGATCCTCTAAAACAACGTCTTGATCAATTTACCCTAATGGATCTCTTGCCTTAACTTTTTCATTATAAGAAAAATAATCAAATTCTTCAAGCTAAATCCCAGTTTTTCGCTAAACTTTAAACCATCAGTAATTAGAGCCTTTTCTGATTCCATGTTCAATATTTTTCTCTTCCTTTTCTTTTTCCTTTTGTTTTTTTACCTCTTTTTTACCTCTATTGTATCTGGGTTAATAAAAACAAATCTACCTTTATCATCACGAAGCAAATTCTCAAAAGAAAAACTTGTTGGCTCTCCATCTGGTGAATAAGAAAGCATTAAAACTTGATATTGTTCTTTTAAAAAAGGATTAATCAGACGTGTATAATCTTTGGATAAAATATCATTCTGACCTGCCTCTAGGATAGGATTACCTAAAAACAAAAGATGACTCGCATCAGAATATTCAGAGCCATTATAAGGATTATCGGGGAACATGTTATTTGGAATCAAACACTGATAAGTATTTTTAAAATCAAAACTAAAAGAGATAGAGCCTTTCCCTATGCTAATACTTGTGCCAGAATCAGACCATCCAAAAAAAAGGCTATCGGTTTCAGGAGAAAATGGAGCAAGGATAACAATTTTTGAAGTGATATCACGTATCCCAATGCAGCGATGAGACAATTTACCACCAAAAAAAACTGCCCCTAAAGTTTTAACTTCCTCTATTGTAGCCCCACTGCTGATATTAAAAGGAATAGGAATTTTAATCTCTCCATTTTGCCAATTTCCTATCGTCCACTCATCGTCTTTTTTTGATTGATTCTCTACTTCATTAAGGGGCTGAGAAACAAATAAACCCTTCCATTCTCCTTTTAAAACATCGGCTGTATGTTCATACCTCTGCTTGCCCTCATCCCAATAACCAACCATTAGACCATCATTCGGATCGATATATTCCCATCTACCATTCCTAAAAACGTGAGTTAACCCCTCAATCTCCAGACCAGTAAATTTTTTTGTTTCAGATTCAGCGATTAAACTAGTTAGTTCCTCTTTATTTAATTTCTCTGCAGATTCTACTCCAAATGTCACTCTTATTTGTTCTGCAGTTTCATCATACCATTCTTGTACCTCCCCCGGTAAATTACCAATCTCACCTAGGGCAACAAAAACGCTTGTTGAAGTAACCATCCCTGCAGATATCCAGGCAGTAACTTTCTTTGCTATTTTATTTTTAACTCTCTCAGAAACATCCTTCTCAATATCTTCAACTTCTTTAATATTCCCCCTTGCTAATTTTTCATATCTCTTCATCGCCTCCTTAGTCGGGCTAAGAGGGTCTGTTCCTGGATAGCCAACTTTTTCTTCTTTTAAAACTTTTAATTCTGACATCTCTTCTTTTTAATTATTTAAATATCTCTTTTGACAGAGATATTAATTCTCCTTTCTCGTTATGAATCCATAAAGACAAGCTCCCTCCTTTATAGAAACTTATTTCTCCTCCAATCGCTTCAGCTAAAATTGCATCCTCCTCGATAAAATCTCCCTCCTTAACTAAAGGTTCACCTAAGAAACTATAGCTTGCTCCATATTTCCCATCCTCACTTTCAAGCCAAATTTCTTCAACAAGTTGATTATCAGACTCGTCGCCAAATGGATTTTGATCATGTCTAACACTGATTACCCTGCCTTTAAAAATAGACTTAATTGGTGCTTTATCTTCTAAAGAAAAATATAAAACCCTGGCATTACTTTCATCAATAATAAGTTTATCAAAATCTTCCTTATCTACCGGTAATGTAAAGCTGGGTTCTAAGATAGCTTCCTCTTCGGATTGCTCATTTTTTTCTTCCATAATTAAATCCCGTGGACTATTTATTCTAAAAAATGGATTAAAACCTAATAATGTGGAAACAGAAAAAATAACAGAAAATGAAGCTAAAATAGAAATAATAATTTTAACTTTTTTGGGCATCTTTTATTGTTTAAGTTAAGTATATAATAAAGATAGATTATGTCAAATAATCACTACATCCAACTTAAATATTTAACTTTTGTATGAACTAAAAGAATTAAAAAAGCCACCGAAAATAGTAAACTTGTAATTTATTAATTACAAATTGCCTAAATTCAGTGGCTTTTCTTTAGTTTTACCTTTTCCTTTTATTATTCAGCAAACAAATCTATTATCTGCAGACCTATTTGTCCAGCCCCAACATATGCATAATCTCCAGAGACAAAAATCCCCAAAGCTTCTCCCGGAATTTTAATTCCTGTTACAACAGTAGGATTTTTCTTATCGCTGATGTCTATTATTTGCATGCCACTTTCTTTAATTTGATTTCCGTCCCAAATCATATAGACTATATAGGCATAATCTTCTTCAATAAAGACATCACTTATCTCTCCCGTAGTAAAAGCGCCTCCGCTTACCGTTGGGTTCTCTTTATCTGAGATATCTATTATTTGTAGAGAGTTAGTAGCAGGTATATAAGCATAATTCCCTTTCACACAGAAATCTCTTGGCCAGCCGGGTAACGAATAACTGCCTTTTTCAGTCAAACTTTCTCTATTGGTAACATCTAGTACCTTAAAGCTATTCCCTGTAATAAAATACAGATGGTTTCCTTCAATAGAGACAGCGTTTGCGCCAGACTCACCGGTATCATAAATTCCAACAGAACTAATGTTTTCTTTATCGGTAACATCTATGATTAGTATACCGCTCTCTGTTAACTGAAAGTAATCTTCTTTTTGTTCTAGAATTTCATATGTGGCGTATACGTAATTGTCTATCGCAGAGATATCTACGATTCTGCTATTAGATTCAAATGTTCCTGCTATAGTGGGATCTTCTCTATTTGTGATATCTATTATCTGAAAACCACTATCAATAAGATTTCCTTCATTATCCCAATTTCCATAAGGAAGATAAACATCATTCCCAACAACATAAAAATCCATTGCCCAACCACTTTCAGTACTTCCAATTATCGCTGGATTCTCCTTATCTGAGATATCGATAATACCTAGACCATTATTCCCATTAACATAAGCATAATCTCCGTCGACATATACAGAGCTCGTATATCCTGAGAGATATAGACTTCCTGCGATACCAAGGGAAAATTCTCTTTGGGATTCTTCTATGGCTTCCACTATCGTTGAATTCTCTTCCAGATTTTGAGGTATTTCTTCATTTTGTTCTTCTTCTAATTCAGCAATTCTTGCTTCTAGCCCTTCAATTGTTTTTTGAGCGTCAGTTTTACAAGAAACAAGGAAAAACAAAAACATGAAGATCATTAAAAACAAAAACACTTTGCCCATCTTAACTCTTATCTTCATTTTCTTATCCTTTCTTCTATTTTTATTTTAAAGAGCCTTACCTTTAAGGTAAAAACTAAATTTATTTAAAAGCATTGCCTTGGATGAAAAAACGCTAATATTTTGACATCCCTGACCCTGCTAGACATTAAAAAACGATAGTTAATTCTATCGCTTCATAGGCATTAATATAACAGTTTTGGCTTTAAAAGTCAATTCTTCTTATATTAAGTTAAGTTCGAAATTTTGGAACAAAATAATAAATATTATAAACTAATCAGCCAATCACGTACTTTATTTTTAAGTTCTTCTAAACTTCCTTTGTTGTCAATTAAAATATCAGCCTTTTTAAGGCAAGCTTTCATATTCCTCCCAAATTTTCCCTTACCACTTTTAAAATCAGCTTCATCAATTCTTACAAAATCATTATAACTAACAGGATCAGATTCCCTATTTCGTTCAACCATTCTTTTATAACGTACTTTTCTAGGGGGTAGTTACACCAATAAGATAAAAATTAGGTTTTTCTTTGAGGAAATCTACCTCTGCTTCTCCTCTTATTGAATCAATAATGCCAAAGGGGATTTTTTGGTTAATAATCTTCTTATAGGTACGACTAGCAAGTACCTCTGGCCCAAATTTTTTCCTTAGTTCATCGGCTACTTTTTGTAAACCCTCTCTAATGATCTCTATTTTTCTTCTTCTTAATTCTTCTCTTACCCTATCTGAAGTTGAAGAATAGAAGAATCCTTTTTCTTTCAAATAATCAGCGACAACTCCTTTACCACCAGCAATTGGGCCTGTTAGACCAATGATTATCTTTTTCTTTTTGGCCTCCATTTAATAATAGAGATAAATCTATGACGAAGAAGAAATTCTCTCAAAAACTTTCAGTCGATCTTCATGATTTGAAACTTGACGCGAAAGACTCGTCTGTTCTTCCCGAGTAGTTTTTAATTCTCCTATTACTTCATCCATTTTAGAAAAGAATTCCTCTTTTGTAGGAAGACTTTTGAGTTTCTCATTAAGTTTCTCCTCTAAAATCTTTTCTATTTGTTCAAAATCTTTTTGTGTTAAAGTCATGTCCTCATTGAATCATAAGACATTCCTTTATGTCAATAACAAAATTATTTTCTACTTACCTCTTTTTGGCTTCCATTTAACAATCTTAATCTTTGCCTCTCTTAAAAGTGATTGGGCAAATTTATCAGGATATGCTTCTTTGTAAATTACTCTTTTTATTTAATAAAATATCTTCTAAAAAATCTAAGTATTCTTCATTTTTTTCATTAAGCAAGAAAGGCCTTATCTGCTTTTTATAAAAAGGGATATTTTTCTTCTCTTTTTGATAAATTTTCTTTAATTTAAAGAAAAACTCTCTTTCTGAATTAATATTAACTGTCTTCAAAATCTTCAGATTAGGCTTAATTTTTCTTGAAAGCAACCAATAGATATCATAAATATCTCTTCCCCGAGTTTGCTTTCTCAAAATAAAAGCTTTGGTTTTTTGAGAAAGGAGCACTGATAAAGTATTGGTCACCACTCTTTCATTCATCCCAAATTCAGCCAGAAGTATCGTTTCCACCTCAATTCTCTCCTGATTGGTAAAGTCAAGTCTAATCATCAATTTTTCCCGAGGATCAGAGCTAATCCCCAGTTGAAAAAGCAAATCAGAAAAACTTAGTCTTCCTCTACCACCATTCTTTGTTTTCTTAAAGTCAAATTCGAAACTGAACTTTTCTCTTTTAAATTGCTCTGTTGTTTTTTTAAAAAGACTTTTAATATTATTGGTGCTTAAACCAAAATTATCAAAATCCAAATCCTCAGAGAATCTATCCAAACCACGTAAAAGCCGCAAGGAAGTTCCCCCAATAAAAGAAAGGTTTTGACAATGAGGAAGACGATAAAGGGTGGTTAAAAATTTTACTTGAAGGAATTCTCTTAAAATAGCTCTTTTTTTATTTAAAGTAATACCACGCCTTTCGGCCTCTTTTAGAATATCTTGCCAGAGAAATTGATTAATCATAAAAGCCTTTCTATTAGTCCAGTAAATCTTTTGTTTTTCACTAACTTAGCATATCTTTTAAACTCTTGCCAATTGAAATCTTTATTAAAAGAAAAACGTTCTTCTTGGGGAAAATCTTCGCCAAAAGACTTCTGATTCAGATAAAGAAAGTCAAAAAGAGCCTTTTCGGGCCTGGCAATCTTGTAAAACTGATCCTTCCCTGCTTGAATCTTTTGCCAACCAAAAAATAACTCTGGTTTTAAACTTCGATACATAAAAAGACCAAATTGGCTTTTAAATTCCTGTGTCTTTCTGGTAGTGATCGAGGTAACAGAAAAAGGAACATCTGGAATAATCCCGTAGTAATTAAGAGCCGATTCTAAGCTTACATAAGAAGGCTTATAAAGGTGATTGGCCAAAACAAACTCATCTTTCAGCTCTACCTCTCTTAAGAAATAAAGTTCTCTTTTTAATCTTAAAAGATAGCCTTTGCTAACCCAATTTTTTAATTGATTTTTAACCGTCTGACGATTAGATTCGGGAAACCATTTAAAAATATCTTCAAAAGAAAAAATTCCCGTTTCTTTAGTTTTTAATCTTAATTCTTCAAACTTCATTGTTTCTTGAAGTAATAAAAAAATATTACTATTAGAAATAATTATAAAAGGGATTTTCTTCTTTGTCAAATCTTGAAAGAGCTATTTTCCTACTTTTTTGGCTTCCATTTTACAACCTTAATCTTTGCTTCCTTAAGGAAAGACTGAGCAAATTTATCAGGATACGGTTTTTTATAAACAATTTTTTGACTCCCGCAGCAATTAATATTTTTGTGCAAACAGTACAAGGTTGATGAGTGCAATAGAGAGTACTGTCTCTAGAAGAAATCCCATAAACAGCACACTGCATGATTGTATTTTGTTCGGCATGAATACCACGACAAATCTCTGCTCGTGTGCCAGAAGGAATTTTAAATTTATCTCTAATACAGCCAATATCTAAACAGTGGGCCATCCCTGGAGGAGCTCCATTATAACCGGTGGCCAAGATCCTTTTATCTCTGACTAAAACAGCCCCACATTATACCTTAGACAAGTACTTCGAGTAGCTACCAATTCAGCTATCCTCATAAAATAATCATCCCAACTTGGACGTTTTCTTTTTGGAGGAGTTTTGCCTTTCTTTATCAAGCTTATTTTAACAAATCTTCCTATTTATACAATTAGAAAATTTTGGCTGATTATCAATAAAAATACATTAATTCGTATTTAAAAATGGTATAATAAAACATTATTTTTCTATTATACTTAAAAAGAAAAAGGTTGTTTTTTCTCCTAAAATATGCTATAAGATAAATAACGGAAATCTAAGCACAAGCAATTAGAAGATTTCTAAAGTAATTAGTTCTTTTTTGCTCTTTCATATAATTCATCAATCATAAAAGTCTCCTCTAATAAGAGGAACTAACTGATCTCGGTTTAGGAGGAGAATCTCCATGTCGATCAAACTGGGTGCAGTTAGGAAAATGGGTTAATAACCTATGATCGGGAGGCGAAAAATGTCGGACAGAAATTTCCCCTCCGTAAACGTAGCAGGCAAAACCCGCTATGTCGATAGCACAGGAGGATTGCACCGTACTGTCGCTGAAGCCATTTCAGCAAATATGCGTGTTGAAAAAGAGTTCAGCCGAGGCACAAGCGGTGGTTGCGGTCAAGATCCCGGTAACGTATCAGGTGGATCAGGCGGAGGAAAGGATAAAAAATAAATAGCCGGCAAAAACTGAATAATGAACACTGGTAGAAGAGAAGGCGGGGACCAGTCTCTAATAAAAACTCTTAAAGTTTTACCTTCTCTTTTAATTATTTCTTTTAAATTCTTCTAAAAATATACTAAAATATAAATTACAAAAGCATGCTACCTAAAAACCTTAAATCAATTTATCAAAAATATCTTCCTATTTATAAATCAAGATTAAAATTATCTAAGGATAGTAATCTCAAAAACTTCATATTCAAAGAGGCTGAAAAAGGAAAGGAAAATTATAAAAAATTATCTTCACCAAAAATATATTCAATCGATAATTATATTTATATCTGGGTTAGACGAGCCGTCGATATAGATTTAGCTTCAAAAAGTATTAAAAAAATATCTTTAGAAAAACCCCCTATTTCATTTAAATCTACAGCTAGATATATCTCTCTTTTCCCTGAAGAATCAAGTGACAAATTTAGTAAAAAGCTCTTCTCTGTGCCATTAGAGAAAAGAAGGAAAACTTGGGATAGTTTTAATCTCCCGTTTAAAAAAATAGAAAAGGCATTTATCGAGATGTCATCTGAACGAGTAGAATTTGCCCACAAAAAGGGATTTTCTTCTTATATTGATATGTATCTTGAAATGAACAATACCCCCTCTCTGGTCTATAAGCATCTTATTGAAGGCCAAGATAAAGTAATAAAATACTGTAATGAACAACTAGCTATATTTAAGAATTTATCTGAGAATTTTTATTCTGAATTTAATCGCCCCTGCTTTATATGTAATCTACCATCATTCCCCCTAAAAACAAATGGAGAAACCATAGGCTACTTCATTAAGAAATATCCAATCTTAAATAGAATAAAAGATAAAATCAAAATTACCTTAGGAGATAGGTCAGAAATAATTTATAAGAAAGAAAATGATATTTTTCAGATAATTATTAATAAAAACCTTAATTCTCGACATAAAATAATGGACTTAATTCATGAATTAAGCCACCTTACTTATAATATTAAAAACCTAGAAAATAGAAACAAAACTTCATCAGGTGAATCCTATCTACGAGAAAAAGAGGCATTAAAAATCGAATTATCGATGTTAAAAAGTCTGTCTGATAAAGTTTTTAAGGCATCTTTAGGAGAAGCATTACTAATTTATCACCGTATATTATTTGAGATCGAGCTCTATAAGAAACCAAGGCAAAATTTATCCAAGCTTTACGCTGAAATATTTAATAAATGCTTTAAGAAAGCCAAACAAGAAAATAATCCTCTTTTTATCCTTGATGAATATGTAACCTTACGACCTTTTTCTTCACTTCCTCATGCTCTTGCTTATTCTGAAGTCTTGAATACTTTTATAAAATAAAACTTCATCTGGAACTACTCTATTTTTTAGGCTTTTTCCAGGAAGCCCAATCACATTTTGGATAATTAGAACAACCATAGAATTGTTTACCCTTTTTTGTCTTCTTAACAACCACCTCTCCACCACACTTAGGACATTTAATGCCTTCTATCTTTTGTACAAAAGGAGCTGTGTATTTACAGTCAGGGAAGCGGGAGCAGGAAATGAACTTACCAAAGCGCCCTACTCTAATAACTAACTCTCCTTTTTTACACTCTGGGCATTTTTCTCCAGTGACCTCGGTCGGGACTTGAACTCTTTCTGCTACCTCTGTCACTGCCTTTAATTTCTCTTCAAAAGGGAGATAGAAATCATTCATTACCGAAATCCAATTTCTTTTTCCATTGGCAATGTCATCAAGTTCATCCTCCATCTTGGCCGTAAACTGATAATCAAAAGTCTGGGGAAAATATTCAATAAGAAAATCATTAACAACTTCACCCAATGGTGTTGGTTTAAATTTCCTCTCTTCTTTTTCAACATACTGCCTGTTCTGAATAGTGGAGATAATCGGTACATAGGTCGAAGGTCTCCCAATTCCCCTTTCCTCCAGAGCTTTAATGAGGCTCGCTTCTGTATATCTTGCTGGTGATTGAGTAAATTTCTGCTCACTCTTAACCTCAAGCAAATCTAGATCATCACCTTTTTTAAGAGAAGGCAGTTCTTCTTCTTTTTCTTTATCTTTAAACTTGTATAAAGAAAGCCAGCCGTCAAATTTGATCACCTTGCCTTCAACTAAGAATCCATAAAGATCCCTTTGGCTGGGCGCTTGAATATTAATCTTGGCTTGATCCCAAATAGCTGCTTTTATTTGCGAGGCAACTGCTCTCTGCCAGATAAGTCTGTAAAGTTTTTGTTCATCTCTACCTGCTTTCTTTTCCTCAATTTGGCGATTAACATTCGTCGGCCTGACAGCTTCATGAGCTTCTTGAGCAACTTTAGACTTGGTCTTGTAAATTCTTGGCTTTTCAGGAAGATAATTCTTTCCTTTTTCTTTCTCAATATAATTTCTTATCTCACTAATGGCTTGCGAGGCAAGATTAAAAGAATCAGTTCGATGATAGGTAATAAAACCCCTTTCATATAAAGACTGGGCCGCCCTCATTGTTCTCTTACCTGAAAAACCCAAACGACGAGAGGCAATCTGTTGTAAGGTAGAAGTAGAAAAAGGCGGCGGTGGATCTTGTAAAACTTCTTTTCTCTCAACACTACCAACTTCATAATTAGCCTTCTCTAAATCCTTAACAACCTCTTTAGCCTGTATTTCTTTATCAATCTTAAAAGATTTGCTATTCTTTTTTATTAACTTAGCATAAAAAGTCGGGGCCCCTTCTTTCTTACCACCGATTGTCTTTCTCAAGTGAGCTAAAATATCCCAATATTCCTCGGGGATAAATTTTTCTCTCTCCCTCTCTCTTTCAACAATCAAACGGACGGCTACTGACTGGACTCTTCCGGCTGATAAACCTCTCCTAATCTTCCTCCATAAAAGAGGTGAAAGTTTGTAACCCACCAGCCGATCAAGAAGCCTTCTCGCCTGCTGGGCATCAACTAACTGAAGATTAATTTTACCTGCCTTTTTTAAAGAATCCTTAATCGCCTTTTGGGTAATTTCATGAAAGGTAATTCTTAAAAACTTAGGATCTTTTTCCTTTTTCTTAGAGCAAATGTAAGCGACATGGTAAGAAATTGCTTCCCCTTCACGATCCGGGTCGGTGGCGAGGTAAACTTTTTTGGCTTTCTTTGTCTCTTCTTTTAGTTTCTTAATCGTCTCTTTTTTCTTCTCTAGAAGAGCATATTGAGGTAAAAAATCATAATTTTTATCTTTCTTTTCAACAATCTCTATCCCCAGTTTTTCTTTGGGTAAATCCCTAATATGACCCATCGTCGAAAGAACCTTGTAACCCTTTCCTAAGAAGGAAGTTAGAGTTTTTGACTTGGTAGGTGACTCAACAATAATCAAATCTTTCATCTTTAATAAAGAGAATAAAACATTTCTTATCTTTTTTTAAGGTTTAATTCTTCCAGTATATCATTAACATCCCAGACAAGCTTGGCCCCCATTTTAATCAGCAAAGATGGAGTAAAAGAATTCTTAGAAGTTACTGGACCAGGGACAGCAAAGACTTCCCGACCTTGTTCCCCAGCTAATCTGGCGGTGATTAAGGAACCTGATCTCTCCGCCCCTTCGATGACCAAAGTTCCTAAAGATAAACCAGAGACAATTCTATTTCGAGCCGGAAAATTACCCCTAGAGACCCAAAAGCCTGGCGGATATTCAGAGACAACTGCACCACCTTTTTTAATTATCTCTTTAACTAGATTTCTATTTTCAGGAGGATAAACTTTATCTAAACCACAAGGTAAAACAGCCACCGTCCGGCCTTTGTTTTTGAGAGCCGTCTTATGGGCAACTGTATCAATGCCATAAGCCAATCCAGAAACAATAGTTAAATTATAACCGACTAAGTCTTTGACCAATTTTTGGGTCACCAATTTTCCATAATCAGACATTCTTCTTGAACCGACAACGGCTAAAGAAAAGTTATCTTTGCTTTTTAATTTCCCTTTTACAAACAAAAGAAAGGGCGGATTATCAATATTTTTTAAATTTTCTGGATAATTTTTATCTTCTAGTATCTGGCACTCTATTCCATTTTCACGCAGCCGAAGAAAATACGAATCCAAATTTATTTTCTCCCTAAATTTAACAAAGTCATTGACTAACTTTTGATTCAAACCAGCCTTTATCAACTGGAAAGAAGAAGCCAAATAAGCTTTTTTGGCGGAACCAAAATAATCTTTTAAAAGAAAAAACTTCTTCGGACCGATACCGACAAAAGCACTAAAACCTAAATAATATTTCTTTTCATCTTTCATGAAAGTAATAGTCGATAATTTCTTTAACTACTGGCGCGGCAACCTCAGAACCCTCGCCACCTTTTTCTATTAAAGCAGTAGTAACAATCTCCGGTTTATCTTCTGGAGTAAAAGCCGTTAACCAAGCATGAGTTTTACCTTCGGGATCACCAAATTCGGCCGTTCCCGTTTTACAAGCTACCTGTGGTTGAAAATCAAAAAAAGGAAAAGCTGTCCCTTCTGGTGAGCAAGCCTCTTTCATCCCCTCTTTAACTAACCTTAAAGACAGCTCTTCTAATCTTAAACTTTGGCAATCTCTCTCACCATCTTTTAAGAGAACTGGACGACATAATTGACCACCATTGGCAATGATCGTTGTTAAGCTATTAATCTGTAAAGGGGTTGTCAAAATGTCACCTTGACCAATGGCGAAATGATAGGTATTCCCTAAAAACCATCTCTCTCCTTTAAGCCTCTCTTTTTCTTGAGGACTGGGAACAAGACCAGCCACTTCACCAGGAAGAGTAATACCCGTTTTCTTCCCCAAACCAAAAGCAGAGGCCCACTCTGATAAGCGAGTGGCTCCCACCCACTCACCAACTTTATAGAAAAACGTGTCTGTTGAACGTTTAATAGCTCTGACAAGATTAATCTCTCCTTCTGTCTTCCCATACTGGGTAAAATACCAATTTCGATAAATATACTCCCCGATTTGTATCTGACCAGTATCAATATAGGTAGCCTTTTCATTAACCTTACCTTCTTCTACCCCAGCGGTGGCGGTGACAATCTTAAAGATTGATCCAGGCGGATAAGCTCCAGCAATGGCTCGGTTAAAAAAGGGCTTTTGCGGATTTTTAAAAAGCTCTTCTATCTTTTCTTCTCTTTTATTAACTCCATCTTCAGTTCCACTTAAAAGATTAGGGTCAAAAGCAGGTGAAGAAACTAAAGCCAAGACTTCATTATCTTCGGCCTTAGAAATGACGACAGCCCCTGTTTTTCCCTCTAAAGCCTGATAGGTCTTTTTACTAAGATCGGCGTCAATTAAAAGATGTAAATCACTGCCAGGAATTGGCTCAAAACGGCCAATTTCTCTCACCTGATGACCATAAGTATCAACCTCATAAATCACCCCTCCGTCCTGACCTCTTAAAAGATGATCATATTCTTCCTCTATACCCAACCGTCCAACTAAATCTCCTATTTGATATTTGCCTAACTCAACTTCTTCTTTAGTTGCTTCTCCTAGATAACCAAGAAGATGAGCTAAGGCTTCGCCATAGACATAATCACGGCCAATATCCACTCTTAGATTCTCTATTTCCCCTTGGGCTTCTAAATTTAAAGCTTCATCTCGAGAGACAACCTCAAAACAACCCTCTTCATCTTCACATTCTCCATCCTCTATCTTTAAGCGATAGAGAGGAATATTCCTCACCAATTCTTTACCATAACGATCATAAATAATTCCTCGGGGAGCAGAAATAACCTCCTTTTTAATCCTATTACCTTCAGCCAGAGCTCTATTCTTAGAACCAAAAATTACTTGGAGCTCAAAAAGCCTCCCAGCAAGAAATAGGAAACCAATAACCAAAAAACCCAAGAAGATATAAAAGCGTGATTTACTATCCATTTATCTTTTTAATTTAATGTATCTTTTGTCGACCTCTAAGGGTACAAACTTTAAAATAAACTTAACTAATAGACTAAGTAAAACTAAAACGATAATTTCCTTCCAATCAAAAAAACCATAGACGAGGAAAGAATAAAGGGCCACAGAAAAAGCTGTAAAAAACACCAAAAATAAGCCATGTGTTGCTGAGAAACGATAAGAATATAAAATCAATAAAAAACTCAAGAAAAGAAAAATCATCGCCGAAAGACCAACTAGATAACCTTTACTCAAATCTAAAATCAAACCTGAGAAAAAAGCCATATACAAACTCTGCTTATCTTGTTTAATAATCGTATAAAACAAAACCAATAAAAGAACAAGATTAAAACCTAAAAATGATCCCTGAAGCAGACTAAGTAACAAAACCAATAATAAAACTAAATAATTTTTCATTCTCTATTAACAATAAAAACAACACTTAAACCTTGATAATTAATTAAGGGGCTGACGTTGGCTCTTTTGTAGACCTCAGCTGATTTCGGGGAAACTTCCCTAACTTCTCCGATTAACAAACCAGATAACCAACCTTCATCCCCAGTAGTAACAACTAAGTCACCCTTTTGGATAAACTCCGCCTGTAAAACCTTATCTAAAAGCAAATTATTACCCGATTGACCAAAGAGAATCCCCTTTGCTTGCGAACCGGCTAAGCCCGGCCGTTTAACCTCCACCGGAATCTTAGAAGTAAGATCATTAACCAACTGAACTAAACTTGTCTCTTCATCAACACTGAGTATTCTCCCTACTAAAATATCCTCAGAAACTACATTTTGCCCTTTTTTTAAACCATCTTTCTTTCCTCGCGCAATCTTCATCTTTTCTGCAACACCAACTACTCTCGCCTCCATAAAATGCCACTTAATCGGCAAGGAAGCTCCCAATAATCTTTTAATCCTCTCATTCTCCTCTAAACAAGAAGAAAGTTCATTCTCCTCCGAGGATAGATAACGAACTTTCCCTTCTAATTCAACAATCTTTTCCTCCATCGCTTTTCTATTAGTGAGAGAAAAGAGAGAAGAAGCATTTTTATAAGCGCCAAAGAAGCTCTCTTCTACTTTATTAAGAGGTTTTCGAAATAAAGCAAAAACAGGCGAAAGCCAATCTTGTTTATCAAACCAGAAGAACAAAAAAGAAAGAAAAATTAAGATCAAGAATAGAAAGCTAACCTTTTTAAACTGCTTATCCTGCATAGCCCTATTCTAACACAGAAAGCCAACAAAAAAGCCGCCTTCTAAGCGACTCCTCTGAAAAAGTATAGGGCAAGAAAACTTAGGTTAGTCAATATTTTGTTTGATAGCGGGATTAATCCGCAATTAGTTATTCTCCGCTATCAAATCTTTACCTAAAACTACCTTACGTAGCTCTCTATAAATCACCAGCAAAATCACTACGTAAGAAACAACTTTTTTTCTTCCCTTAACTTAAAGTCATTGCCCCCACAGACAAAACTTACTATCTCCTACAGCCAATTATACAAAGAACTATTCCTACAAAAATTGTGTATGCTAGGATTATTAAACCGCCTCGATTTAAAATAGCTACAGCTACAAGAGCACTAACTATCGAAATCATTCCGGTAAGTGCTACCAGGCGAAAATAAGTCCCAACAGTCCTTTTCTTACGATACTTACTCATTTCTTACTCCTTATTACGATTTTGCTATGAATAATCTATATTTTTCTTGCCCTATGAAAGTGCGATAAGAAACTAGGTTTTTACCTATTTCTTGTGTAAGATATTAACATATCCTATAGAGTTTGTCAAGTCTAATCCTATAACTCTATAAAATAAGAATCCTATAAAAATAAACAAGGAGAAAAACATAAGACTAGATAGTACTAAGCCCGAAACAAAGAAGTAATCTGCTTAATACTATCTAACCCCCTCAATTATAACTGCGAGCCTCTGCTAAAAGAACAGCTGTTCCCCAAGAAACAAGAAGACAGAGAAAAGAAGTACCACCAATAAGAATCCAAAACGGCCCTGTTTCTATAATAACTATTCTTCCTTGAATCTTTGTCTCCTTAATTTCCCTAAAGAAATTTTTTTGCCATCCAATAGTAAACTTTTCTAAATGCTCCCCAGAAGTCTTATTTACTATTTGAACTTCTTTTTCGCCTACTATTTTAGACTCCATTTCCTCTACTCTTTCCCCCGAATTTATAACTCGTATTTCTTCTTCAAATGAGGAATGAAAAAAGATAATTGTTGCCCAAAAAGCCAAAAAAAGAAAAAGCCAAAAAATCCTCACGCCGTTCCTCTTCATTCCTTTGTTATTTCTCAATTTCCCCCCTTGCTTAATAATTTTTATAAAATATTTATGTTAAAGTTCTTTTACTTTAGTCCACTTATTATCTTGAATTTATTCAAAAATTTTTCATCTTCTAATAGTTTACCACAACCTTTAACAACACAAGTCTGAGGGTCATCAGCGACCCAAGCCGGCATCTTAATCTCTTCAGAAACAAGCTTGTCTAAATTCTCAATCATAGCTCCCCCTCCACATAAGACAATTCCTTTCCCAACAATGTCAGTTAATAACTCAGGCGGAGCTTCCTCTATCAAATCAGATATCTGATCAATAATCTGGCGCATAACTGGCGCCATCGCTTCCCTCACCTCACTACTCTGAACTTTAATTGATTTTGGTAATCCTGTTCCTAAATCTCTACCTCTAACAACTAATTGTTTTTCTTTCTTCCCTTCTGTATTCGAAGCCAAGGCAGAACCCAACTGGATCTTTAAATCCTCCGCTGTCGCTTGACCTAAAAGTAAAGAATGTTTCAGCTTAATAAAATTTATAATGGCCAAATCCATTTCATCACCAGCAATTCTTAAGCAACGATCAACAACAATTCCTCCTAAAGAGATTAGGGCAATTTCCGTTGTTCCTCCACCAACATCAATAATTAAAATTCCCTGTGGTTGATCAATGGGTAAATTAAGACCAATGGCAGCCGCCATCGGTTCCTCTATTAAGTAAGCCTTTCTCGCTCCGGCAGTTAGAGCCGCATCTTGGACAGCCCTTCTTTCTACCTCTGTCACTCCAGAAGGAATCCCCAAGGCTACCCTAGGTTTAGCCAATTTGGAAAATAAATTACTTCCTTCAGAAAGAGTCTGGAAAAAGTAAGAAAGCATCGCTACAGTCGCATCGAAGTCAGCAATAACTCCGTCTTGGAGCGGTTTAACCGTCTCAATATTTAAAGGCGTTTTACCAACCATCTTCTTAGCCTTTTTGCCAATGGCAAGAATTTCTTTTGTTTTTTTATGGCGAGCAATAATTGAGGGCTCCTTGACAACGATACCTTTCCCCCGGGCTAGAATTAAGGTATTGGCTGTGCCTAAATCAACACCGAGATCAGCGGAGATAAGAGAAGAAAAAGGACCTAATTTCATTTTAAAGAGATTTTATCACACTTATTTTTTCTATGATATACTTAAATCCATGATTACCCTCAAACGGATTATTACCACCTGTTTCTATCTCCTCTTCTTTTTAGTTCCCCTAACAATGACTCCCTGGAATTACGAGCTTTTTGAATTTAACAAAATGCTCCTTATTTATCTTTTAACAACTATTATTCTCACTGGTTGGCTATTAAGAATGATTCTGAAGAAAAAGTTCCTTTTCCAAAGAACTTTTTGGGATATTCCCCTTTTAATCTTTCTAGGAACCCAAACTTTAGCCACTATCTTCTCCATTGATCGTCACACTTCTATCTGGGGCTATTATTCTCGTTTTAATGGCGGTTTGCTCTCCATCATCAGTTATCTAATCCTTTATTGGGCTTTTGTCAGCAATATCAAGAAAAATGAAGCACTAAGAGCGATAAAATATCTTCTTAGCTCAGCCGTTATTGTTTCTCTCTATGGCATTGCCGAACATTTTGGTGTTGATGCCCGTTTTTGGGTCCAAGACGTCCAAAACCGTGTTTTTTCCACCCTCGGACAACCTAACTGGTTGGCAGCTTGGCTTGTCGCTTCACTAACTATCCCTATGGCTTTCTTTCTTAACCAGAAAAATCCTTTCCCTTTCAATCTAAAAATCAAAAAGCTACTTAAATGGTTTAGCCTTCTTCTAATCTCTATCTTCTATTTCTGTCTTCTTTATACCAAATCACGCTCTGGTCTTTTAGGCTTCGGGGCTGCCTATCTAGTTTTCTGGGCAGGAATACTTTTTCTTAATAAAAAGAGGGTTAAAAAGATTATCAAACCATTTATCATCATCACCAGCTTTATTCTTGTGATTACTCTTATCGCGGGTACTTCTTGGACACCTCAACTAAAAAGTTTCTTTATTAAAAACCCTCCTGTTAAAACCGAAGTCAACCAAGAAAACCAAATCCTAACTGGTGGGACAGAATCAGGTGAGATAAGAAAGATCGTTTGGAAGGGAGCCTTGAATCTCTGGAAGAATCACCCTCTTTTTGGCACCGGGGTGGAAACTTTCGCTTATTCTTATTACTGGTATCGACCAAGAGAACATAACGACGTTAGTGAGTGGGACTTTCTCTATAACAAAGCCCATAATGAATACCTTAACTTTGCCGCTACCACCGGCACAATCGGTCTCCTAGGTTACTTAATTCTCATTAGCAACTTTCTTATTTGGTCCCTTAAAGAAATTATTAAAAAGAAAAAGAAAGAAATATTAAACATTGCTCTTCTGGCAGGTTTTATAAGTATTCTGATAACTAATTTCTTTGGTTTTTCGATAACCGCTGTTGCTCTTCTTTTCTTCCTCTTTCCCGCTTTATCATTAGTAATTCTCTCCAGAGAAGAAAAAACTACAGAGAAAAAAATAGCTAATCTAAATGGTCTCCAATATCTAGGAATCACTACTGTCCTCATTCTCTTTTTGATCCTAATCTCTTCTATCATTCGCTATTGGTATGCTGATAATAGATTCGCTACGGCCGAAAGACTAGACAAATCAGGCTATAACACTCAATCTCTTAAAGAATTAGAAAAAGCTATTAATCTTCGCCCTAATGAATCCATTTATCAAGATCAATTAAGTATTCTCACCGCTAATCTAGCCGTCGAGGCTTTCAGCCAAGAAGAACCGACTCTCTCTTCTCAATTAGCCAATACGGCTATCGACGCTTCAAACAAAGCCTTAATGATTAGCCCTTATAATATTAACTTCTGGAAAAACAGAACTAAAGTCTTTTATAAACTTAGCGAAATAAACGAAGACTATAACAACCAAGCAATTACCGCTCTTCTCCAGGCAGCTAAACTTTCTCCAACCGATGCTAAAGCGCAATATAATATTGCTATTTTATACTCTAAATTCGGCCAAGAGGAAACAGCCTTAAAAACCCTTGAAGAAACGATTAGGCTTAAACCAAATTACAGCCAGGCTAGATATGCTTTAGCTCTATTCTATGAAAGAAAGAATGAAATTGAAAAAGCCAAAGAACAACTAAGATATATCTTAGAGAAGATAGATCCAAATTATGAAGAAGCGATTGAAAAACTAAAAAACCTAGAATAAAAAATTCAAGAACTTACTTCAAAAAGTATATCAAAAAATAAACTTCTGTATAAATAATTTTAACTATGGTAAAATTAAAGTATGCAACAAAAAATTATCACTGTTCCCAATCCAGTTCTAAAAGAAAAATCAAAACCGGTTAAGGAAATTAATAAAAAGATAAGAGAGATTATACAAGATCTCAAGGACACCGTTAAAAAAGCCTCTGAACCAGAAGGAATCGGTCTTTCAGCTGTCCAAATCAATAAACTGCTAAGAATTTTTGTAGCTAAGGTTGATAATAAATTTGAGGTTTTTATTAATCCCAAGATCAAACCCTCTCAAAAAACTCTTACCCAAGTCTTACCTAAAAAGAAACTTTTTTTCGAAGGTTGTCTATCAATCCCTAAGATTTATGGTTTTGTTGATCGTCCTTATCAAATTCAGATTGAATGGCAAAATGAGGAAGGTAAAAAACATAAAGGAAACTTTAAAGGCAAGGAGGCTGTTTGTCTGCAACACGAACTTGATCATCTTAATGGAATTCTCTTCACTGAGAGAGTTCTTAAGCAAGGAGGGAAACTATATGAAGTAAGTAAAGACAAAAGAAACAGAGAAAGTTTCAGAGAAATTGAAATCATATGAAGAAGATAAAAGTTGTTTTTTTAGGCCAGAAACCATCTTCCACCCTTATCCTTAAACTTCTTAAGGAAGGCAAAAACTTAAAGATTTTAAAAGTCATCGAAGATAAAAATTCACTCAATAAACTTAAAGAGCTAGAAGAAAAGCCTGATGTCGCCATTCTGGCTAATTTTGGCGTTATTCTAACCAAGGAAATACTAAAGATACCCAAAAAAGGCTTTTTAAATATTCATCCTTCCCTCCTCCCTAAATATAGAGGTTCTTCTCCAGTTCAAACAGCCATTTTAGATAATGAAAAAGAAACAGGAGTAACCATTTTTAAAATGGACAGTCAAGTTGACCATGGTCCTATTCTAGCCCAAAGCAAAGAAGAGATAAAAAGCTCAGATACTAGCGAAAGTCTTTATCAAAGATTTTTTCAAATAGGTACAGAAACTCTTAAAGCCATTCTTCCTGCCTATATAGGAGGTAGAATAAAATTAAGAAAGCAAGATCATAAAAAGGCCACCTTTACCAAGAAATTCACTAAAAACGATGGAAAAATTAACTGGCAAAAAGATAATATTTATCTAGATCGTTTTATTAGAGCTATGTTTCCTTGGCCAGGAGCTTGGACAGAAGTCAAAGCAAACAAGCAGACGAAAAGACTAAAAATCCTTAAGGCCCATCTAGAAAAGAACAAATTTATCATCGATCAAGTTCAATTAGAAGGGAAAAATCCTGTTAGCTTTAAGCAATTTAAAGAAGGTTATCCAGAAGTAAAGGTTATCTCTTAGTTTTCTTTTCTTTTTCTTTAATCTTTTTCTTCTTTTCTACTAATTCTTTCTGTTTTTTCTTCGCTTTCCTTAGGCACTTGGTACAAAGTAACCACTTCCCCTCTTTACCTTTCAGTTTGCCCTTAAAAGGATGAAGGTTTGGTAAACTTATTCTTCTCGTTCTATTTTTAGCGTGGGAAACGTTCCTACCAACTAAGATACCTTTTCCACAGCTATCACATTTATAAGCCATAAGATGATTATGTTATAATACCAAAAGATTAGGTTGAAAACAAGAGAATTATGATTCAGTATCTTTTTAGTAATCCTTTAATTTTCTTTATCTGGGTAGCCGCTTTACTAGTAGCCATCACCGTCCATGAATGCGCTCATGCCTGGACTGCTGATCGTTTAGGCGATCCTACGGCTAGACTGGCTGGCAGAATTACTCTTAACCCTTTGGCTCACCTAGACCCCCTCGGGACTTTAATGATTCTTCTCTTTCGCTTTGGCTGGGGCAAACCTGTCCCTTTTGACCCCTTCAATCTCAAAAACCCTCGTCGGGATGCTGCTTTAATCTCTTTCGCTGGCCCAGCTGCCAATTTAATTCTCGCCATTATTCTCGCTTCTATCATTCGCCTCGCCTATTTCATTGTTGGTCCCAACGCTTATCTAGCAGAACAAATTCTCACTCCCTTTATCTTCTTAGCTGTCGCTCTAGGAATTTTTAATTTAATTCCCATTCACCCTCTAGATGGAGGTAAAATCTTGATTGGTTTGCTACCTCAAAGAATAGCCTACAAATGGGATGCCTTTTTACAAAGATTTGGCTTCTTCATTATTTTGATCCTTATCATTCCTATCTTTGGCTTCTCTCCCTTATTCGCTATCATTCTACCGATTATCAATGGTATTTTAGCCCTTCTTTTACCAGGCACACCTCTAATCTAAAAAAATTGATCTATTACGATACAATGCGTCCTCTTGACTAAAAAAGCTGATTTTGCTATCGTGAAAACGTCCTGCCAGATAGGTCTTTTCTGTAGGAGGATTTTTCCTCTACAACCTTTTAGGTAAGGAATGCGAAGTTTCTGGCAACCGTGGTTGACAGAACAGCATACCTATATGTATTGA
>Ga0307421_1000266_pt1 | contig 34482 bp, 30 predicted proteins | sample SalMarWE160270MG_FD_202163 | JGI IMG/M metagenome (GOLD analysis project Ga0307421, IMG submission 202163) | Salt marsh sediment microbial communities from the Plum Island Ecosystem LTER, Massachusetts, United States - WE1602-70 | ecosystem: Environmental > Aquatic > Marine > Intertidal zone >... | reverse complement strand
GATAGGTTCCTCCTACTACAACTCTGCCATTTATAGGTTCCATGGGCTGACTTGCTTCCGGATGACCCATCCATACCACCGTAACAAGGTCGGGAGTATAGCCGGCAAACCAGGCGTCTACATTGTTCTCAGTAGTTCCGGTTTTACCTGCCGCAGGCCTTCCGATATCAGCTCCTCTTCCTGTTCCGCTTTCTATGACTTTTTTAAGTATCTGGGTTATATAGTATGAAACTGGTTCTTCAAGTACTCTGTGCTCAGACTCATTATTATCCGGGTCATACTCGTATAATAAGTTTCCCTGGTAATCAGTTATTTTTAAAATGCATATCGGCTGGCGGTATATACCGCCGGAGGCAAGTGTTGAAAAAACTTTGCTCAGGTCAAGAGGAGTTATTCCAGTCTCAAGTCCGCCTATAGCAATTGCAGGATTACTGCCTATATCATAGATCTCCATATCACTGCATAAGTTCTCTACATTATCTGCCCCGACTTTCATCATCAACTGGGCATAGACTACATTTACCGATTGTACTGTGGCATCTACTACAGTCATTTCATCTTCTCCGAATGTCTGATTATTGTAATTATGAACCTGCCAGTCGGGACCCTCTTCCATATCTATGGTAATGGGACCATTGGGATTGAAGGTGTTATTCGGAGAAAAATTCTGCAGTATTGATTCTATAAGGACTAATGTCTTAAAAACAGATCCCGGCTGTCTTTTTCCCTGTGTAGCGATATTGAATTTACTGATGTTGTAATCTTTTCCGCCAATAAGAGCATAAATATAACCATTGTCAGGATCGACACTTATTAAAGAGTAAGATGGCCCTGGATCTTTAGGAAAGATTGTCTTTATGGCATCTTCAGCTTTTTCCTGCATATCCGTATCAAGGGTTGTATATATTCGTAAACCTCCTTTGAATACATCATAATCTGTGAATTTCTTTTCATATAATCTCTGCTTGACGTAATCTATAAAATAAGGAGCCATCCTGCTGCCGTATATTTCAGAATCGACAGTAGGATTTTCATTTATTACTACAGGTTCGGCCAGGGCATCAAGATATTGGTCTGTATTGATAAACCCCTGATCATACATAAGTTGAAGAACAAGGTCCCTTCTTATTTTTGACTTTTCAATATCATTGAAGGGTGAATATAATTCCGGAATCCTTACAAGTCCTGCCAGAAGTGCTGCTTGGGAAAGTGATAATTCGCTTGCATCGATGCCGAAGTATATTTTAGATGCTTTTTGTATCCCATAAGCTCCGGAACCGAAACAAATAGTGTTTAAATACATTTCGAGAATCTTATCTTTTGTATAGTTTCTTTCCAGTTGTACTGCTATCAATGCTTCATTTATTTTTCTCCTGAATGTTTTTTCAGGAGTAAAATAAATATTTTTTATATACTGCATGGTGATGGTACTGGCGCCCTCGGACAGGTCACCGGCTTTTATATCTGCTATAAAAGCTCCTATAATCCTTATATAGTCAACGCCTTGATGTTCATAAAACCTTTTATCCTCAACTGCTACGATGGCATCTTTTATATACTGTGACATTTCATGAAATGAGATTATCTCCCGGTTTTCCTCAGAATGGAATTCAGTTATCAGGCTGCCGTCGATAGAGTAGACTTTGGAGGTCTGGGCAATAGGTGAAGGAGTAAGTTCTTCAAGTGTCGGAAGCGAGTTTAAATAGTAAAGGACTAAAATACCACCTGTTGCTAAAACCAGCACAAGAAGTGAGGATATAAAAAATATGACTACTTTAAGGCACCCGCTTAATTCTCTGCGATTTGAGCCCATTTTTAAATGTTTGTTTTTAAATAATTTTAAATAATTTTAACCTAAGAAATTTTATATAAAATTTAAATAAATAACAACATGGTCTTAATATATATGACCAGTTATGTTAATATTTATTTTAATTTTCAAGTAAAAATATTTAATTGGAAGTTTTTAATCTTTTAATAATATTTAATAAAAGTCAATATGATAGAGAAAAATTTAAAAAAACAGATAGAAACTATAGCATCGGGAACTGAAGATATATTGATTGAAAAGGAACTTAAATCCATTCTTGAAGAATCAATAGCGAAAAACAAGCCATTGAAAGTAAAATTAGGACTTGATCCGACTTCTCCTGATATTCATCTTGGACATACTGTTGTCTTAAACAAACTCCGCCAGTTCCAGAATCTGGGGCATCAGGCTGTTCTTATAATAGGAGATTATACTGCAAGAATAGGAGACCCTTCAGGGAGATCTGTATTAAGACCTCAGCTGTCTGCAGAACTAATAGACAAGAATGCAAAGACTTATATGAAACAGGCCTTTAAAATACTTGATCCCCAAAAAACTGAAGTAGTCAAAAATTCAAAGTGGCTCAAAATCTTAAAGTTTGAAGATGTCCTAAATCTTACATCAAAATTCACTGTTGCAAGGATGCTCGAAAGAGATGATTTCAAAAAGAGGTTCAAGGGAAATACCCCCATAGCGATTATGGAATTTCTTTACCCGGTAATGCAGGCATACGATTCTGTCGCAATAAAATCAGATGTAGAATTGGGAGGAACCGATCAGCGATTTAATCTGTTAATGGGAAGAGAGCTTCAGAAAGAATTTTCACAGAGACCTCAGATAGCTATAACAATGCCAATTCTGGTAGGTACTGACGGTATTGAAAAAATGAGTAAGAGCCTAGGAAACTACATAGGAGTGGATGAACCGCCGCAGGAGATCTTTGGAAAGGTCATGTCTATACCTGACAGCATAATGATCGATTATTACAGGCTGCTTACAACACTGGACAGCAATAAGATAAGAGAAATTGAAGACGGTATAAAAAAGCAGAAGCTGAATCCATCTGTTGCAAAAAGAAAACTGGCTAAAATAATAATAGAAAACCTCTACAGCAGAAAAGATGCTGAAGAAGCAGAGGAAAATTTTGACTTGATATTTAAGAAAAAGAAAGCTCCTGAAAATGTGTCAGAATATACAATTGATTCCAGCAAGATAAAGAGAAATAAAGTCTTTTTAATAGAGATACTGGTAGATTCAGGACTTGCAGGATCAAAAAGTGAAGCCAGGAGACTTATTGCCCAGGGAGGAATTAAAGTCGGGGATATAAAAGTTGATGATCCTAATATGGAATTTGATTTAAACTATATTAACAATAGGGTAATTCAAAGAGGTAAAAGACACTTCAGGAAAATAGTAGTAAAAGACTAATATGTATTGACTTAAATTAATGCTATCGTTAAAATAAAATCAATTGATATTTTTATTGAAAATTACTTGATTTATAGAATAATTTGCACTAGTTAAAGTAAATATTATTAGCGATAAAAAGATTATATTGTTATAAAACAGAAGGAAGCAGGTTTTTAACTATAAGAATAATTCAAATTGTTTAATAAATTGCTAATGATAATTTTTATAAAATAAAAAAAACTGGAGGTAAGTTAGTAATTATTTTAAAAAGATGCTGATCAGATATAATAGGGCGGCGTTTTTAAAATGAAAAAATATTGTAATTTTAATAAATTTGATTATATCTGATATTAAAATATTTTATTTAAAATTAATTAGTGCAAATTAATTTATCGGTCGAGTAATAATTGACTCGACTTTTTTATTTGGAAGGAAGGTTTATAAAATGGATTTATTAATAAGGATTCTATTGATAGGAATTTCAGCTATAATAGGGTTTTTCATAGGGTTCTTCTTTAGAAAGTACATAATAGATTCAAAGCTAAGTTCGGCAGAACAAAAAGCAAACCTTATGTTGAATAATGCCAAAAAGGAAGCACAGAACATCAAGAAAGAAGCACTTCTTGAAGGCAAAGAAGAAGTTCAAAATTTAAAGGCCAGAAATGAAGATGAAACTAAAAAACAGAAATTTGAGCTTAAAAAGAGGGAAGATAGACTGCTGAGCCATGAAGACTCTATTGAGAAAAAAGCTTATTACTTGGATAAAAAAGAACAGATTGTAAATCAAAAAAGCGATGAATTTAATAAAAAGAATAAAAAATTGGATGAGATACTGGAAAAAGAAATACTGAGGCTTGAGGCGATCGGTGAGCTGACCAAAGAAGAAGCAAAAGCAATACTGATGAAAAAAATAGAGGATGAGGCAAAATATGAATCTGCAAAGGAGATCAGGAACATTGAGGCGAAGTTAAAGGAAGATGCTGATAACATAGCTAAAAAGATAATTTCCCAGGCCATACAGAGATGTGCTATGGACCATGTCAGCGAGACCACAGTATCGGTGGTAAATCTACCCAATGATGAAATGAAAGGGCGAATAATAGGTAGAGAAGGAAGGAATATAAGAGTTTTTGAAAACCTAACCGGTATAAATATAATTGTTGATGATACACCTGAAGCTGTAATATTATCTTCATTTGACCCTGTAAGAAGAGAGATCGCAAGGGTAACCCTTGAGAATTTAATAACAGACGGAAGAATACATCCTGCAAGGATAGAAGAAATGTATGAAAAAGCAAGTAAGATTATAAGCAATGAGATCAAACTTGAAGGAGAGCAGGCCGTTTTCGATACTGGAATATCAGAGTTAAATCCGGGAATAGTAAAAGTACTGGGTAGATTAAAATACAGGACAAGTTATGGCCAGAATGTGCTTATTCATTCAAAAGAAGTTGCATATATAGCAGGTATGATCGCTTCTGAGCTGGGTATGAGTCCCAAGAAAGCAAAAAGGGCCGGGCTGCTGCATGATATAGGTAAAGCCCTCACTCATGATATAGAAGGGTCACATGCTATTATAGGCGCAGAACTTGCAAGAAGATTAAATGAAGATGAAGAGATTTGCCACGCCATTGAGTCACATCATAATGAAGTTGAAGCAAAATCAATACTGGATGTAATAATACAGGCTGCAGATCAGATTTCAGGCGGAAGACCGGGTGCAAGAAGAGAGACACTGGAGAGTTACGTAAAGAGGCTGGAGAGCCTGGAAAAAATCGCAACTAAATTTAAGGGGATAGAAAAGGCCTACGCCATCCAGGCCGGGAGAGAAATAAGAGTGATGGTAAAACCTGAAGAAGTTGATGAAAATATGTCAATAATGCTGTCTAAGGAAATAGCAAGAGAGATAGAGAAAGAAATGGAATATCCCGGACAGATAAAAGTTACAGTGATCAGGGAAAGCAGAGCAATTGATTATGCAAAATAATGCCGATATAAGCAAGCTTTTATCTGAATTAAAAATAAAGGATACATTAAATATTGAAGAAGATCTCGGAAATGGGTACGTAAGATTGAAGATTTCTGAGGCCGAAAGAAGGCAGGCTCTTCAGGACATAAGCTGCGTAGAAGATATAGTGTTGGAACTTCTTAGGAACAGCAGAGATGCCGGAAGCAGGAATATTTTTATAGGAACAAAGAAAATTGAAGATAAAAGAAGAAAGATCTATTTTATAGATGACGGTAAAGGAATCCCTCCCAAACTGCAGGACCTTATTTTTGAGTCCAGGGTCACCTCAAAGCTGGAAAATGGAATAAGAGACTCTTATGGATTTCATGGAAGGGGAATGGCCTTGTTCTCTATAAAATTAAACACTGAAGAGGTAAAAATAGTTTTTTCAGATACATCAAAAGGTGCAACATTTTATGTGGATATAGATCTGTCGAAGGTCCCGGAAAAAAAGGACCAATCCGTAATGCCTCAAATAATAAAAATGGACGGCGATTTAAATATCATAGGAGGGGTAAACAATATAATTAAAACTATAACTGAATTCCAGCTTCAAAATAAGGGTATAGATTTTTATTATGGTACCCCCACACAGATATTGTCTACAATGAGAGATATTTTTAACAAAGAAAAAAAGAATTCTGATTATCCAAAGTTTGATCGGTGGGAGAAATTAAAAAATTTTATCCAAAATACTAATATCAAGGTAACAGAAATACCCATTCTTACCGATAATTATAACTTGATGGATGACATTTCAAGAAACATATTTAATATGGATATATCCCAGAGGGGAATACAGAGGGTCATTTATAATGAAATAAAATCACTTGATCCCTTAAAAATTGATTTAAATGGTTATTTAAAGGGTAGAGCAGGCAGCTCAAAGGAAAATTCAGCAGATAATATTGTAAAAACAGATAAAAAGATTGTTCTCTATGATGAAAACAAACTGGCAAGCAGGTTTAAAGATGAAGAGATAAGATGTATAATTAAAGCCGTAGAGGATAAGGTAAAAGAGTTAGGTGATAAGTATTTTGTCACAACCGGCAAAAACATAGAATATAAGAAGGTAAATAATATAATAAAATTATTGATCGAATTGAAGCAAAAAGAATAAAAAATAAAATAGTAAAAAAATAATATGGACGAAAATATTAAGTTACTTAAGGTTTCATCAAAATCCAAGCCCAATTCGGTAGCAGGTGCAATAGCAGGTATGATCAGGAGCAGCAGCAGAGTACAGATTCAAACTATAGGAGCTGGAGCGTTAAATCAGGCAGTCAAAGGAATTGCTATAGCTAGAGGTTTTATAGCGCCAACAGGACATGAATTGATATGTATACCATATTTTAAAGATATTGAAGTAAATGGTGAAGTAAAGACTGCCATAGTTATCACAGTCGAATCCAAATGATATTTTATTTTCCAGATAATCACTTTTATTTTTTAAAATTCCTTTTTTTAAATAATAAGTTCTAGTGCCATGAAAGCATATATAAAAACTTTCGGATGTCAGATGAACGAAAATGATTCTGAAAGAATGATGTATCTGATAGAAAAGGAAGGTTACAGCAGGACATATAATATTAAAGATTCCGATCTGATCATTTTAAATACATGCGCGGTAAGAGAAAAGGCTAAAAATAGATTATACGGACATATAGGAAATCTTAAAAATCTAAAGTATAAAAAAAATAATGTTTTAATCTGCATAGGAGGTTGTATTTCTCAAAGCCTCAGGGAAAAGATATTAAAAGATTTTCCTTTCGTTGACATCGTTTTTGGGACACACAATATCGCTGAAATTCCACAGTTAATAAAAAAACGTTTAAAGACAAATAAAAATATATGTTCCATACATGAAGAAGGCTTTGACCCTGGTATTTTCAAAGTAAAAAGAGAGAAGATTTTTAAAGCATATGTTCCTATAAGCATAGGGTGTGACAATTACTGCTCATACTGTATAGTCCCATTTGTAAGGGGAAGAGAAAAATCCATAGAAGAAGAGAAAATCATAGAAAATGTAAAAGATCTTGTTATCAAAGGTGTTATAGAAATAATGCTCCTGGGGCAGAATGTAAACTCTTATGGAAACGATCTGAATGGGAAATACAGTTTCTCCGGATTGCTGGAAAAAATATCTGACATAAAAGGACTAAAAAGGATAAGATTTATGACCTCACACCCCAAAGATTTTTCTTTGGATATTATTGATATGATCAAAAGCAGAGATAATCTGGTAAAACATATTCACCTGCCGTTACAATCCGGTTCAGACAAAATACTTAAGAAAATGAACCGTTCTTATACCAGAAAATACTATTTTAATATTATATCTAATATAAGAAGAAAAATACCACATTGTGCAATAACAACAGATATCATAGTAGGGTTTCCAGGGGAGGAAAGATCCGATTTTATGAAGACTCTTGATATGATTAAAAGTATAAGGTATAACAGGGCGTTTACATTCATCTACTCGCCAAGGGAAGGTACAAAAGCATTTAAAATGAATGACTGCATACAATTGGATGATAAGAAAAAGTGGTTCAGGGAATTAATCGATATTCAGCAGAAAATATCTTTTGACGAGAATAAAAAGATAGTCGGTAAAAAGTTTGAAGTATTAGTTGAAGGTAATAGTAAAAAAGGACTTAACATGCTGGAAGGAAGAATGGAAAATAATACTGTAGTCAATTTTAAAGGCGGTAAAGATCTTATCGGAAGGATCGTCCCTGTTATTATTACAGGGGCAAGGTCTTTTTATGTCACAGGTGATTTATCAAAGGAATAATATTTATAAAAGATATTGCAAAAATGAATATTATAAAAAATTCCAATCTTAAGATAATAAAAAATAAATTAAATGATAATCATATCGATCTGGATAGATTATGCAGGGGCCTGTCAATGTCAAAAAAGGTAATCGTCGTCTGCGGACCAACATGCACCGGCAAGAGTAAATTGGGTATTATCATGGCAAAATTGATCCATACGGATATCATATCCATAGACTCAATGCAGGTTTACAGGGGTATGGATATCGGTACCGATAAGTATGATTCTATAGAATGCGGCGTCAAGCAGTTTATGACTGATATATTTGAGCCTGATCACAGCTTAAGCGTGGTGGAGTTTAAAGATATATGCAGAAATATAATTGAAAAAGACTTTTTCCAAAAAGAAAAGATCCCTCTTATGGTAGGCGGGTCTGGAATGTATATAAGGGCAGTAATAAGAAATATGGACCAGTTACCGACTGGACGGGGACCAATAAGAAAAAAGTTAAAAGAAGGTATAAAAAAAGAGGGTATAGAAAAATACTACCGGAAACTTAAAAAAATAGATAAAGATTATGCCCAAAAAATAAGTGAAAACGATCATAGGAGAATAATAAGGGCACTTGAAGTATATCAGATAACCGGCACCCCTTTTTCGGAATTTCAAAATGCATGGAAAGAACCAAAACAAGGATATGATTCTGTAATTTTTGGACTTGAAATGGAAAGGTCAGGTCTTTATGAGTGTATAAAAAAAAGGGTTAACAGAATGTTCGAAAAAGGACTGGTAAATGAAGTGCAGAATTTGATAAAGAAGGGATATGAGAACTGCAACAGTTTATTACAGGCTGTAGGATATAAAGAGGTAATAAGGTACTTAAATGGAGAAATAAGCTTAGATGAATGTATTGATGAAGTAACTATAAATACCATAAGACTTGCCAAAAAGCAGATGACCTGGTTCAGGTCAGAGACAAAAATTAATTGGATAAGAATAAACAATTATGATAACATTTTTAAGCTAATCTTAGATATTTTTAAATTATTGGAGAAGAGTATTTCAAGATGAAAAAAATAAGATTTTCTAAATTTAACGGTCAGGGAAATGATTTTATAATAATTAATGCAGTCAAAAGTCGAATAAATCTATCAAAAAATCAGACAATAAAAATGTGTGACAGGCATTTCGGTGTAGGTGCAGATGGTCTTATAATAATAAGGAGATCGTTAAAATCTGATTTAAGGATGGATTATTACAACCGGGACGGTTCTGCTGCGGAAATGTGCGGAAATGGTATAAGGTGTATGGCAGCATTTGCCTATGATAAAGATTTAATAAAAAGAAGAGATTTGACCATAGAAACACCAGCAGGTGAAAAAGCGTTATCAATAGACATTGAAGGCGGTAATGCTGGGAATATTAGCGTTAATATGGGAGTACCCGAATTCAGTCCCGAGAGTATTCCGGTAGAAATAAAAGACCGGTCAGAGGTCTTTGACTATAAAATAAAAGTAGGACAAAAAACATTCTATATCAACTGTGTCTCTATGGGGAATCCTCACTGTGTAATTTTTTTAGACGAAGACATGGATTTAAAGGATTATAATGTAAAAAGCTGGGGTCTTAAGATAGAAAATCTTGAGATTTTTCCACGTAAAACAAATGTAGAGTTTGTAAGAGTCAAAAATAGAAAAGAATTGGATGTAAGAGTATGGGAAAGGGGAGTGGGAGAGACTCTGGCATGCGGAACTGGAGCCTGCGCTGCAGGAATATGCACTATTAAAACGAAAAAAGAAATGGATCATAAAATATCTGTTAATCTATTGGGAGGAAAGTTGGATGTGATATGGAATCCTTCAGAATCCAGTGTCTGCCTTGAGGGAAGAGTAAATCATAATTTTGATGGGATATATTATTTGTAACTAAAAGATACAGGGATTAGTATAGCTGAAAATGAAAGGAGACTGATGCAGTTTAAAGAATCAGAAAGATTAAGGCTTTTATCACCATATACATTTGCAGAAATAAGTAAAATAATAGAGAAAAAGAAAAATCAGGGATTGGATGTAATAAGTCTGGGTATAGGTGATCCTGATATGCCGACACCGGAAGATATCATTAAGGCTCTCTGCAGAGAAGCAAAAAATCCGGAGAATCACAGATATCCTTCAAGTTACGGTTTAAAGATATTGAAAGAAGTAATAGCTGATTTTTACCTTGAAAGATTTAACGTGGTCCTTGACCCTGATAGGGAAGTCATTCCGCTTTTAGGGTCTAAGGAAGGTATATCCGATGTAGCATATACCTTTATTAACAAAGATGATTATGTGATTATAACAGACCCTGCATACTTGGTATATAAAATAAGTACCATTTTTGCAGGAGGCAGGCCTTATATATTACCACTAAAAAAAGAAAACGATTTCCTTTTTGATGTTGATGAGATTAATGCAGATGTAGCCGGCAAGGCCAAGGTTTTATATATCAATTATCCCAATAATCCGACGACTGCAACATGCGATATAAAATTTTTTAAAAAAGTAGCTGAATTTGCAGAAAAAAACAATATTATCGTCTGCCATGATAACCCCTATTCGGATATATATTCAGGAAAGGACAGACCGCCAAGTTTCCTTAATGCAGAAGGATCAAAGAATGTGGGAATAGAGTTAAACTCACTTTCCAAGACTTTCAATATGACCGGATGGAGAATAGGTTATGCAGTAGGAAATAATGAAGTAATAGAAAGCATTGGTAAATATAAGACAAATGTTGACTCAGGAATTTTTAACGCGATTCAGTATGCCGGAGCAGAAGCTTTTAAAAATTTTGAAAAGAGTTCGGATATCAATAACCAGATTTACAAAAAGAGAAGAGGGATGGTAAAAAGAGTACTGGACGATATTGGAATCGAATACTATGATTCCGATGCTACCATATATGTATGGGCTGAAGTCCCAGATGGTTCTACATCTGAATCATTTTCAAAAATGCTTTTAGAAAAAGCAAATGTAGTAGTCACACCCGGAACAGCCTTTGGAGAATATGGAGAAGGTTTTTTCAGGATTTCATTGACCATAGAAGACAACAGACTAGAAGAGGCTTTAAACCGGATCAAGGATGTATTATAAAGGAGTTAAATAATTTAAAAATAATTTATGAAAAGAGAAAAAGTCCTCCTGGTTTTAATTGATTTTGAAAACTTTAAAAAGATCAAATTAAAACACTCGATATACTATGATCATAGAAAAGAGCATATAGAAGAGTTAAAGAATTTAGCCGTCAGTGCAGGTGCCAATGTTGAAGAAGCAATTTACTTCAAGCAAATCAAGCCCAATACAAAGTATTTCATAAACACAGGTAAACTGGAACAGATTAAAAATATTGTAGACGAAAATGATTTAGAGCTGGTGATATTTGATGATGAAATAACACCGACTCAGCAGAGGAATCTTCAGACTAAACTTAATATAAAGGTACTGGACAGGACTGCACTGATCCTTGATATTTTTGCACAGAGGGCACACAGCAGCGAAGGAAAGCTGCAGGTAGAACTGGCCCAGTTAAATTATATTCTTCCCAGATTGACAGGCAGAGGTATTGAGCTGTCGAGATTGGGAGGAGGAATCGGTACCAGGGGACCTGGAGAGACCAAACTGGAAGTAGACAGAAGAAAAATAAGGAATAGAATAAGTATGCTTAAAAAGAAAATAGATAGAATAGGCATACAGAGAGATACACAGAGAAAACAGAGGGAAGCAAGAGAAATATTTCAAATTGCGCTGGTGGGCTATACAAACAGCGGTAAAACCACACTTCTTAATTCAACTACAGACGCAGATGCTTATGTAGAAGACAGGCTTTTTTCCACCTTAGATTCTACTATCAGAAAGATAAACATATTTTCAAATTCGGAAGTTCTAATTTCAGATACGGTAGGCTTTATTGAAAAACTACCCCATCAATTAATAGCATCTTTCAAGTCCACCCTGGAAGAGGTCAGAAGATCGGATCTTTTACTGCTTATCGTAGATATAAGCAATCCTTATTACGAAAATAATATTTATAGTGTAAGAAAAGTGTTAAAGGAAATCGGTGTATGGAATAAGCCTGTGATATTAGTATTTAATAAAATTGATAAGGTAAGCAATACCTATATAGAAAAATTAAAAATAAAGTATAAAAATGCAGTGTTCATATCTGCTCTAAAGAAAAAAGGTATCTCAGAACTCTACTCAAGAATAAAAAAGTTTACTGAGAAGCATTATATAAATATAGCAGTAAGGATACCTTATGATGAAAGCAGACTTATATCTTTTATTTATAATAATTGCCAGGTCCTGCATAGGAAAGATCTTGAAGACAGTACTGTGCTTAATTTAAATGTTAGTTCAAGGTATTCTTCTGTTTTAACTAAATATTTGTACCGGGGGAGCGATAGCAGTAAAGCTAATATAAGTTAGAAGTATTTTCTAATGACGCCTATTACCTTTCCAAGTATTTTGACATCATTTACCACTATAGGCTCCATATAATCATTATCAGGCATCAGTTTTATTTTTTTATTGGTTTTAAAAAATCTTTTGACCGTTGCTTCATCTTCCAGTAAAGCCACTATTATCTCACCATTAATCGCTGTATCCTGTTTTCTTACCACAATGTAATCTCTATCAAGTATGCCGGCATTGACCATGCTGTCTCCTCTTACATGTAGTATGAAAACTTCTTTTTTACCCTTTACAAAATCCGGGGTCAGTGGAAAATAGTCATCTATGTTTTCTTCTGCCAGTATAGGCCTTCCGGCTGCTATTCTTCCTACTACTGGTACATATACCAAGTTATTTATACCGGTGTCAACAGAACCGTCTCCTTTACGGGACAACACGGAAATGGCACGTGGTTTGGAGGGATTTCTTTTTAGATACCCTTTCTCTTCAAGCTTTTTCAGATGGGAGTGGACTGTTGCTGAAGAACTTAAATTTACCGCTTTGGCTATTTCTCTTACAGATGGAGGATATCCTGATTCTTTTATTTTTTTATTTATAAACTTTAATATTTTTTCCTGTCTGCTGCTTATATTTTCAAGCATAATCAAAAAATAAATAATTAAAAAATTAAACCGATGGAATTATAACAGAAAAACATATTTATAGCAAACATTAGTTCGCCCTGTTAGTCACGATGATTCTATTCTTCTTCTTTTTTGATCCAGGTCATCATCTTTCTGAGCTTTTTACCTACTTTTTCTATAAGGTGCTCGGCTTCCTTTTTTTTAATTTCATTATAAACAGGCCTTCCTGCATTGTTTTCCTCTATCCATTCTTTGGCAAAACTGCCGTTCTGTATATCTTTTAGTATTTTTTTCATACTTTCTCTTGTTTCGGCAGTTATGACTTTTTTACCTTTTACCATGTCGCCATATTCTGCAGTATCACTTATTGATTCTCTCATCCAGGATATTCCGCCTTCATATATAAGGTCTACTATTAATTTTAATTCGCTTAAAACTTCAAAATAGGCAATCTCAGGCTGATATCCTGCTTCAACCAGAGTATCAAACCCGGCCCTTATAAGCTCTGTGGTTCCTCCGCAAAGTACAGCCTGTTCTCCAAAAAGATCTGTTTCTGTTTCTTCCTTAAAAGTAGTAGTGATTATACCTACTCTTCCTGCACCGATAGCTTTTGCATAGGCAAGGCAGTAATCTTTTGCTTTTTTTGAGTAATCCTGATAAACGGCAATAATAGCCGGCACCCCGCTGTTTTCTTTATACATCCTTCTTACAATATGCCCCGGACCCTTGGGTGCAATCATTATGACATCAATATCCTTTCTGGGGATTATCTGCTTAAAATGAATATTAAAACCATGGGCAAAACATAATATATTTCCAACGGAAAGGTTCGGCTCTATATATTTATAGTAGATATTCTTTTGCAGTGTATCTGGAGCTAAAAACATTATAACATCCGCCATTTTTGAAGCATTATCTGTGGTGAATACTTCAAAACCTTTTTCTTTAGCTGCGTTCCAGGGCTTGCTTTCTTCAAGTTCACCTACTATTACATCCATACCGCTGTCTCTTAAATTCTGTGCATGGGCATGTCCCTGGCTTCCGTAACCTATTATAGCGATTTTCTTCCCTTTTAAGATATCCATATCAATATCTTTATCGTAAAAAATTTCAACCATTTTCCCTCCTTAATATGATTAATATCTAAAATATTTATATTATAAAATGCGATTTTTTATATATTCTTTTTATCATTCTAACAAATTATAAAAAAAAGTTATATAAAATTTGGATTAAAAAATATTATAAATTATTATTGACACAAACATATGTTCGGTGCTATTATATTAGCAAACATTTGTTCGTTTTATGATTTCGATTAATATAAAATAATTAAACTATTAATAATCAAAGTAGGGGAATATATAGATGAGAACAATTAAAATAAAAATAAAAAAGATATTTTTATATATACTGTTAATAGTTGTTTTTTTCCTGGTAATGACTGCGATATGCAGCAACAGATATAAATTTGCAAGCCTTAGCACTATTAAATATATAAGAATAAATCTTGAAAACTCAACCAATATTAATGATCTGGCAAATAAATATTCAGATAACAGGACAAAAGAAAAATTTGTAAGCGAGATCAAGAGAATAAATAATATGGGATCTTTAGATTATATATCCGGAAATAAGACAATCATTATTCCTTTGATAGAAGATTAATACTGATTTTCTTATTTTTAACTAATAAATCTTAAAAAAAATCGTTTAAATTTTAAATAGTAAATTGATAAAATAATGAGATATAATAAAAATTGGTATTGTTTTAATATATTATAAGTATAATCTATGGTAAGAATAGAAATAAAATTACTGGACGACACTTTGCCAGTTCCTAAATATTCTCATGGCGGTGATGCAGGATTAGATTTGTACAGCTCTATTGATTGTATTTTAAAGCCCTTTGAGAGAAAGATGATTTCTACAGGGATTAAAATTTCAATACCATCTGGATATGCCGGTTTTATTCAGCCTAAGTCAGGTCTAGCCGCTAAAAAAGGTCTTGGTATAGTAAATACACCGGGTCTTATAGATTCCGGTTACAGGGGAGAAATAAATGTTATCCTTATAAACCTTGATCCCTATAAAACTATTGACATAAAAAAGGGCAATAAGATATGCCAGCTGGTGATACAGAGATTTGAAAAAGCTGATTTAAAAGTTGTCAAGAATCTTGATAAAACCAGCAGAGGAGAACGCGGGTTTGGAAGTACAGGTGAATAAAATTTAATCAAGGCATTTATTTTTTATTAATTGCATTTTAAAATCTACTTGTCAATAACTCCTTCAAATAGCTAATAATCTTTTTAAAAGTTTCTATTTTTTATTAATTTTAGTTAATAAAATTAGTTATATAATTGAATTGACTAACTAATGATTTACTTTTATAATAACTCTTAAGGTATTTTTACTAAATAAAGATTTACTTTGGATAATAAAATAATTTAAAGGGAAATATTTTTAGACTATGAAATATCTTTTAGGTCTTGATGTAGGGACAACTTCAGTAAGAACCATATTAATAGATGAGAACGCTAAATTAATATCTATCAGCAACAGTGATTATAGGTTAATAACTCCAAAACCCGGATGGGCAGAACAGATTCCAGATGATTGGTGGTCTGCTTCTATAAAAGCCATAAAAGATATCATAAAAAAATCAAATATATCTTCCAAGGATATTGCATGCATCGGTCTATCTGGACAGATGCATGGAAGTGTTTTCTTAGATAATAAAGGTAATGTAATAAGACCTGCAATACTTTGGTGCGATCAGAGGACTTATCAGGAATGCGAAAATATATATAAAATTTTTGGTTATGATGGCTTTATAAAATTATCACATAACAGGGCACTTCCTGGATTTACTGCACCAAAAATACTATGGCTTAGAAAAAATGAACCTGAAAACTTTAATAAAGTTTCAAAAATACTTCTGCCAAAAGATTATATAAGATACCGGTTATCTAATACTTATGCTACTGAAGTTTCGGATGCATCAGGCACGGTCCTTATGGATATACCTTCAAGAAACTGGTCTGCTAAAATTCTGGATGGTCTTAAAATAAAAAAATCACTGCTTCCAGAAGTATTTGAATCCGATATCATAACTGCAAAAGTAAGTAGTGAGTCTGCCAGTGTTACCGGACTAGTAAAAGATACTCCAATAGTTGGGGGAGGCAGTGATAATGCAGCTGGAGCGATTGGATCTGGTATTGTAAAAAATGGTCGTATATCAGATTCAATAGGAACATCGGGAGTGATATTTGCCAGCAGTGATAAGCCTTTATATGATCCCCAGGGAAGGTTACATTCTTTTTGTCATGCTATTCCTAATAAGTGGCATCTTACAGGAGTGACACTTGCAGCTGCCGGTTCACTAAGATGGTATTTTGAGAGTTTTGGTCCAAATCCAGATGTAATAAAAAAATTTCCTGATTTAGATGGATATGATTTATTAGATAAACAGGCAAATAGAATAGCTGCTGGATCTGATGGCCTGATTTTTCTACCATATCTATCAGGGGAGAGAACGCCTTACGCTGACCCAAATGCAAGAGGAATATTTTTTGGAATATCATACTTGCATGGACCTGATCATTTTGTTAGGTCCATAATGGAAGGAGTGGCTTTCAGCCAGCTGGATTGCCTTTCTCTGGTAAGAAGATTAAACATAGATTCCGACAATATTATTTTATTAGGAGGAGGATCGAGAAGCGCCACCTGGAGACAGATAATCTCAGATGTTATAGATTATAAAGTAGTGACCTTAAACATAGAAGAAGGGTCTGCTTTTGGTGCTGCAGTCATTGCCGGTGTAGGCTGCGGCATATATCCAGGTATTGAAGAAATAGTCGATAAAATAATCAAAAAAGACAAAGTAACTAATCCCATAGAGGAAAACGTAAAAAAATATAAAAAATTTTATACGGTTTATAAATCTTTATATTCGGATCTAAAAGATAGTTTTAAAGAAATAAGCAGATTGCAACACTAATAGATTAACTAAATTTGAATACAGCAATATGATCAAAGAGCCACAGAGAGTACTGCCTGTAACGGTCAGATCATAATAAGTATATATAAAAAATACTGGAATCTGCAGTGGAGACAATTTTCATTAACAAGAATCAAATAAGAGTTATTAAATTATTTACCATAGAAAGTATTATTTTCAGTTAAATAAATTGGTTACATAATTGACTTGACTAACTAATGTTTTAATTTTATAATAAATAGCATTCATATAGTATCAAAAACATTTTTAATGACTTTTAAATAATGACATCTGTTAGAAAACAAAAGATACTAAAACAAATAAACAGAAAAATAATATTAAATCTTCTTCGAAATTCTGATGGAATGTCAATATCTAATATTTCAAAAAAAGTAAATCTAAGCAAACCTACATTAATGAAAATCATGAATCATTATATAAAAGAAGAGCTTGTAGTTATTGCAGGAAAAGGTAAATCAACAGACGAGGGTGGGAAAAAACCAAACATTTTTAAATTCAATAAAAATGGTGGTTACGCTTTGGGTATTACTATTTCAGCTAACAGACTGTTTGCTGTTATTACAAATCTAAAAAGTGAGATTATTGATGAAATATCAATAGCCCTAAAAAATGATGAAAAATTTGATAGTGTTTTAAAAAAAATAATTGATTCTTATAATTATCTTGTTAGTAATAAGAAAATCAACAGAGAGAAAATAACCGGCCTTGCAGTAGGAGCATATGGTATTACTGACTTTTCGAAAGGAAAAGTTATATTTTCACCTCACTTTCCATCCTGGGGTAAAGATTTAGAGTTAAGGGAAGAAATAAAAAAACAGATACCTGATAAAATTCCAATCTTTATTGATAACCATATGAGATTTCAGGTATTTGCTGAAAAAACTTTAGGCCTGGCTAAAGAAATAAACAATGTGGTTGCAATTCAGGCAGGCAAAGGAATGGTAGCAGGAGTAATAATAGAAAACGAAATCAAGAGAGGCAATAATTCGCTGATCGGTGAAATAGGCCATATGGTAGTCGAGCCTAAATCTAAAGAGATCTGTGCATGTGGGGGAAAAGGTTGTTTTGAGGTAATGGTATCATCTGATAGGTTATTAAGGCTTGCTAAAGAGAAATACAGGGAATATACAGATTCTATGATTTTTAATAATGGAAATCCTGATGATGTGGATATTTATAGTATATTTGATGCATCAAATAAAGGTGATAAGCTTGCATTGATTATTATGAATGAGGTAATCAATTGGTTTGGAATTGGTATATCAAACATCATACTTATGTATGATCCGCAAATTATGATTGTTCAGGGTATTTTTACCAAAGCAGGAAAATATTTCCTGGAAAGTTTAAGAAAGAAGATTAATGAAATTTCGTTATTTTCTATAAAAAGAGAAACTGAAATTGAATATTCTGAACTCGGCAATAAATCCGGGGTACTTGGAGCAGCATCTTATGTTCTGTCAAAGTATTTTGAGTAAGTTTTTAATATTAGTATAAAAATATCAAAAGAGCTTGAGAGCTTATATAGAAAGAAAATATACGAGGAGGTGTGTCTATGAGAAAAAATAGGAGATTAGTCTAAGAACCCTGAGTAGGCTTATCTTAAACAAATCTCACATACATATTATTAAAAAAAATGTTAGTTAAAAGGAGATGAGAGAAGTGAAAAAAATAATGATTTTTTCCTTAATCACGGTTTTGGCAGTTTCTATGCTCTTGATCGGAACTTCTTGCAAAGTTGAAGAAGCAGCCGAAGAAGAAGTAGCAGAAGTAGCAGAAGAAGTGGAAGAAGTGGAAGAAGTAGAAGAGGCAGCAGAAGAAATAACAATTGCTGTTGTGCCTAAAGCCCTGGACAACCCTGTTTTTCTTGACACAAAAATTGCATCTGAGGCTGCTGGAGAGGAATTGGGTATTACAGTTAATTTTACAGGTTCAACAAGTTCTGATGCAGCTGAACAGGCAACAGTAGTGGAAGGACTCATAGAAAGTGGAATAGACGGTCTATTGATAAGTGTTAATGATGCCGATGCACTGACAGGAGTTATAAATGATGCTACCGCAGCAGGTATAAAAGTAGCAACTTTCGATTCAGATGCACCAGACAGCGATAGGTTATTTTATATTGGTTCAAACAATTATGAGCTTGGTAAAGCATGTGCTGAAGAATTGAATGATCTTGTAGGTGATGAAGAAATTGATTTGGCTATAATGACCGGAGTAACAGGAGCATCTAATCTTGAGGAAAGGATTGATGGAGTAGAGGAAAATATAAATGATAATATAACTGTTTTAAGTGTTCAGGCTTGCGATGATAATGTTGAGAAGTCTGTAGATGTACTTAATACATATACTCCGGCAAATCCTGATTTGGATGCATGGATTGTAGTTGGAGGCTGGCCATTCTTCAGTACAGTTGATTCTCTTCCTGAATTAAAAACATTCAGGGAAAATGGAGGTTATTTCGTAATAATAGATACTTTTTATCCAATGTTAGCGTTTATGAAAGAAGATCCTCCTTTAGCCGATGTTATGATAGGACAGGACTTCGCTGCTATGGGTAAGATGGGAGTAGAACTATTATTAGACTTAGTAAATGGAGGAGCATTAGAAGAAGAGATCGTAATCACTCCTATGGAATATTGTACGGTAGATAACGTTGATGACCTATTGGCTACTAAACCTCCATGGGAATAATAGTAGGTAAGGTATAAAATGCATTGAAGTATTATATTAATAAAATACTTAAGTGCAAGGGGGATATTGATGTACGTTAAAGTGCTCTCTATCCCCCAATATTATACCAAAAAAGTGGAAGCTATAATTTAATGTCATATTTAAAAATTTTGAAAGGATAAAAGATTAATACTTCTAGAATTACACACGTGAACAATAGTAAAGCATACAAATTAAAAAATTTACTGTTGGGTTTATTAAAGTCGGGAACCGTAAGGGTCCTTATAAGTGTTATTATAATTTTTGTACCTATGTCGATATTTTCAGATAAATTCCTTTCTATCTCAAATTTATCCACGATTCTCAGAAACCAATCAATATATGGAATCATGGCTATAGGTGTTCTGATGATAATATTGACTGGTGGAATAGATTTATCAGTTGGATCGATATATGGTTTGACCGGAACAATCTGTGCATTGTGTCTTCTTAATGGTTTCAGCATTCCTATAAGTATTATTTTAACTATACTAAGTGGTGCAGTTCTTGGTCTTATAAATGGCTTTTTTGTAGCTAGAGTAAAAATAGCACCTTTTATCGCAACACTTGGGATGCTGGGAATTGCCAGAGGTCTCAATTATATATTAACCGGCTCTAAATCAGTTATAGTTAAAAATGAAGATTTCATTTTTATTGGAAAGGGACATTTAGGAATAGTTCCAGTAGCAGTTATTATTGCAGTAATCATCATCATAATATTTTTTATAGTTCTAAATAATACAATTTTTGGCAGGAGAATTTATGCAATAGGTGGTAGTGAAGAATCAGCAATATTAGCAGGTATTAACGTTGGTGCTATTAATATTTTGATATATACAATTGCTGGTTCACTATATGCAGTTGGAGGAATAATCGGCGCTGCAAAAGTTGCATCATCATACCCACTGTCAGGATCAGGCTATGAGTTTGAGGTTATTGCAGCATGTGTGATAGGAGGAACCTTACTATCAGGTGGAAAAGGGTCAATTATAGGTGTTATCTTAGGGGCGATATTTATTGGCATCCTAAAAAATAGCATAGTCATATTAGGTATATCTCATTATTGGCAGCAAGCTTTAAATGGTTTTATTATTATAGTAATAATAGCAATAAGCAGTTTTCTATCTAAAAGCAAAGAGTAATTTAGGAAAGAAATATATCTTTTTTTAAATTATTAGCTATTTATTAAAAAGTAGGATGAAGTGGTGAGTGGTATAAATATGAGTGATGAATTTTTAAAAATGGAAAATATATCAAAAGCTTTTCCTGGTACTTTAGCTTTAGACGATGTCAGTTTTAACATGAAAAAAGGTGAGATAAGAGGATTGATAGGAGAAAATGGTGCTGGCAAATCAACACTTGTAAATATAATATCAGGAGCTATTAGGAAAGATTCAGGAAAAATATTTATTGACGGGAAAGAAGTGTATATAAATAATCCTTCTGATGCTAAAAAAAAGGGAATAGTAGCAATACATCAGGAATTGAATTTATTCTTAAATATGAATATAGCGGAAAATATATTTATGGGAAATGAAAAGGTGATTGGTAAGTTGTTTTTAAACAGAAAAGAAACTTTTTCAGAATCTATCAAGATATTGCAAAGTCTGGGCATGGATATTAAGCCAAATGCCATAACAGAAGATTTACCGGTTGCCCAGATGCAAATGGTGGAGATCGCCAGAGCGCTGGTCATAAATGCAAGATTAATCGTTATGGATGAACCTACTTCATCTTTAGCAGGTGATGAAATAAATAAGCTTGTCAAAATAATAAATAATTTAAAGTCAAAGGGTGTAAGTATTATTTTTGTCACACATAAGCTTGATGAGGTAGTTAATTATACGGATAGTGTTACAGTTCTAAGAGATGGTAAAGTGATTGGGACACTTGAAAAGAAGCAATATAGTTTTGATAAACTCATAAATATGATGGTAGGGAAAGAAATAAGTGATTTTTACGTAAAACACAAGAAGAAGAAAGGTGGAGAAACAGCTTTAAAGTTGAAAAATTTATCAACTAAATTTCTTAAAAATATTAATTTTTCTATGAAGAAAGGAGAGATCCTTGGTTTTGCCGGTCCTGTAGGTTCAGGAAGGACCGATATTATGAGAGCGATATTTGGAATTGATAAGAAGATATCAGGAGATTTTTTTATTTATGATAAAAAAGTTGCAATAAACAGTCCCAGTGATGCTATAAGGGAAGGGATAGGTCTTGTACCTGAAGACAGGAAATTACAGGGTCTAATACTAAGCATGATGGTTAAGGCCAATATCACTCTTCCTATTTTAAGAAAAATATGCAGGTTTGGTTTTTTAGATCATAGAGCTGAAAGCAAAATTGCAGAGGATTTTATTGATAAGCTTGACATTAAGGTATATAGCCAAAATCAGATATTAAAAAATTTAAGCGGAGGAAACCAGCAGAAAGTTGTAATTTCCAAGTGGTTGGCAATAAAACCTAAAATTCTACTTTTAGATGAGCCTACAAGGGGGATAGATGTTGGCACAAAACAGGAAATATATAATATAATCAGCCAATTATCTAAAGAAGGAATAAGTATGTTGCTTATCTCTTCTGAACTTGAGGAGACTATAAAAATAAGTGACAGGATAATTGTTCTATATGAAGGTGAGATTAAGGGCGAAATTATGAGTGGTGATGCAACGCAGGAAAAAGTTTTAAAAATAGCTCACAAATGATTTAGCTAAGAGTGATACTATTTAAAAAGAAAGAGGATTTATATGAAAATCAGTGAATTTATTAAAAAAAGGATATTTACTGAACTGTTTACTATTATTTTTGTATTGATTTTGATTGTAGTTATATTCTCAATCTTATCAGATACTTTTTTTACTGTTAATAACCTATTCACTATCCTTAGAAATATAGCAACTTTTGGAATTATGGGACTGGGTGAAGCTTTGGTAATATTAACATGTGGAATAGATCTGTCAGTTGGTTCGATATATGCTTTCTCCGGAGTAATTACCGCTCTTAGTTTAACAAGATACGGTCTGGGAGTCGTACCAAGTATTCTTTTAGGTATAGCTGCTGGCGCTTTAATCGGAGTTTTAAACGGCACTTTAGTAATAAAAGCCAGATTGGTACCTTTTGTCGCAACATTTGGAATGCTAAGTTTAATTAGGGGTATTGGCTTTGCTATTACAGGAGGTTACACTATTCCTATTACTATTAAATCTTTTAATATAATAGGTATGGGGTATTTAGGACGTATCCCTATTCCGGTTATCATCTTTTTTGTTATATCAATAATTTTCTATATTCTTTTAAATAGGATGAGCTTTGGGAGAGCTGTCTATGCGACCGGCGGGAGCAGTATGGCTGCATTTTTCTCAGGCATTAAAACTAATAAAATAAAGTTTCTTGCTTATGTTATATCCGGAATAATGTGTGCAATTGCAGGCATTATAGGTGCAGCAAAGACCGGAGTAGGATATTCTACATCAGGAGCAGGTTATGAATTAGATGTAATAACCGTGGCTGTACTTGGTGGTGTAAGTCTACAGGTGGGTGGAAAAGGAAATATTATTGGAGTTGTAATAGGTGCTACAATAATAGGAGTCATCAGGAATGGGTTATTGCTTTTAAACGTTTCAGCTTATTACCAGACTATCTTAATTGGATCTGTAGTTATTGCAGTTGTTTCTTTAGATGCGTTAAGAAGTAGAAGAAGATTCGCTCTCTAAATTTTATACAAATTCATACCTGCACGGACCTGATCATTTTGTGCGATCCATAATGGAAAGTGTAGCGTTTAGTCAACTTGATTGTCTTTCATTGGTAAAAAGATTAAATATAAATTCTAATCATATTATTTTATTGGGAGGTGGATCAAAAAGCCCTACCTGGAGACAGATAATTTCTGATGTCTTGAATCATAAATTAGTGACCTTAAATGTAGAAGAAGGACCTGCTTTTAGCGCTGCATTAATTGCAGGTGTAGGTTGCAGTATGTATCACGGTATTGAAGAAGTAATAGATGGAATAATCAAAATAGAAAAAGAAATTAATCCGATAGAGAAAAATGTAAAAAAATATAAGCAAATTTATACAGTTTATAAATCTTTATATTCAGATCTAAAAGATAGCTTCAAAGAAATAAGCAGCTTACAGCAGTAATAAATTCAACAAATAATAATAAGAAAATGTTAATACTCAAAATAGGGAAAGATATGAAATGGTCAAAAATAGTATTTTAAAAAAAGAAGCTTACAAGGACTCAAGTAAGACAGTTGAAAAAAGAGTAAAGAATCTTGTATCCCTTATGAACCTGGATGAGAAAATAGCACAGATGGGAAGTATTTGGGTATACGAAGTATTGAAGGGTAAAAAGTTTTCAAGCCTTAAGGCAGACTCTCTTATGGGTAACGGAATAGGGCAGATATCAAGACTTGGAGGAGCAAGTAATTTTCGGCCAATTGATTCTGCAAGAACGGCAAATAAGATACAGTATTATCTTACTGAAAACACCCGTCTTGGTATACCTGCCCTCATACATGAGGAATCCTGCAGTGGTTATATGGCCAGAGAAGCTACATGTTTCCCCCAGGCAATAGGAGTAGCAAGTACCTGGGAACCCGATCTTGCAGAAAAAATGGGTAATGTAATAAAGGAACAAATGAGGTCTGTGGGTGCCCATCAGGCTCTTGCCCCGGTTTTAGATATTTCCAGAGATGCAAGGTGGGGCAGGGTAGAAGAGACTTTTGGTGAGGACCCTTATCTGGTCTCAAAAATGGGAACATCTTATATAAAGGGAATCCAGGGTAAGGACTGGAAGCAGGGTGTGATGTCGACAGGAAAACACTTAGTAGGTTATGGGTTTTCCGAAGGGGGAATGAACTGGGCTCCGCCACATATAGCAAACAGAGAACTCCACGAGATATTACTTGCACCTTTCGAAGCAGCAGTAATTGAAGCAGATATTGCTTCTATAATGCCTGGATACCATGAACTTGATGGAGTTCCCTGTCATAATTTAAAAGAACTGTTAAAGGAAATACTTAGAGTAAAATGGGGTTTTAAAGGTCTGATTGTATCAGATTACTTTGGAATAAATATGCTTTATGAATACCATCATGTTGCTAAAGATAAAAAGCAGGCAGCTAAATTTGCACTTGAATCTGGAATCGATATTGAGCTTCCAAGCACGGACTGTTATGGAAAACCACTGAAAGAGGCTGTAAAAAAAGATCTTATTAAAGAATCAGCAATTGATGCAGTAGTTGCCAGGATCCTAAAGATGAAATTTTTACTGGGACTTTTCGAAAATCCTTATGTAGATGAAAATAAGACTTCCAGCTTTTTTAATAAAGCCGGGCAGAAGTCCCTTGCTCATAAAATAGCACAGAAATCTATCGTACTTTTAAAAAACGAAGGAAATTTACTTCCAATAAGTAAAGATATAGGATCAATAGCTGTGATAGGTCCAAACGCAGATACAGTAAGAAATATATTGGGTGACTATGCTTATCCCTGTCATTTGGAAGCGCTTCTTGAGATAAGTAAAGACAAAGATATATTTAACACTCCGGTCCCTGAAAAAATAGAAATGGCAGACAGTTTTACTGATAAAATAACTATCCTGGGTGGAATAAAAGAAAAAGTTACCAAAAATACGGTTATCAGTTACGCCAAGGGGTGTGATATACTCAGTGAATCAAGAGATGGCTTTGCTGAAGCAGTAAAAGCTGCTGAAAATTCTGATATAGCAGTCCTGGTGGTAGGTGATAAATCTGGAATCATTGAAGACTGTACAAGTGGAGAATCCAGGGATAGAGCCGATCTCAACCTTCCTGGTGTTCAGGAAGAACTAGTAAAAGAGGTATATAAAACAGGTACTCCAGTAGTTATAGTTCTTATAAACGGAAGACCCCTTTCTGTTAACTGGATAATCGATAATATACCATCGGTAATAGAAGCATGGATGCCGGGCGAAGAGGGTGCCCGCGCAGTTGCAGATATCCTTTTTGGTGATTACAACCCAGGGGGTAAATTACCCATATCTTTTCCAAGATCCGTGGGCCAGGTGCCAGTGTATTACAATCATAAACCTTCAGGAGGACGGTCGCACTGGAAAGGAGATTATGTAGAATTAAGCAGAAGGCCTCTGTTTCCATTCGGCTATGGGAAAAGCTATACAAGTTTTGAATACAGCAATATGATTATAGAGCCGCAGAGTATTAATTGTAATGATCAGATTAAAATAAGTATAGATATAAAAAATAACGGTATCTGCAGTGGAGAAGAAGTAGTACAGATATATATTAATGATATACAGTCTACAATTACAAGACCGGTTAAAGAATTAAAGGGTTTTAAGAGGGTCAATCTAAACCCGGGCGAGAAAAAAACAGTTATTTTTTTATTAGCAGCAGAGCAGTTTGGCTTTTATGATAGGGATATGAATTATATTATAGAACCGGGAAACTTTAAAGTCATGGTTGGAAGTTCTTCTGAAGATATATATTTGAGTGGAGAATTTGAAATAAAAGGAAAAGTAAAAGAGATAAAAAATAGAAATAATTATTTTTCATCAATAAAAATAAAATAAGGATTACTGGATCATTATCTTAACGTTTTTAGTTATATAATTTGGTTACATAATTGGCTTGACTAACTAATGTTTTAATTTTATAATATCATTCATATCATACCAAAAATTTTTTATTGACTTTAAATAATGACATCTGTCAGAAAACAAAAAACAATCAAACAAATTAACCGAAAGGTTATATTAAATCTTCTGCGCAATTCTGGTGAGATGTCTATATCTGATATTTCTAAAAAAATAAGCCTGAGTAAGCCTACATTGATGAAAATAATGAATCATTATATGAAAAAAGGACTAGTAATTATTACAGGTAAATGGAAATCAACATATGAGGGAGGGAAAAAACCGAATATTTACAAATTCAATAAATATGGTGGTTATGCTGTGGGTATAAATATATCAGCCAGCAGGCTTTTTGCTGTAATAACTAATCTAAAAAGTGAGATAGTAGAGCCCGAATAAAAAGAGGTCTGTGCTTGTGAAGGAAAAGGTTGCTTTGAGGTAATGGTATCATCTGATAGGTTATAAAGACTTGCTAAAGAGAAATACAGCGAGTTTCCTGATTCTATGATTTTTAATGACGTAATTTATCTTTAATACAGATGTATGATAAGATAAAAAATACAAAATAATTAAAAGGAGGTATATATGACATAAAATGGAGATTTGTTTAAAATCTATCTCTGGATTATATTAAGCAAATCTCGGTATGGTTTAATTATAATAGAATTTTGTCAAAAGGAGATGAAGAAAGTGAAAAAAATACTGATTTATTCCTTAATCACAGTTTTTACTTTTTCTATGCTCTTGATCGGAACTTCTTGTGACAAAGCAGGAGAAGCAGAAGAAGAAGTTACTGAAGCAGTGACAGAAGCAGTAGTAGAAGAAGTAGAAGAAGAAGAAGAGGAGGAGGAAGAGGAAGAAGAACCAGTTAAATTTACCTTCTGGCATATCCAGACCGTGGCAGAACAAGCTTTATTGTGGCATGATCTTGCTGATGAATTCATGGCTGAAAAACCATATGTTAACGTTGACATTACTGGATATGAGAATGAGAATTTCAAGGCAAAACTAACCACTGTTATGCAAGGCGGCGAGCCGCCGGATATGTTCCAGAGCTGGGGCGGCGGTACAATGATTGAATATGCTGAGGCCGGACTGCTAAGGGATATTACCTCATTTATGGAAGAGGATAACTGGGCTTCTGATACCTTTACAACAGGTCTAAGTGCATTCAAATACCAGGACAATTATTATGGTGTACCCCGTGACATGGGTATAGTTGGATTCTGGTACAACACAGACTTGTTTAACCAGGCAGGAGCAGATATTCCGACAACCTGGGCCGAATTACTTGCAACATGCCAGACATTAAAAGATGCAGGTATTACACCAATAGCAATAGGAGAAGGGGATAAGTGGCCTGGTGCATTTTACTGGGAATATCTTGCAACACGTATTGCCGGTGAAGAAGGTTTTAACGCTGCTTATTCAAGAACAGGTTCATTTGCAGATGAGTCATTTGTTGAAGCTGGAGAGGCATTAGCTGATCTGGTTGCCATTAATCCATTCCAGAGTGGATTCCTTAGTGCATTATGGGAAGCAGATGCATCTGTAGCTTTTGCAAATGGAGATGCTGCAATGATCTTACAAGGACAATGGGGTGCTGGTCAGTTCGAAAGCGTAAACGCGGATATTATGGACAAACTTGGATGGTTTCCGTTCCCAGAAGTTGAAGGAGGCGCTGGTGGTCCTTATGACGCAATAGGCGGCGGTAACGGTTTTGTTATAGGTAAAGATGCCCCCGATGAAGCTGTAGAATTCCTGAAATATATAAGCAGCGTCGATTCACAGATTAAACAAGTAGAACTTGGAATGGCAATGCCTGTAGTTAAAGGTGCTGAAGTTGCTATCGAGAAGGAGACAGATAAACTTATTGCAGAAGGTTTGTCAAAAGCAGAATACTACCAGTTGTATTATGACCAATTCTTCCCAGGAGCAGTTGGTTCTGTTATAAATGATAGTATACAGGGAATATTTGCTGGTACTTTGACACCTGAACAATGTGCACAGGCAATCGAGGACGCTGTTGCACAAGAGATGGATTAAGAGTTGCTGAGATAAAGAATGAATGGGGACAGGGTAAATATTATACCCGTCCCCATTTTAAAGCTAAAAAAGGAATATTTAGATGAAGGCAAAAAGAGATGATGATATTTCGAGAACGGAACCGAGAGAAAGCAGATATATCAAATTAAAAGATAGATTGACAATTACGTGGTTTTTACTTCCTGCTATTGCCCTCTTCTTAATATTCCTTGTTTATCCAATTATTCAATCAATATATTATAGCTTATTTGACTGGAAAGGCTTTGGCCCCGCAGTAGATTTCATTGGGCTGGGCCATTATATACGAATACTTACTGACAAAATTTTCCTTAAAGCAATAGGAAATAATCTGATAATCGTAGTATTGTCTCTGGCTATTCAATTACCCATAGCTCTGATGCTGGCTTTAGTTGTTGGTAGAAAATTACGTGGTCGTGGTTTTTTCAGAACAGTGTTTTTTATGCCTTACATTCTTTCAGAGGTTATCACAGCTATTATGTGGATGTTTCTTTATAATGCTGATCCGGACAGAGGATTTATAAATGCAATTATAACCCTCATACCCGGCCTTGAGGCACGTGCCTGGCTTGGAGAGCTTAATCTGGTACTACCTGCAATCTTTGTAGTGTTAACGTGGAAATATTTTGGATTTCACATGTTGATATATATGGCAGGCCTACAAAATATCCCTACCGAAGTTGAAGAGGCTGCCCTTATTGATGGGGCGAATAAGCGACAGTTGATTACTCATGTAACATTGCCATTACTGGGAGGTACTATCCGCACCTCTGTTTACCTGTCTGTTCTGGGTTCACTTCAAGTGTTTGCCCTAGTATGGATAATGACTAAAGGCGGTCCGGTAAATGCCAGCGAACTTATGTCTACATATATGTACCGTTTTAGCTTTATCCGTTTTGAACTTGGTTACGGTTCTGCAGTAGCAATTGTAATGTTGATTATTGCACTGATATTTTCTCTTACTTATCGCCGTATTTTAGCTAGACCAGATTACCTCGCGTAAAAGAAAGGATTAAATTTTAAATGTCAGAGGACAATAGGTATATAAATATAGGATTTAGAAGAAAAATTCCTGTAATCATTAAGTATATTATTCTTTCCATAGTTTTGATTATAATATTAATCCCAATCGTGATAATCCTCTTTGGATCAGTTAAAACACGTGGTGATTTTTTAACAAGTCCTTATACAATTCCCATTCCTCCAAGATGGGAAAATTTAGCCGAAGTTTTGAAGATGAATACATTCTGGAAAATGATTTTAAACAGTACACTTGTAACTGCTGCTACAACAATTGGGACGGTTCTTATATGCAGCCTTTCTTCTTTTGCGATTGCCAGGATGAAGTTTCGCGGGAGGACTTTTGTTTTCAATTTTCTTACACTGGGTCTTATGTTCCCAGTAACAATAGCGATTTTACCGGTATATCTTGCAGCTCGAAAGTTAGCATTGGTTGATAATCTATGGGGGGTTATACTTATTCACACAGCATTCCAGCTTTCTTTTGGCACAGTAATTTTGAATAATTTCTTTAAGTCTATACCCTCAGAGCTACAGGACGCTTCTTACATAGACGGCTGTAGTGCGTTCGGATTTTACTGGCATATCCTTGTCAGGTTATCACGGCCTGCACTTGCTACTGTTGCCGCTATAGCCGCAGTTTTTAGCTGGAATGATCTTATGGTTCCACTGGTATTATTAAATAGTGAAGAACTCTGGACTCTGCCACTTGGTACTATGCAGTTCCAGGGTCAATATGGTACTGACTGGGCAATGGTATCTGCTTTTGTAATTCTTTCTGCTATACCTGCAGTAATATTATATCTTTTTATACAGAGACAGCTTATTTCAGGTCTTACTGCTGGTTCTATTAAAGGATAATTTAATCATAATACAACCATAAAACTCTTTAATTAAATGTTCCGATAATATATATTATGTAAACTTGATAGATTTTATACAAATCCTCTTATTTTTATACTTTTATTGATTGCTATTTTATGACTACCCTTTTTAATATATATAAGTCTGAAGTAAGCTAATGTGGATAGAAATTAAAAAGATTTTATAATTTTAGCGGGAATACCGACAGCAAGACAGTTATCAGGAATTGACTCTAATATTAAAGAATGAGCACCTATAGATGTATTATTACCTATTTTAACAGGACCTAATACGGTTACATTAGTATATAGGATTACATTATCACCTATTTTAGGATAACCAGGATCACCGTGATGAAAAATAGAATGACCAAGCCCGCCAATGGTCACATTAGAAAATATGCTTACATTATTACCTATCTTCACTCCCCTGCCTATTACTACGCCTGCAGTATGCCATATCCTGCACCCGGATCCTATTTCAGCTCCTGGATCTATTTCTGCACCATTTAGAAAAAAATTGATCCTGCTAAAAATTTCAGCCAGAAGCCTTAATTTTAATTTATATATTCTGCGGTAAAATCTATAAAAAATCAAAGCTTGGACCCCTGGTTTAACCATTAGTATCCTTAAGGCACCTCCAATACCCGGCCTTCCCTTCATAGTTCCGTATTTGCTGAACAGCAGCCTGACATCCCCTTTTATATTACCGTCTTTATTTGAGTTCATTTTAATAATATAGTCTTTATGATCATCTTTATATTTTGATTTTTTAAAAATCTGTTAATCTAAATAATAAGGCTATTTGTTCAAATATTTGAAAATCAAGCTGTTATAATCTTTTTTATAAAATAGTTTAATGTTTATATCAGGGTATAATTCCCTTAATCTTTTTATTTTGTAATTTTTTTTGGTTACCAGTTTTTGATTAAGAGTTGTAAGTTCTATATAAAGGTCATATTCCGGGAGATAAAAATCGGGAGTAAGACTGACATCCGGATTGCCTTTTTTATCAAAACTTAGAGTAAATGTCTTCGGCTCATATTCCCATTTTATCCTGTAGAAATCTAAGATCTTGGTAAACTCTTTTTCGCTTTCATGAGCAAACTTTATATTTTCAGCATTTTTAAACTTTAAATCTAATCTATTATTTTTATTTAAATTCTTTCTTATTTTTAATAACTTATTAGCCATAAAGTTCAAATACCCTCGATTATCTATTAATCATAAATTTTTTAAACTTCTCACCGGCTGTAATGCTTTTTCTTTTAATATTTAAATATTTTTCTATGTCTCCGTTAAGATCCACGTATACTTTTCCCAACGCAATTCCAAATACACCCTGACCGCTTTTTAACGTATCTATTATAGCCTTGTCGGAATCGCATGCATAAACTGTATTGCCATCTGATATCAGTGTTACTCTTAAAAGGCTGTCGTCATCTTCACTATAATGTTCAAGATACCTTTTTGTTTTCCTTAACTTCTGCAAACTTATACCTGCTTCCAGGAGTTTCTTTATCACTTTTAATTTCATAAGATCATTAAAACTGTACATCCTCCTGGTCCCATAGCCCCCTGCTCCACTGATAGAAGGCTTTATGAAATCTGTTCTATCATAATAATCAAGTTGTTTGTATGTAATGTCTATTATCTTACATACTTCAACAGAGGAATAATTTTTTCTTATATTACTGTTTTTCAAAATATATATTTACCACTCCTTATCTTTTCTAATTACATTATTGTAATTACACTGAAGTAATTATAGAATAAAAATAAATAAAAGTCAATAGAGTTATATATATTATTATATAAAAAAGTATCTAATAATTTTTGAAAATGCAGAATATTGATCAGAAGATATAAAGAGGTTTTTTACATGAAAAATTAATTGTTACTTATTTACTCTTGAAATCATCTGGCTCTATATGATTCAGAAAGTCTTTAAATTTGCTTACTTCTTCATCAATTGACTGTATCTTCAGTCCACCAGATTTGAGTACATGTTCTTTTACAAATATATCACATTTACTTCTTACAGCAGTTGCAATTGCATCAGAAGGCCTTGAATCTATTTTTACCACCTTGCTGTCCGTGTTTTTAAGATTTATTGTGGCATAAAAGGTATTGTCTTTGATGTCGGTTATCTCAATATTGTCGATGCTTATTTTAAGGTTGTTTATTATATTCATTATAAGATCATGGGTCATAGGCCTTGGGGTCTTTATATTTGAAAGCTCCAGGGCTATGGCAGAAGCTTCATAAGGACCTATCCATATAGGAAGATACCTGTTCCCGTTTTCTTCCTTTAAAAGCAAAATAGGCTTATTAGAGGGTATTTCAATCCTTACACCCTCCAGGGTCATTTTTATTAAATCTTTATTTCTTTTAACCCTCACTTAACAAAGACTCCCTTCTATTTTGCCATCAATTATATAACACTTGTTGAGATAAATCGATTAATCAATTGTGAATGAGTGATTTTTAAATACTGGAACTGCTCTTTAGAGACTCGATGTCCTTTGTTACCATATCCATTCTTAGCTCGTATATTGATTGAAGATTTCTGAACTTTTGTTTATAATCAAGCCCGTATCCTACAATATATTTCTCTCCTATTTTAAAACCGATATATTTAATGTCTATATCTGCAATTCTCCTTACATCCCTATCCAGCAGAGTGCATATTTCAAGACTCTTTGGATACCTTGATTTTAAGTTTCTCAACAGGTACCCTATGGTAAGGCCTGTATCAATAATATCTTCCACTATAAGTACATCTTTACCCTCTATGGATTCGTCCAGGTCTTTTGTTATCCTTACCACCCCTGTTGAAGTGCCGTCAATACCATAGGAAGAAATACTCATAAAATCTATGCTTAAAGGCAGGTCGATCTGTTTGATAAGGTCTGACAGGAAGATTACCCCACCCTTTAAAATACTTACCAGCAGCAGATTCCTGCCTTTATAATTTTTGGTGATTTCCCTGCCCAGCTCTGATACTCTTTCTGAGATTTCTTGTCCGGAAAACAATATATTTCCCAATATATCATTTTTTACTAATTTTTTTTCTTTTTGTCTTCTCAAAATCAGACCTGAATAATGATTGATCTAATATGTTAACATATCAGTATCCTGTATTAATGCTACCCAGGTAGATCCCCTGTTGAATAAAATGGTATCACCGTTTTCATCTCTATATGTAAAGGGGTCAAAAGCAGATGATCTTTCCCAGGTGCCTTCTATTACATTTCCATCCATAAAGAAAAATGCCTTACTGTTGTCGCTGGTACCAGTTGTCCTTACTACCATATGGCCGTACTGGTCTATGGGCCCTTCGATATCAGTTATCATAACGATTATATTATTAACTTTTATCTGGCTCCCGGTCTCATAGTCTGTATGAGGTGAACCTCCTACATATTTCAGGTAATCATTATTTTCCTCATCATATTCAAAATAAGCTTTAAAAGTTTCGCTGGAAAAATTAATTGTTATATCCGATATATCTCCCCTGTCTGAATCAGCTGCATCTTCCTTAAATCTTAGAGGAGACTGCCCTCCTTCAAGGGAATATCCAAGCTCAAGCGCATCTTCTTTTAGTGCAACAGTTGACATAAAAGCAGTATGCTCTGTGATATCGCTTCTGGTATAGTCCCTCCATCCTGAATCTGCGTATGCAATTACTTCACTGTTTCCATCTAAAACATCAATATCCAGATTTTTTATTACATCATAACATTCCGGATATGTTCCCCAGAACGCATAAAGGGGGTCAAGGCTTCTTGCTATTTCTGCATAGTATATCCTGGTACTTCTTACTGGGCCTACAGTTTCCGCTTCATGGGAAGAGAATACAGCTATATATCTTGTGATCCCGTACTCGTCTACTACTTCAAATACCATATCAGCATAGATCAGTCCGGATTGAGGCCTCGCATCTGTGGTATTTTCAACCATTATAGCTATCGGCCTATCGTCTTTTACCGAATCAGTGATCTCAAGACCACTGAAAATATTTATGTTACCGGTTATTTCTTTTACAGTGGTCTGGCTTTCCTCTTCTTCTCCAA